>Ga0068856_100000064_pt1 | contig 98907 bp, 89 predicted proteins | sample KBSCornC62_FD_66595 | JGI IMG/M metagenome (GOLD analysis project Ga0068856, IMG submission 66595) | Corn rhizosphere microbial communities from Kellogg Biological Station, Michigan, USA - KBS Corn C6-2 | ecosystem: Host-associated > Plants > Roots > Rhizosphere > Soil ...
AAAGGGCCGGTCGAACTGTATGCGCCCTACGCAGGCCAGGCCGCCGAAGTGGTCCTGGGCGCGATCGGCAAGGGCAAGACCCGCGGCGGCACGATCGAAGCGGTCCGCTCGACCTCGGTCCAGAACGGCATCACCGGCAGCTTCGACATCCTCCCCAGCGGCGACCCGAGCATCGGCCCGATCACCGTCTCGGTCGCGAAGAAGACCTTCGTGCCCTTCCAGGTAGTCGAGCCGGGGCCCGCGCTGGTCAAGGCCGCCCGACACGGCTGAGCAAGAACTGCAACAGAAGTCAAAAGACTTCGCAAAATTTCTGTTACGCCCCTTGAAATGGCGGATTTCGGCCCTAGGATCGGCCGTCGGAGGGTTGAAGGAGACAGGTGCGCTCCAGGCGATTGAAACCCGCACTGCTCGGTCCAACCAACCGAGTCCGGTTCGAGTCCGGTGCCCTCCGCAGATGCAGACCGCCGCGAGTGGGTCGAGTCGGAAGGCGTTCCGTGGTACGTTGAAGGCACGGGTGTCAATCGCCTGCGGGGTGGTTCCCCGCTTCACCAGACTCGACCCGCCTCGCGGCGGGTCTTGTCGTTTCTAGGGGTCTAGTCCTTCGCGTCGAAACAGTCGCGGTGAGCCGCGACACTGCTGAAACTGCTGCGTCCGCAGGACCCGTGAGCCCCGACGGGGTGATGAACGCTCGCGCGATCAAGTGGCGGGAACGGCTGAACACGCCGATGCTGATCGCGGCGGCGCTGACCTTGCCGACGGTGGCGATCTACGAGTCGAAACCCGGTGGGACGCTGGAGACGGTCGCGGTGGTGCTCAACTGGACCACCTGGATCGCCTTCCTGGTCGAGCTGGTGATCATGCTCTGGGTGGTGCCGCACCGCTGGGCATGGATCCGGCGGCACCCGCTCGACGTGATCATCGTCGTGTTGACGCCGCCGGTGCTGCCGGCGGGCCTGCAGAGCCTGCGGGTCCTGCGACTGCTGCGACTGCTCCGCCTCCTGCGCCTGGCCCAGCTCTCGCGCGAGGTCTTCTCGCTCGAGGGCCTGCGCTACTCGCTGCTCCTCACCCTGCTGACGATCGTCGGCGGCGGCAGCGTCTTCGTCGCCTTTGAGCACCAGCAGCACCTCGACACCTGGGATGGGATCTACTGGGCAGCGACGACGATGACGACGCTCGGCTCCAATATCTACCCGGAAACGACCGGCGGCCAGGTCGTCACCGTGCTCGTCCTGATCGTCGGCATCGGCTTCGTCGCCCTGCTCACCGGTGCCTTCGCCCAGCGCTTCCTCGCCCCCGAAATCGCCGAGATCGAGGAAGAGCTGGAGGAAGAGAAGCTCAGCGCCGAGGCGCTCGCCCTGCGCGAACTGCACAGCGTCCAGGAGCAACTGCAGGCGCTCTCGGTCGCGATCGAGCGGATCGCAACGCGCGGTCGCTGACGAACTGCATCAAATTTCCGCCCCGGCAGGTAGGAAATTTGATGCAGTTCGAGGCGGTTAGCTCTCCTTGGCCTGCTCCTCGGCGATCTTGCCCTCTAGCTCCTTCATCACTTCCGGGTCTTTCAGCGTCGTCACGTCGCCCAGGGCGCGGCCCTCGGCGATGTCGCGGAGGAGCCGGCGCATGATCTTGCCGGAGCGCGTCTTCGGCAGGTCGTCGGCCCAGACGATCCGCTTCGGGCGGGCGAATTTGCCGATCCGCTCGGCGACAGATTCGCGGATGCCCTCGACCAGGGAGTCACTCTCCTCCATCCCGCCGCGGACGGTGACGAAGGCGCAGATCGCCTGGCCGGTGTCCTCGTCTGACTGGCCGATCACCGCCGCCTCGGCGACGTCGGGGTGGGCGACGATCGCCGACTCGACCTCGGCGGTCGAGAGCCGGTGGCCGGAGACGTTGACGACGTCGTCGATCCGGCCGATCACCCAGAAGTAGCCGTCCTTGTCCCGGCGGGCGGCGTCGCCGACCAGGTAGCGCTCCTTGCCGAAGCGCGAGAAGTAGGTCTCGATGAAGCGGTCGTCCTCCTTGTAGAGGCCGCGCAGCATTGACGGCCAGGGGCGCTCGAGCAGGAGCAGGCCCTGCCCTTCGGACACCGGCTCCCCCTCGACCTCGTCGACCACCTGTGCCTCGACCCCGGGGAACGGCGTCGTCGCCGAGCCCGGCTTGGTCGCGGTGATCCCCGGCAGCGGGCTGATCATGATCGCCCCGGTCTCCGTCTGCCACCAGGTGTCGACGATCGGGCAGTTGCCGCCGCCGATCACCTGCCGGTACCAGAGCCAGGCCTTCGGGTTGATCGGCTCCCCCACCGAGCCGAGCAGCCGCAGCGAGGAGAGGTCGTGTTCAGCCGGGATCTCGGCCCCCCATTTGATGAAGGTGCGGATCGCCGTCGGCGCCGCGTAGAGGATCGTCGCCTTGTAGCGCTCGACCAGCTCCCACCAGATCCCTTTGTGGGGGTAGTCGGGCGCCCCCTCCCACATCACGCTGGTCGCTCCGTTGGAGAGCGGCCCGTAGACGATGTAGGAGTGGCCGGTGACCCAGCCGACGTCGCCCGCGCACCAGTAGACGTCCTCCTCGGGCTTCAGGTCGAAGACGTAGCGGTGGGTGGCGGTGACCCCGGTCATGTAGCCGCCGGTCGTGTGCAGGATCCCCTTCGGCTTCGCGGTCGAGCCGGAGGTGTAGAGGATGTAGAGCGGGTGCTCGGCGTCCATCGGCTCGGCCGGGCACTCGGGGTCGGCCTTCTCCATCACCTCGTCGAAGAAGACGTCGCGGCCGTCGGTCATCGGGCACTCGATCCCGGTGGCGCGGACGACGACGATCGTCTGCAGCGAGTCGATCCCACCGAGGTGGTCGTCGACCTGCGGCTTGATCGGAGCCGTCTTGCCCTTGCGGCGGGCGCCGTCGACGGTGACCAGCGCCTTCGCCTGCGAGAACTCCATCCTCTCGGCTACCGACTCGGCCGAGAAGCCGCCGAAGACGACGTTGTGGGGCGCGCCGATGCGGGCGCAGGCGAGCATCGCGACGACGACCTCGGGGATCATCGGCAGGTAGATCCCGACCACGTCGCCCTTTTCGACCCCGAGGTCCTTGAGCGCGTTGGCGAAGCGCTGGACGTCGCGGTGGAGGTCGGCATAGGTGACCTCGCGCTCCTCCCCCTCCTCGCCGCGCCAGTGGTAGGCGACGCGGTCGCCGTTGCCGGCCTCGACGTGGCGATCGAGGCACTGTGCCGACGCGTTCAGCTTGCCGTCCGTGAACCACTTGTAGAAGGGAGGATTGGAGTCGTCGAGACCCCGCGTGGGCTCGACGTCCCAGTCGAGCAACTCCTTCGCCTGCTGCGTCCACCAGGCGACCGGATCGGCCGCCGCCTCCTCGTAGATCTTCGGGTCGCTCCAGCGCGCCGCCGCGCGGAACTCCTCCGGCGGCTCGAACCTCTCGATCTTCAGCATCCCGTCGAGCTCTTGCTCTAGCGGCGTCTCTCCTTGCTCGACTGCCATTCCGAACGCTCCTCCCGTTTCGTCAGTCCCTCGCCGGTTCGGTGTCCCGCGGCCGGTTCAGCGGCACCACCGGCATCACCGTCCGCCCGAAGGTCGAATTGGTCACCGCTGCAAAGGATGCATACCAAGCAGCCGCAGCCGTGGCAATCCCGAAGAAACCCCCGACTTCGACCAGACCTTCGCTTTCGTTGGCGTTGCCGATCCCGAGCAGGAAGAACGTCACCGCCAAGAGCAGGAACACCAGCGCCACCGCTGCCGTGGTCCGCAACGAGGCGACGAACATGTAGGTGGTGAAGATCCCCCAGGCGATCAGGTAGAGCCCGAGCGCCGAGCCGAGGTGTTCGGCCGGGATTTTGTCGGCGAAGAACGAGACCAGGACCCAGAAGGAGATCCAGAAGGCCCCGAAGGAGCTGAAGGCCACGGCGCCGAAGGTGTTGCCGGTGCGGAACTCCCACATGCCCGCGAGCAGCTGGGCGATCCCGCCGTAGGCGAGCGCCAGCCCCAGCACCACCGGCTCGCCGGCGTGGCTGACCAGGTTGGCGTTGAACATGCTGAGCACGAACGTCGTGAGGGCGAACGCGGCGAGGCCGAGCGGGCCGGGATCGGCCGGTTTCCAGCCGACCGGACCTTCCGACGCGGGTTCCCTCCGTGGTGCGCGGCCGGGCAGATCGCGGCCCGGGACCTCGTGCCGAGAGACGGATGCTGACTCCATGACGACTCCTTCCCTAGGAACCTTGGGACATCCCTCCAGATGTTCTCCGGATACCCGGGAACGGCTTGTAGCAATCGTCTCTAGGACGTCAGCGAACTGACTTCGGGCCGGTGAAGATCAGTAACCGGCCGGGTGGCGGGCTACAAAGCCTTCGGGCGAGTCGACCCAGGGGCTGTGCCAGCGTGGGCCGGGGCCGCCGACGGTGTCGAAGGCGATGCCGGCGATCACCATCCAGGCGTGTTCGGCGTTGGCGTAGACGGTGATCCACTGGCCCGGGCCCGGTTCGCCCCAGGTCTCGAGGCCGGTCGAGTCGAGCGGGCTTTCGAGGAAGCCGCCGCCGTGGAGGGCGTAGCTGACCGCGCCCGAGCAGTCGTAGCCTTCGGATTCGAAGGAGCCGTGGCCGCCGCCCCAGATGTAGGGCGTGGTGGCGATCGCGTTGCCGGCGGCGATCGCGTCCTGGACCGCCTGCGGCGCCGACGCCGGGGCGCTGGCTTCGCTTTCGGAGATCACCTGCGCTTCCTGGCCGGGGTTGAGCGGCGCCGGCATCTGGCCGGAGGTCGCGTCGCCGCCTTCGGAGGCGACCTGTTCGGAGATCGAGGCGAGGTTGTTGCCGAGCGCTTCTTCGCGCGACTCCAGGGCTGCCAGCGCTTCGCGCCGCTGCGCCTGCGCCGCCTTCAGGTCGGCGAAGCGGGCCTCGGCTTCGTCGCGGGCCGCGGCAACTTCTTCCTCCACGGCCTGGACCGCGTCGCGGGCCGCTTCGATTTCGGCCCGCTTCTTCGCCAGCCGGTCGACAGCGGAGCGGACTTCGTTCCGCAGCGTCTTCACCCGTTCGACCACTTCGTCGTCGTAGCCTTGGATCCGGCTCAGGTATTCGGTCTGAGCCGCCATTTCCGACCAGTCTTCGGATTCGAGGATCGCGTTGACGACGTCCGGTGAGCCCGACTCGTAGATCGCGACGAGACGTTCGCTGAGGACGCCCAATGAGCGCCTCAGCTTTTTCCGGACCTCTTCCAGGTGCGCTTCTTCGGCTTCCAGCGCCTGCGTCGCCGTGTCCAGTTCGGCCTGCTTTTCGGCCAGTTCGGCGGCCGCCGCCTGCTGCTTGCGGCGCAGCTCGGAGACTTCGCCGAGCATCGAGTCGATCGCCCGGTTCTGTTCGGCGATCGTCGCGGTCAGCGCACTCTGGTGCGCCTGCACCCCTTCGAGCTTGTCCCGGGTCGCTTCCAGCTTTTCCTGCGGCGTCTGCGCCGGCGCGCGACTCGCCCAGGAAGCGGCAAGTAGGCAGAGGCCTGCGAGAAGCAGCGCGGCGAATACCAGGGCGCGACGCTTGGTCGCGCTCGTAGAGGGGCTGAACAGCACGGCGGCGCAGGCTAGCGAAGCGCCCGCGCCGCCTCAGCGGTAGTCGATAATCCGCAAGTTTCCTTGCACTTGCAGGACTTTTCAGCTGTGCGTCAAGCGAGCAGTTTCTGCTTGGCGCGGTCGTACTCCTCGGCGCTGAGGGCGCCTTTGTCTTTGAGCTCGGCGAGCTTGTGGAGTTCATCGGCGGGGGAGCCGGAGCCGGCCGTCTCGCGGACGTATTCGTCGAAGTGCTTTTTCGCGTCCGCCTGGGCTTTGATCGTGCGGTCGCGCATCCCCTCTCCGCGGGCGATCAGGTAGATCAGCGCGGTCACGAAGGGGATGAAGACGAGGAAGAGGACCCACGCCGCCTTCGCCCAGCCTGAGATTTCGTGGTCGCGGAAGAGGTCGCTGAGGATCGTGATCAGGATCCAGATCCAGACGACGAAGAAGAAGATCTCCAACGCTACGAGGAGGATTTCCCCGAAGCTGATGTCGGCGAGCGGCATATCGGTCCTTTCGGATTTACAACTGGAGTACGCGAGGATTCGCGCTTAAGGGACCTTATGTAATTCCGGACGCTAGGTCCGGCTCCTGCCGGCGCCCTCCGTAGTCAGCCTCAGGAAAAAGAGGACGATCGCGACCGAGGTGGCGAGGTTGAGGCTGGAGACTCCTGCGCGCATCGGGATCGCGACGCATGCCTCAGCCCGCTCGAAGACCTCGCCGCTGAGGCCGTGGCGCTCGGTGCCGAAGGCAAGGATCGCGCGCGGCGGGATCAGCCCCGGCGCCAGCTCCTCCCCCTCGGGGTCGATCGCCAGCAGCGGCCGGTCGCTCTCCGGCGGCGCCTCGACCTTGGCGACCGGCAGCGCGAACTGCAGGCCGGCGGCGCCGCGCACCGCGTCGGGGTGCCAGGGATCGTTCTCGCCGGTCACGATCACCGCCGCCGCGCCCCCGGCAGCCGAAACTCGGATGCAGGCGCCGATGTTGCCCATGTTGCGCGGCTGCTCGAGCAGGATCGCCGGCGCCGGAGCGGGGTCGGCGAGCGCGGCTTGGAGATCGACCCGCGGCCGGCGGGCGATCGCGGCGACGCCGGTGTGCGGGACCAGCGGCACCAGATCGGCGAGCGTCTCTTTGTCCACCTGCTCGACCTTTTCGGCTAGCTGCCCCGCGAGGTCGGGGGCGAGGTCCGCTGCCATCGCATCCAGCGAGGAGGGATCGACCGCCACCGCCTCGACCAGCTCGGCGCCGAAGCGCAGCGCGTGCTTGAGCGCGTGGAAGCCCTCGACGACGGTCAGCGCCGGGTCGCGGCGGGCGGTGCGGAAGCGCACAGCGCGTTCGTGCTCATCGCGGCCCATCGCCGCATCATTGCGGCCCGGCGCAGATCAGGCGGCCGCGCCGGCCAGCGCGAGCTGGTCGCGGCCGCCGGCCTTGGCCAGGTAGAGCGCCGCGTCGGCGCGGCCGAGCAGGTCATCGTCGTTCTCGACGAAGTCCCAGCTCGCCAGGCCGGCGGAGCAGGTCTGGCCCATCGGCGTCCGCTCCCGCAGCCGCTCGACCACCTCGGCCGCCTCCTCGGGAGCGGTGTCGGGCAGCAGCACCAGGAACTCCTCGCCGCCGAAGCGGACGATGGTGTCTTCGCCGCGCAGGGCGTCGTCCCAGGCCCGGGCGCACTCGCGCAGGACCTCGTCGCCGGCGAGGTGGCCGTGGCTGTCGTTGTAGGCCTTGAAGTGGTCGATGTCGATCAGCGCCACGCAGAGCGGCGAGCGGGTGCGGCGGGCGCGGGCCATCTCGCGCGGCAGCTGCTCCTCCAGCACCCGGCGGTTGAAGAGCCCGGTCAGCGAGTCGTGGGTGGCCATGTCCCGCACCTTGCCCAGCAGCTCCTCGCGTTCGCCCTCGACCCGCTTCAGCTCGGTGACGTCGGTCGAGCGCGCGTAGACGAGGCGCTCGTCCTTGGCCAGGGTCGAGCTCGTCCGCAGCCAGTGCCAGCTGCCGTCCTTGGCCCGCACCCGCGTCTCCAGGCTGGCCGAGGCGCCGAGCTCGAACAGGCCCGCCGCCTCGATCATCGCCCGCTGGTGGTCGTCGGGGTGGGTAAGGTCGAGCAGCCGCACGCCCCGCAGATCCTCGGGCGCATAGCCGAGGTGGCGCCTCCAGGCGCTGTTCGCCTCCCGGCAGAATCCTTGCTCGTCCATCGTGCAGAGCATGTCCTGGGAGAGCTCGAAGAAGCGGCGGGCCCGCTCGTCGGCGCGGGCGCGGCGGGCGACGATCTCGGTCGTCAGCGCCGTCACCACGCCGAGCGAGACCAGCGAGAAGATCCAGCGGGTCAGCGGCGAGTAGCCGACGGTGCTGGGCACGGCGAGCAGGACGACGCCGTAGACGAGGAGCAGCCAGGCGAGGTGGACGACGGCGATCCGGCGGGGGAAGAAGTAGGAGGCGATCAGGGTCGACCAGACGAAGATCGTCCCGTACTGCCCAGCGGCGATCCCGCTCTCGTAGATCAGCAGGCCGGTGAGCCCGACGGTGAGGGCGAGGATCGCGTGGACGGCGACCTTGGGAATGCGGGCGACGAAGATCGAGCAGAGGGCCCCGGCGAAGGCCATCGCCGCGGCGATTGTGGACAGCGCGTCCTGGTTGCCGCCGCTCGGGTGCGGCAGGACCAGCGAGAGGGCGACAAGCCCGGCGCCGGCCACCAGCAGCGCCGCCCCGGCGCGCACCTCGGGGTCGCCTCCCGAGCTCAGCCGTACCCGATTTTGCGTAGTCGCCATTGCCGGAGCATCGGCAAACGAAAGTGTTTCCTTAACTCGCGCTGGACAACTTGTCAGTCGTGCTGGTTAGTTGTGCTGGGTCAGCCGCGAACCACCTCGAACTGGCTCATCAGGCCGTGGTCCTCGTGGTCGAGCATGTGGCAGTGGACGACGAATTTGCCGGTGTAATCGGAGAAATGACCGGCGACGAGGATCTTTTCGTTCGGGAAGAGGAAGAACGTCTCCTTGAGACAGTCTTCCCAGGGCGGGGGCTTCTTGCCGTTGCGCTCCAGCAGGTACCAGTCGGTGTGGTGGAGGTGCATGACGTGGGCGACGTTGGTCTTGTTGACCAGCTCCCAGGTCGCGGTGGTGCCGAGGCGCGGCTTCGTCTCCACGTAGGCGGGGTTGAAGGTGCGGCCGTTGATCCGCCAGGTGGTTTTGAAGAAGCCGGCGATCGTGATCTCCCAGCGGTGGTCGGGCACGCGCTTGGCCTTCTGCGTCCACTCCGGCAGCGGCCGCAGACGGCGCGGGATGCGGGTGCGGTCGGGCACGCGCCCGCCGCTGACGCGGAACTGCATCAGCGCGCCGCCGTAGCTATGGGCGCCTTCCGGGTTGCGACCCGGGTGGCGCTTACTGCTGCGCAACTCTACCGCCTCCCCCGCATGGCCGGCGAAGTCGACGATCACCTCGACCCTCTCGGCCGGGCCGAGGAGGATTTCGCGGCGGCGAACCGGTTTCGGCATCAGGCCGCTGTCACTGGCGATCTGGACCATCGGCGCGCCGTTCGAGAGCCGGAGGCTGTAGCTGCGAAAAGCGGAGATGTTGAGGATGCGCAGCCGGTAGCGGCAGGGAGTGACGTCGTGGTGGGGCATGTAGGCGCCGTTGACGAGGACGCTCTCGCCGAGGATGCCGTCGGCGGGCGGGCGCTTATTGGTGAACGGGTCGATCAGCTGATTGTCGCGGTCGAAGGTGCGGTCGCCGATCATCAGCGGCAGGTCGCGCTCGCCGCGGGGCAGCGGCAACCCTTCCTCGAACTCGTCGTCGACGATCCACATCCCGGCGAGGCCTTTCCAGCTATGGCGGGCGGTGCGGTCGAGACGGTGGTCGTGGTACCACTGGAAGGCGGCGCGTTCGGGATGGCCGTCCTCCATCAGGTCGTAGACGTAGGTTTTCCGGCCGCCCGGCTCGAGCAGGAACTCGTTGCCCGATTGGCGGGCCGAGAGGTCACGGGGGATCTGGCAGTAGTAGGAGACCGGCTGGCCCTTGGTCAGGCCGCCGGGATAGCCGTCGAACTGGGTGCGGTTGTGGCCGCCGTGGAGGTGGATCGAGAGCTCCCCCACCTTCTCCGGCAGCTCGTGGTGGAAGGTGACGCGGGTGCGGCGGCCGGCGCGACGGCGGACCGTCGGCCCGGGGAAGCTGCCGCCGAAGGTCCAGAGGCGGGTCTTCCGTCCCGGCAGGATCTGCTGCTCGGCCTCGCGGATCGGAATCTCGATGTGGTCGCCGTCGAGGACCGGCGGGATCGGCAGCCGCTCGCGGAACGGGACTGCGGCGAGTGCGAACGGCGGCTCGGTCGAGAACGGCACCAGCCCGCCGCTCCTGCCCCGCAGGGGCAGGAGGACGGCGAGGGCGCCGCCGCCGAGGGCGCCGAGGAAAGCTCGGCGCCCCAGGCGGTGTGCGTCTGAGGACTGTCCAGACGTCGCCGGACCCTTAGGCGGTCGGCAGGGGCGTAATGGTCACCTTCCCGTGCATCCACGGGTGGACGGCGCACTGGAAGTAGAGCGTCGTCCCGGGAGCGGCGGTCACCTGCTGGCTGATCTTGCCACCCGGCTTTTCGCCGGTGAACCAGGAGTCGCCCTTCTTGCCGGTGGCATTGCCCATCGTGCTCCAGCCTTCGGGGCCGGCCTTGGCCGGGTTCGTGGTGATCTTTTCCGTTTTCGGGTTGAAGCCGTGCCATTTCGCGATCGCCAGGCAGATGTGCTTCGGCGTGAAGCAGTTTTTGCGGGCGTTCGGGGTCTTCGGGATCGAGCCCTTGGTGACCAGCGAGAAGGTGTGCGGGCCTACCTGTTTCGGGTTCGTTTCGTTGACGATTTCGAGCTGGTCGCCGTAGCCGACCGTTTCCGGGGCGACGAACTTCAGCTTGCCCTTGGTCAGCTCGATTTTGATCTGGTCGGTCTTGCCGGTGTCCGGAACCACTCCTTCGGCACCGGCGAGGCTCGAGCCGCCGACGGCGACGGCGAGGGCAGCGGCCGGAACCGCGAGGGCCAGGGCCCGCAAACGGGCGCGGCGTGAAAGCTTGCTTTGCAAAGCGTGCCTTTCTCTGGTTGAGGTTGATCCATCGGCGATCCCCAGATCCGCCGAAGCGTTGCAAGGTAATACCAGCGGTGGTCGCCTTCAAGGGGATGAAGAAGCTGATGAAGGTTCCTACTAAAAATTCGTGTCTTTACGACCCCGGTACGCTCTAGCGAGCCCGGTGACCAGTTTTCTCCACACCTGCTACCGGATCGGCGACATCGACCGCTCGGTCGCCTTCTACGAGAAGCTCGGCTTCGAGGAGGTGCGGCGGATGCCGATCGGCGACGAGGCGATCAACGTCTTCATGGCCCTCCCCGGCGAAGACCCCCGGCTCGAGCTCACCTACAACCACGGCGTCACCGGCTACGAGCACGGCACCGGCTACAACCACATCGCCCTCCTCGTCGACGGCAACCTCGACGACACCCTCGCCCGACTCGCCGAGCTGGGCGTCGAGCCCGAAAAGCCGCCCTACCGCCCCGGCGGCCGCACCGAGGGCCACCGCATCTGCTTCGTCCGCGACCCCGACGGCTACAGAGTTGAGCTGATCGGGGAGTAGCGGCTCCGAGTTTGGCCCCGCTATGGCGAGGTGAAGTGCGGAGTCGTGATCAGCCGGGGCTGACGCCGCCGCCGGCGGGTGGCGGGGAGGCCGGTTCCGGCGTGGGTTCGGGTTCGGCGGCCGGGGCTTCTTCTTCGTCGGCTTCTTCGCCTTCAGGCTTGCCCTTGTTCCCGGCTTCTTCGCTTTCTTCTTCTTCGCCGGCTTCGTAGCTTTCTTCACCTTCTTCGTAACCGCTTTCGTAGCCGGAGCCGGAGGTGTGGCCGCTGTCTAGGCCTTCGAGTTCGGGTTCGGCCGCCTGTTCGAATTCGGGGCAGTCGCCTTCCTGGGCGGAGGACATGTAGGACTGCCAGATCGGGCCGGCGGTCGGGCCTCCGAAGCCGGTGTATTCGCGCGAGGTCGGGTGGCCGACCCAGACCGCGGTGGAGAACTTCGGGGTGTAGCCGACGAACCAGGCGTCGGAGAGCCCCTCCGAGGTCCCGGTCTTGCCCGCCTCCGAGCTGCAGCCCATGTAGGTGTAGCCGGCGCCGGTCCCCTGGGTGATCACGCCCTCGAGGATCTTGGTCACCTCCCAGGCCTGGCCCTCGCTGAGGACGCGTTCGCCCTTGTCCTTTTCGAAGTCGTCGACCTTTCCGTTGGGGAATTCGACCCGGCTGACGGCGGTCGCGTCGTGGTGGATGCCGCCGTCGGCGAGGGTCGCGTAGGCGTCGGCCATTTCCAGCGGGGTGACGCCGATCGCGAGACCGCCGATCGCCTCGGCCGGAACCGATTCCAGGGGCGATTCGATTCCCATTTCGTGGGCCGTTTCGGTCACATGTTCAGGGCCGACGTCGAGATCGAGCTGGGCGAAGATCACATTGACCGAGTCCCAGGTGGCGGCTTCCAGCGACATCGTGCCGCCGCCGGGCTCGGCGTTGTTGACCGTCCAGGTGCCGCCGCCCGGGATCTCCAGGGTCATCGGCGAGGTGCCGTTGTAGTAGGTGGAGGCGGGGTCGATCCCCTCCTTGATCGCGGTCGTCAGGACGAAGGTCTTGAACGAGGAGCCGGGCTGGCGGTGCGCCTGCCAGGCATAGTTGAATTCGCTTTCGGATTCTTCGCCTTCGGTCGAGGCGAGGGCGACGATCGCGCCGGTGTCGGGGTTGACCGAGGCGAGGCCGGCCGCGGGACCTCCCCCCGGATAGCAGACGTAACAGGACCCGTCGACCGCTTCTTCGGCCTTCTGCTGCAGGGCCGGGTCGATCGTCGTATACGCCTTCAGGCCGCCGTTGCGCACGGTGTTGATCCCGTACTTTTCGATCAGTTCGTTCTGGACCAGGTCGAAGAGGAACGGGTCCTTGATCACCTGGTACTTGTGGCCGGGTTCCAGGCCGAGGCCCTCGGACTTGGTGTTCCGGTATTCGTCGCCGACGATGTAGCCCTGTTCCCACATCACCCGCAGGACCTCGTTGCGCCGCTTCAATGCCGCTTTCGGGTCGAGGAACGGGTTGTATTCGGAGGGGGCCTGGGGCAGCCCGGCCAGCAGCGCCGCTTCCTTCAGCCCGTCTTCCTTTACCGGCTTGCCGAAGTAGGTCTGCGAGGCGGCCTCGGCGCCGACCGCCGTCTGCCCTTCCACCGTCCCGTAAGGCGCCGTGTTGAGGTACTGAGTGAGGATCCAGGAGCGGGTGTGCTTGTCGAAGAGTTCGTTGGCGAGGGCCGCTTCCTTGATCTTCCGTTCCAGCGTGTCCTGCGGGTTCTGGATATAGAGGTTGCGGACCAGCTGCTGGGTGATCGTCGAGGCGCCCTGGACCGGCTTGCCGCCCGCCTCGAGGTCCTTGACGGCGGCGCGGGCGATCCCCTGGGGGTCGAGGGCGTCGTGCTGCCAGAAGCCCTTGTCCTCGATCGCCACGGTCGCGTTCTTCAGGTCGTCGGGGAGCGTGCTCGCCCGCACCGGCTGACGGACGTTTTCGGAGCGGATGAAGCCGATCAGGCTGCCGTCGGCGGCGTAGATCGCCGAGGAGCGGCCCTTCTGCACCGGCTTCAGGCTGGAGAGTGGCGGCGCCGAGTTGTAGATGTTGATCGCCCAGGCGACGGCGATCCCCCCAGCGACCAACATCAGCGCAAGCAGGACCCCGAGCGGGATCGCGATCTTGTGCCAGATTGGATGGTGCGGCTTGCGACGCCGCCTGCGGACCCGCGTGGCCATGCGGAGCGGATTGTAGGGAGGCGCGACCGTCGGCACCGCCGGGCTTTTGAGCGCGCAAGGCCGATTGCCGTCCCGATAGGCTCGCGCCACAGGCGGCAAAAGGGAGAGGAAGAAAAGTGAAACTCGTAATCGGGATCGTTCGCCCCGAGCAGGCAAACCAGGTGCTCGAGGCACTCCACCGGGCCGAGGTCCGGGGATTTTCGATGAGCCGGGTGCAGGGTCACGGCGGCGAGGTGGAACGGGTCGAGACCTACCGCGGCACGACCGTGCAGATGGGGCTCTCGGAGAAGGTCCGGTTCGAGGTCGCGGTCTCCGATGGCTTCGTTGACAAGACCGTGGCGGCGATCTGCGAGGGCGGGCGCACCGGCGAAGTCGGCGACGGCAAGATCTTCGTCGTCCCGCTCGACCAGGCAGTGCGGATCCGCACCGGCGACAGCGACGAGGGCGCCGTGACGCCGGTGAGCCGATGAGCGCCGCGATCGACACCGGGGATACCGCCTGGATGCTGGTCGCCACCGCGCTGGTGCTGATGATGACGCCGGCGCTGGGCCTCTTCTACGCCGGCCTGGTGCGCTCGAAGAACACCCTCAACACCTTCATGATGAGCATCGCCGCGATCGCGGTCGCCTCGATGACCTGGGCGGCGGTCGGGTATTCGCTCGCCTTCGACGGCGACGGCAGCTTGATCGGCGGGCTCGGCAACGCCTTCCTCAGCGGCGTCGACTTCGCGCCGCGCCAGGGTGGGACGATCCCCGAGCTCGTCTTCTTCGCCTTCCAGGCGACCTTCTGCATCATCACCGTGGCGCTGATCTCCGGCGCCGTGGTCGAGCGGATGCGGTTCGGTCCGTTCCTCGTCTTCGCGGCGCTCTGGTCGGTGCTGGTCTACGCGGTGCTTGCCCACTGGGCCTTCGGCGGCGGCTGGCTGATGGCGAACGGGACCCTCGACTTCGCCGGCGGCGTCCCGGTCGAGATGGGCTCCGGCTTCTCGGCCCTGGCGGCGGCGCTCGTGGTCGGCGCTCGCAAGGAGTGGGGACGTCAGGCGCTCCTCCCCCACAACGCCGTCTACGTCCTGCTCGGCGCCGGGCTGCTGTGGTTCGGCTGGTTCGGCTTCAACGGCGGCAGCGGCTTCGGCACCGGCCACCCGAGCGTGCTCGCCTTCACCAACACGCTGCTCTGCCCGGCCTGCACGCTGGTCGTCTGGTTCGCGCTCGACCTGATCCGCGGCCGCAAAGTCACCGCGATCGGCGCGGCGACGGCGATCGTCGTCGGCTGCGTCGCGATCACCCCGGCGGGCGGCTTCGTCAGCCCCGGCTGGGGGATGCTGCTGGGGGCGCTGGCGGCGCTGCCGAGCTACGCGATCATCGTCTGGCGGACGCGGACCCGGGTCGACGAGACCCTCGACGTCCTCGCCGCCCACGGCACCGCCGGCTTCTTCGGGATCCTCTTCATCGGCTTCTTCGCCCAGGCGAGCTGGAACGGCGTCTCCGACGGCCTCTTCTACGGCAACGCGGCCCAGCTCGGGGACCAGGCGCTGGCGGCCTTCGCCGCGCCCGCCTACGCCTTCGTCATGACCTTCGTGCTGCTGAAGCTGATCGGCGTGGTGATGCCGCTGCGGGCCGGCGACCGCGAGGAGGCGCTGGGCATGGACGTCGTCCAGCACGGCGAGGAGGCCTACGTCACCGGCGAGGGCGCGATCCTGCTGCTGCCGGATGACGTCGGCAAAGTCGCCGTTCCGGTGGCCGACCCAGGCTAGGGGTTGGTCGGGCGGGCGGGACACCCCCTCCAGACACCACTCGCAATGGCTCGTGGTTGAGTGTCTGGAGGGGGTGTCCCGCCCGCCCTGCTACACGCCACGAGTGCTGAGTTGATCCGGCTATAGGGGTTAACTCAGCAGGGGCTAGAAGGGATTGGCAAAACTCGCGGAGTATGCCCGCCATCGCCAGACGTGCGCAGGGTTCTGCCGATCCCTCTTAGGCGCGGAGACGGTAGCCGCGGCTGAAGAGGCGGAGGTTGAAGAGGAAGAGCGCGGTGGTCGCCGCGGTCAACGCCAGGAGCGAGAGGGCGATGCTTACTTCGGTGAAGCCGACGAAGCCGTAGCGAACCAGGTTGATCATGTAGAAGATCGGGTCGAAGCGGGTCAGGGTCTCGAACGGCTGCGGCAGCAGCGCCGCGGAGTAGAAGACGCCGCCGAGGAAGATCAGCGGCTGCAGGACGAAGGTCTGGGCGAAGGCGACGTCGTCGAACTGTTCGGCGCGGACGCCGATCAGGACGCCGAGCTGGCTGAAGAAGAAGCCGACCAGGGCCAGCGAGGGGACGAGGACGAGGACGTGTTCGACCGGGAGGCCGACGAGGATCACCGAGACGACGAAGGTGAGGACGGCCACCGTCAGCCCGCGCATGAAGCCGCCGAGCGAGAAGGCGAGCAGCAGCTCGGCCGGAGAGGCGGGCGAGGAGAGCTGGTCCTGGATCGCGCCCTGGAACTTCTGCTGGAGGATCGAAGAGCTGTTGTTGGAGAAGGCGTTGGTCGAGAAGGCCATCATGATCAGGCCGGGGATGACGAAGAGGACGTAGTCGATCCCGTGCAGGTGCTTGATCCGCGAGCCCAGCGCCGCCCCGAAGACGGTGATGTAGAGGAACGTTTCCAGCATCGGCGCGCCGATCGTCTGCTTCTTGATCTTCAGGAAGCGGTTGCACTCGCGGCGCCAGAGCGTCGCGAAGCGGATCTGCGCGGCGCTCACGCCTCGACCTCGTCGACCTCGAGCTCGATGTGCGAGCGGGAGAGCTCTTTGCGGCCGACCAGCGCCAGGTAGGCATCCTCGAGGTTCGGCACGTCGAAGCGCGCGGCCAGAGCCTCGCTCGTGCCCTCGGCGACGATCTGCCCGTCGGCGATGAAGGCGATCCGGTCGCAGAGTTGCTCGGCCTCCTCCAGGTAGTGCGTGGTGAGCAGGATCGTCGTCCCCTCCTGGTTGATTTTCTGAACGTAGTGCCAGAGCTCGAGGCGGAGCTCGACGTCGACGCCGGCGGTCGGCTCGTCGAGGATCAGCAGGCGCGGCCGGTGCATCACCGCGCGGGCCAGGATCAGGCGGCGTTTCATCCCACCCGAGAGGGTGCGGGTGCGTTCGTCGCGCTTCTCGGTCAGCGAGAAGGTCTCGAGCAGCTCCTTGGCCCGCTCGCGACGCTCGCGCTTGGGCATCCCGAAGTAGCCGGCGTGGTAGTCGAGCGTCTCCTCGACGGTGAGGAACCAGTCGACGTTCGGCTCCTGCGGGGCGAGGCCGACCGCCTGGCGGGCCTCGGCGTAGTGCTCGATCGCGTCGTGGCCGAAGATCTCGATCGAGCCGCCGGTCGGCTGCGCCAGCCCGGTCGTGCAGTGGATCAGCGTCGACTTGCCGGCGCCGTTCGGCCCGAGCAGGCCGAAGAACTCACCCTCCTCGATCTCGAGGGAGACGCCGCGCAGCGCCTCCACCCCGGTCGGGTAGCGCTTCTCCAGGTTGTCGATCGCCAGAGCCTTCATGCCAGGCTGCGACTCTAGCCACCCGCGGCTATCGGCTTCCCGGCCCTACTTACCCAGGTCTGTCACTCCTGGTAGCGGCCTACCATTGCGCGATGAACCCCGAGCACTCTCAAGATGGTCCAGCCCTAAGGCAGGCACGACAGGACGAGGCGATGGCCTTCTTCCAGGTCAATCAAGCGGGAAGAAACGCTGCCGAGCGAGTTCTGGCTCTATTCCTCACCGCAGTGGCAATTGCAGGCTCCGTCGGCGTAGCGGCAAAAACGGCAGATGTCGTCCTCCCCTTGCCGTCCCTTCTGCTCCTGCTTCTCTCATACATGTTTCAGCAGTACGCCGACCTCACCGTTATCGGGACCGCGAGAAGGCACTTGGAGGATCTGGTCAACCAGGACATCGGTGGCGATGGGCTCATTTATGAGTCAACCGTGGCGCCGATTCGCAAGATGGCACCGCTCTCACGAAGCATGCGGGCTTTCCAGTATCTGATCCTCGCAATCGTCCTGGGCACGACCCTTTTCGGAGGCCTCACTGCAATCCGAGATCACGACATTCTCATCATCGTCAGCTTCGGGCTCGCCACCTTCGTGGCGGCCGCCTCGTGCCTCTATTCCTTTATCCAGATGATCGAGAGCGGCGGTGCGGCGACCAAGAAGATGATCGAGGGCGGTCTGGGCGATCGGCGCGGGATCCTGATCTCGGCTGATCTGTATCGAGAGGCGCTCAAACAGGCATCGAAGAACGAGATGGAGAGCCAGACCTTCGAAAGGCTTCTCAAAACGGGTCTCTCCAACCCGGAATAGGTGCTCTTCTCATCCGGTGCGACCTGGGCCATAGGCTGCCCTCGTGCCCGCGCCGCTACTCGCCGTCGATGCTCCCTCGATGCTGTTCCGCGCGTTCTACGCGCTGCCGAAGACGATCACCGGGACCGACGGGCGGCCGGTCAACGCGCTGCTGGGGACGGCGAACCTGATCCTGCGCGAGGTCGAAGTGCACGAGCCGCGGGCAGTCGTGCTCTGCTTCGGCCCGGACGCGGCCGCCTACCGGACCGAGCTCTACCCTGCCTACCACGCCGAGCGCGAGGCGGCGATGCCGGACGAGCTGCCGCACCAGTTCGCCGAGTCGCGCCCGTTCTTCGAGACCTTCGGCTGGACCGTTGAGACGGCCGAGGACCTCGAGGCCGACGACCTCCTCGGGACCTACGCGCAGCTGGAGGCCGAGGCCGGCGGTCGGGCGCTGCTGCTGACGGGCGACCGCGACATGTACCAGTGCGCGGAAGAGAACGTGACCGTCCTCTACGTCAAAACCGGCGGCGGCAAAGGCGCCGAAGAGGTCGGCCCGGCCGAGGTGCGCGAGCGCTACGGCATCGACCCGGCCCTGGTCCCCGACTTCATCGCCCTGCGTGGTGACCCCTCCGACGGGCTGCCGGGCGCCAAGGGCGTCGGGCCGAAGACGGCGGCCGAGCTGCTGCGCCGGCACGGCTCCCTGGAGGCGATCCTCGACAGCGCGATCCGCGAGCGACGGCCGGCGCTGCGCGCGGCGCTGATCGAGGGCCGCGAGGACCTGCTCAAGTTCAAGGACATCGCGACCCTGCGCGACGCGAAGGTGAAGCGGCCGAAGGATGCGCCGACGGACTGGGTGGGCGCGGCGGCTGCGGCGCGGGAGCGGGGGATGAACAGACTTGCGGAGCGGTTGGAAAGCCGGGTCCAGTAGGGGGTTCTCTCAACTTTTCGCCATCGTGAAGGGCCGTCCGAGAAGGTGGCCGGCGAAAAAGTACAAGCCGTTCACCCCCTACTGGACCCGGCTTTCTCGGCGCGCGGCGAGGAGCCCCCAAGCGGAGACGATGGCCCAGACGGCCTCGAGGAGGACGAAGCCCCACTGGGCAGCGATCACTGCGAGGACGGCGAGGATCGCTGAGCCGAGGAGGTTGAGCGTGAGGTAGAGGCGCGAGTCGGGGCGCATCCGTTCCAGCTGGACCGCGGTGAAGGCGGCGAGGATCAGCAGCGCGCCGACGATCTGGACGACCTGGTCCACCCGTCGAGCCTATTGACGTGTCGCTTTTGTCTCCTTGGAGGAGACAAAGTCGACAGGCCCAGATACCGTCGCGCGATGGATCAGGCCTCGATGCCGCTCTTCGACCACGGGCAGTTGCGCAAGCGCTGGCGCTACGTCGCCGTCTTTGCCGAGGAGCTGATGCTCTGCGCGGCGCGGGCGGAGGTCGGGCCGACGAGCCAGTGCTTCTGGGTCCTGTGGGACCGCGAGCGCCGGCGGCAGTGGGCGCATACGAACCCGCTGCCCGGCGGCCGCGAGGTGGTCTTCGACGGGCCGCGGCTGGAGGTCGACGGGCCCGGTCTGCGGGCGAAGCTCGAGCTTGGCGAAGTCGCCGCGATCGAAGCGACGTGCCCGAGCGGCAAGAGCCTCGCCTGGACCCGCAAGCGGGCCGGGATGCCGGTCGAGGGCACGGTCGAGATCCCCGGCCGCCGCATCGCGGTCGCCGGCCGCGGCATCGACGACGAGTCGGCCGGCCACCACCGGCGCCACACCCACTGGCACTGGTCGGCGGGGGTCGGCGAGTCGGTCGAGGGGCGCAACCTCGCCTGGAACCTGGTCGAGGGGATCAACGACCCGCCGCAGGGCAGCGAGCGGGCGATCTGGGTCGACGGCGAGCCCGCCGAGCCGCCGCCGGTCAGCTTCCGCGGTCTCGACGGCACCGACCTCGGCGAAGCCGGATCCCTCGACTTCACCGCGGAGTCAGACCACGCTCGCGACGACAACTACCTGCTGATCCGCTCCCGCTACCGCCACCGCTTCGGCAGCTTTGTCGGCACCCTCGGCGGCCTCACGCTCGCCTCGGGCCTCGGCGTGATGGAGGAGCACGACGCGCTCTGGTGAGTCCGAGGTTCGTCCCGCTATAGCGAGGCGAACCTCGGAGAGGTCAGCTGCGGTGCTCGGGGTTCGGCGAGTCGAACCGGCAGCCCGCTTCCCACTCTTTCGGCTGGTTGCCGTGGGCGGGGATGCCGCCGGCGTCCTTGAGGATCCGCGCCAGGTGCATCAGGTTCCAGGCGGCGAAGACGGTGTTGCGGTTGGTGAAGTCGTTGTCGGGACCGCCTGAGCCGTCATCGAGGTAGGACGGCCCGGGACCTGCCTCGCCGATCCAGCCGGAGTCGGCCTGCGGGGGGATCGTGTAGCCGAGGTGCTGCAGCGAGTAGAGGACGTTCATCGCGCAGTGCTTGATCCCGTCCTCGTTGCCGGTGACGATGCAACCGCCGACACGGCCGTAGTAGGCCCACTGGCCCTGGTCGTTCAGCAGGTGCGAGTTGCCGTAGAGGCGCTCGATCGCGTGGGTGGCGACCGAGGACTTCTCCCCCAGCCAGATCGGCATCCCGAGGACGAGGATGTCGGCGGCGAGCACCCGCTCGTAGATCGCCGGCCACTCGTCCCGCTCCCAGCCGTGTTCGGTCATGTCCGGCCAGACGCCGATCGCGATCTCGTGGTCGACCCAGCGGATGCAGTCGACCTCGACCCCCTGCGCGCGCATCACCGCCATCGACTTGTCCATCAGCCCCTGGGTGTTGGAGGTCTCGGGGCTGCGCTTCAGCGTGCAGTTGATGAACAGCGCTTTGAGGTCGGAGTAGTCGGCTTGGGGCATGTCGGTCTGGGGCATGGGTGATGTCTCCCTTTCGTCGGTCGGCGGGCGCGAGCCTCCCACATCGCCCCTTACGGATGTGTGAACTACCAGGTGTCGACGAAGCGGTGGGCGCCGGGCGGGCGGGCGTCGCCGGCGGCCGTCAGGGTCGCGGCGATCAGGCCCCGGGTCTCGGCCGGGTCGATCACGTCGTCGAGCTCGAAGAGGGCGGCGGCGTTGAGCGCCTTCGCGTTCTCTTCGGCCTGGGCGGTGAGGTCGCGGACCCGCTGCTCGCGCTCGGCCCGGTCGGGAATCGCCTCGAGCTCCTTGCGCAGCGCCAGCCGTACCGCCCCCTCCAACCCCATCGGCCCGAGATGGGCGCTCGGCCAGGCAACGGTCAGCAGCGGCTCGTGCAGGCTGCCGCCGACCATCGCCTGGGCGCCGAGGCCATAGCCCCGGCGCAGGACGACGGCGACGAGCGGCACCCGCAAGGCGGCGCCGGCGACCAGCAGGCGCGAGGCGTGGCGGACGAGGCCGGTCGCCTCGGCCTCGGGGCCGACCATGTAGCCGGGAGTGTCGACGAGGGAGACGACCGGGAGGCCGAAGGCGTCGCAGAGCTGCAGCAGCCGGGCGGCCTTGTCCGCGGCGTCGGAAGTGACGGCGCCGGCGGTGTGGCGGGTGTCGTTGGCGATGATCCCGAGCGGACGCCCCTCGATCCGGGCGAGCGCGGTGACCATCTCCGGCGCGAAGCGCTGGCGCAGAAAGGTGACCGAGCCTTCGTCGCAGAGGGTCCCGACGATCGGCCGCGGGTCGTAAGCGCGGCGCTTGCGCTCGGGGACCAGCTCGCGCAGGCGCGCCTGGTCGGGCTCGGGACCCGGCGCGGTCGCGCCCTGGAAGTAGGCGAGCAGCTTCTTCGTTGCCGCGGTCGCCTCGGCCTCGTCGGCGCAGACGACGTCGACGACCCCGTTCGGCGCCTGCATCTCGATCGGCCCGACCTCGTCGGCCGGCACCTCGCCGAGGCCTCCGCCGGCGATCATCGCCGGCCCGCCCATCCCCAGAGAGCTCGCCTCGGTGGCGACGATCAGGTCGGCGCAGCCGGCGAGGACCGCATTGCCGGCGAAGCAGCGGCCATGGACGACCGCGATCCGCGGCACCAGGCCGGAGAGCTTCGCCCAGAGGGCGAAGGCGCGGGCGTCGAGGGCGGAGACGACCGGGTAGTCGGTGTCGCCGGGCCGCCCTCCCCCGCCCTCGGCGTAGAGGACGACCGGCAGCCGCATCCGCTCGATCAACTCGAAGAGGCGGTCCTTCTTGCGATGGCCGAGGGCGCCCTGGGTCCCGGCAAGCACGGTGTAGTCGTAGGAGAGGACGGCGCAAGCGGCGTGCTCGGCCTCGAAGATGTCACCGTTGACGCGGGCGGTGCCGCCGAGCAGGCCGTCGGCGGGGGTGCGGGCGATCAGGTCGGCGAGCTCGCGGCGGCCGCGCTGGGCGGCGATCGCGTAGCGGCCGTACTCGACGAAGGAGCCGGGGTCGACGAGGTCGGCGAGGTTCTCCCGGGCGGTGCGCCCGCCGGCGGCGTGCCGCTTCTCGACCGCGTCCGCGCGCGCCGCGTCCTCGGTCAGCGCCCGCCGCGCCAACAGCTCCGCCAGGTCCTCTCGCTCCTCAGGCACCGGCGCATCTTGCCACTCCCCCTGCCGACGGGACGAAAACCGCTCTATATACCCGGTTTTCGTCCCGTCGGCATCAGTTACCGAGCTGCCTGGCGAGGCGGCGCATCGCCTTGGCGTTGACGCGCTTGGCGAAGGCGCGGGTCAGCGGCGGGACCAGCCGCTCGCTGCGGGGCAGCCGCAGGAAGGCGAGCTCGAACTCGATCCGGGTGCCGCCCTCGGGCAGCGGCTCGAGCCGGTAGGTGCCCCGGGTCTCGCGCTTGCCGCCCGAGGAGATCCCCTGCTCGACGATCCGCCGCGGGGCCTCGGCCTCGGTCACCTCGAACTCGAAGTGGTCCTGGGAGCCCGGCGCGTCCACCCGCGCCCGCGCCTTCGCGCCGACCCCGCGCTGCGGCCCGGAAAAGCTCCAGTCGACGAGGTAGTGGTCGAGGAACCGCTCATGGTTGGCGAGCGCATCGAGGAACCTGAACACCTCCAGCGGCGGCCTGGCGACGACGACTTCGACCGTGACCGGTTTCATCGACCGCGATCCTATGGCCGACGGGACGAAAACCGCTTATATGGACCGCTTTTCGTCCCGTCGGCGGGGAGCTAGCCGCGGATCGCTTTGCCGACGATGTGCTTGACCCGGGTGCGGTCGCGCTTGCTGAGGTTGCCGGGACGCCCCTTCGACTTCTTCAGCAGGTTCCAGAACTCGGTCTGCTCGCGCTTGCTCAGGTTGGCCTCGAGGCGCTCGCGGCCCTTGTTCGCCAGCCACAGCGAGGCGACCCAGACTTTCGCCCAGGGGACGCGCTTCCAGAGGTGCGGCGCGGCTTTGCGGGCGAGCCAGAACGGCATCTGGACCTCGGGCTATTCGACCACTTCGACGGTGCCGTGCATCGTCGGGTGGATTTCGCAGTGGTAGGTGAAGGTCCCGGGTTCCTTGAAGGTCGCCGAGCCGAGCTTGCCTTTTTCGATCGTGCCGGTGTCGAAGCTGCCGTCGTCGGCGGTCGCGGTGTGAGGGGCGGTGTCCTTGTTCTGCCAGCTCACCTTGCCGCCGGCCTGGACCACGACCGGGTCCGGTTCGTAGCTGAATTCGACGATCTGGACTTTTTCCGACTTCTGAGCCTCGCCGCTAGGGGCGGGTTCGCTTTCGGTTTCGCCTTCTTCGGACCCGGTTTCGCCCGCAGTGGCTTCGCCGCTGCCCGATTCCTGCCCGGCCGGCGCCGTTTCGGCTTCAGTGGAGTCGGAGCCGCTGCCTCCGCAGGCAACAAGGCCGAGGGAGAGGGCGACCAGGGCAGCGGAAAGCAGCGGCTTCGAACTCATTGCTGATCTGTACCCAGTCGGTACATACCCAATCAGCGGCCGCGCAAATCAGGCCCGGCACCAGCGATGGCCTGCCGACCCAGCCGAACTGCATCAGATTTCCTCCCTCGCAGGTAAGAAATCTGATGCAGTTCGCGGTTCGCGCTTAGTAGCCGGGCGAGCGCTTCATCCGTTTGCGCTCGTGGGGGTGGGCGCCGCCCTTCTTGTCGAGCGTCACGATCGCCTGCTCGATGTCGTCGGCGAGGCGATCGACCTGCTGGCGGCCGAGGGTCTCCTTGACCAGCGCCCGCATCACCTTCACCTCCTGGGCATCGGGGGGCATCGTGTAGGCAGGGAGCATCCAGCCGCGCTCGGCGGAGAGCTGCCAGGAGACGTCGAACTCGTCGTAGTCCTTTTCGTCGGAGAGCCTGAAGGCGACCAGCGGCAGCTGCTCTTTGTCGGCCCCGATCAGCTCGAAGTTGCCGGTGTCTTCGAGCCGCTTGGCGAACGCCTTCGCGTTCTCCTCCATCGCCTGCATCACCACCGTGTAGCCCTCGTGGCCCAGGCGGACGAAGTTGTAGTACTGGGCCAGCACCATCGAGGCGCCGGTGGAGAAGTTGAGGGTGAAGGTCGCGTCGGTTTTGCCCAGGTAGTTCTCGTAGAAGACGAGGTCCTCGGCCAGGTCGGCCTTCTCGCGGAAGACGAGCCAGCCGATTCCGGGGTAGACGAGCCCGAACTTGTGGCCGGAGACGTTGATCGAGCGCACCTGCTCGAGCCGGAAGTCCCACTCGGAGTGCGGGTACAGGAATGGCCAGACGAAGCCGCCTGAGGCGGCGTCGACGTGCAGCGGCACGTCGATCCCCTTCTCGTCCCGGATCCTGATCAGCAGGTCGTTGATCCCGGTGATGTCGTCGGCGTGGCCGGTGAAGGTGGTGCCGAGGACGGCAGCGACCCCGATCGTGTTCTCGTCGACGTGCGGCTCCACGTCCTCGGGCCCGATCACGTACTTGTCCTCGCGCAGGCGGACGATCCGCGGTTCGACGTCGAAGTAGCGGCAGAACTTTTCCCAGACGACGTGGACGTCGCCGCCGAAGACGAGGTTCGGCTTCTCGACCGGGCGGCCCGCCTTTTCCTGGCGCTGCTTCCACTTCCACTTCAGCGAGAGCGCCCCGAGCATGATCGCCTCCGAGGAGCCCTGGGTGCGGCAGCCGGTCGTCTCGCCGGGCGCGTGGTAGAGGTCGGCGAGCATGCGGATGCAGCGCTGCTCGATCTCGGCCGAGATCGGGTACTCGGCGTGGTCGATGAAGTTGCGGTGCAGGTTCTCGGCGACGATCCGCTGCGCCTCGGGCTCCATCCAGGTGGTGACGAAGGTCGCGAGGTTTCGCCAGGGGTCCCCCTCCAGCACCAGTTCCTCGTCGACCAGCCGCATCGCGTCGAGCGCCGGCATGCCGCCGGCCGGGAACTCCTTGTCCGGGGCGTCCTCGATCAGGAAGCGGGCGCCGTAGAGCGTTGCGGACTCCTCGGGTTTCTGCTGGCTCATCTCTCGCTGCGCTCCTTCGTCGGGGGGTTGCCGCGAGCCTAGTCGGTAAAGGCTCGGCCGTTGGCCCATTTGGGTGTAACCGGCTATGTTGCGGGCAGGCAAGCAGATAGAAGAGCTTTCGCAATTGAGAGGAACGGGGTCGGATGAGCGCTGAAGTGCAGATGGGACCGATCGACTACCTGCTGGTGGAGTGGCCGGGCCGCCAGCCCAACGGGGAGGTCGCGCCGCACCTGGTGGACCTTGTCGACCGCGGCCTGATCCGCATCCTCGACCTCACCTTCATCGCCAAGGACGAGGAGGGGAACGTCACCGTGCTGGAGCTCGCCGACCTCGGCGGCGAAGTCACCGAGCTGGCCGTATTCGAGGGCGCCTCCTCGGGACTGATCGGCGACGAGGACCTCGAGCAGGCGGGCGACGTGCTCGCGTCCGGCACCTCGGCGGCGCTGCTGGTCTTCGAGAACAGCTGGGCGGCGCCGTTCGTCGGCGCGGTTCGCCGCTCCGGCGGCGAGCTCGTCGCCAGCGGCCGGATCCCGGCCGAAGACATCCTCGCGGCGCTCGACGCCGCCGAGGCCTAACTCAACCAACAGGAACAAAGGACAGGTCATGCCAGGACTACTGCGAGGGATGGCAAGGACGGCGGTCATCGCCGGCACCGCCACTTCGGTCAGCAACCGCGTCTCCCGCCGCCAGGGACAGCGCTGGTCTGAACAGGAAGAACAGGCCGCGGCCCAGGCCCAGGCGCCCCCGGCCCAGATGGCGCCCGCCCCAGCGCAGGGCGGCGGCAGCTCGATGATCGATCAGCTAAAGGAGCTGGGTGAACTGAAAGCGCAGGGCATCCTCACCGAGGAGGAGTTCGCGGCGCAGAAGGCCAAGATTCTCGGCAGTTAGCCGCGAAACCGCAAGTGACCGAATATGTCCGGTCCCTTGCGGTCTCGCGAGCCGTCAGCCGCTGACCGAATAGAAGAGGTGGGTGGCCTCGGGTCCTTCGACTACCCGCGTCTGCTCCAGCTTCACGCTCGGGGGGATGCCGTCGAGTAGGCGGACGCCGCCGCCGAGGATCACCGGCACCTGGTTGATCACCAACTCGTCGAGCAGGCCGGCACGGATCAGCTCTTGGATCGTTTCGCCGCCGCCGCCGACCGCGATGTCCTTATCGCCCGCCGCCTCACGGGCGAGCTCGACGGCGCGATCCGGCCCCTCGGTGACGAAGTGGAAGGTCGTCTCGCCGAGGGTCAGCGGCTCGCGCGCGTGATGGGTGAGGACGAAGACCGGCACGCCGAACGGCGGCTCGTCCCCCCACCAGCCGTTCCAGAGCGGCTCGGTCCAGGGCCCGCGAACCGGGCCGAACATGTTGCGGCCCATGATCACCGCGCCGGTGCCGGCGACGGCCTCTTCGAAGATCGCGCTGCTGGCGTTGACCTCGCCGCCCTCCCGACCGTGCGACTCCTTCCAGGCAGCAAGCTTGACGACCCACTCGTGCAGCGCCTCCCCGCCTTCGCCGAGCGGGTTGTCCTCGCTCTGGTTCGGCCCGGCGACGTAGCCGTCGGCGGAGACCGAGATCTGGCACTTGACCTTGCTCACACAGCGCAACCTATAACCCGTTGGCTATTCCGGCGGCTATTTCCTGCTCTCGAGGACCATGTAGAGGGTCTCGGTCGTGTTTTGTCCCAGGCAACCGCTTTGCTCGCTGACGCCGAAGACCGAGTGGAATTCCCACCCCTCGCGCTCATAGCTGTTCAGGCTTTCGATCAGCTGCGCCCGGGACTTGTCGTTGAACACCCGTCCGATCGGAATTACTTGGTAAGGCAAGGAGTACTCCTTCTGGATAGTCGATTGTTCCTTCGTTCTCAGGTCGACAGCGACGCAATCGGCGCCAGGTTTCCCTGCCGCCGCGCAGCAGCCCGTTCTGTGTGATCGCGAGCTCGGCGTAACGAGAGCAACTCGGCTCGAGCACACATCTTCTATTGAGCCTCTTCGAGAGCCGTCGCTGGTAGAAGCGGATAAAGGCGACGATCACTTTCCGACCGGAACCTCCCGCCGTCGTTACCTCGATGTCGATTCGTTGCCTTGGTCGCGCCTCACGGACAGCCCGCCGCAGCACCGCCGGTGCCGGCAGCTCGTCCTCCTCGATCATCAGGGCAGCGTCGATTTCCACCCCAGCCCTCATGTCACGTTGCATCCGTCGCCTCCTTCGGGCGCGAGATGCTATGGACGAATAAAAAACTTCGCTGTAAGGAGCCTCACCAGTCAGCTACATATAGTCCGCTCTGGTGGACGCGCGGGGGGTCACGTTAGTTGTCGGCGCCGGGATCTCCATCCCGCCGCCTACGGGAGCCCCTAACTTTGAACGGCTACGCGATTCCTTTCTCAAGCGGGTTGGGATCGAAGACCTGCGAAAAGAATTTGAGTTCAGTCTCGATGAGCTCTCGCCGGAGCAGGTATTCGATGCTCTTGATGACAAGAGAGAGGAGACCCGGCAGGCGATCCGCCGGGAGATCTGGTGGGCGTGCGAGCCGAAGGAGCCGAACGCAAACCACTACGCCGTGGCCGCCATGCTCGCCGCCGGCGCCAGGGTGTGGACCCCGAATTTCGACACGATGATCGAGACGGCCGCTCGGCGACAGGGGATCGCGATCGAGGTGGTCGCGCCGGGCGATCAACTGGAGGTTCCGGGTTCGGTCCTCTACAAGCCGCACGGCACCTTCCCGTTTCCTGGCGATCCGCCGTGCGAGCCCGCCGAGCACGATTACGAGCTGCTTTTTCAGGCCTCTCGGGTGTGGCTAATGAAGGAGGATTGGGCGCGAAAGCTCGCGGCCGACATCTGCAACCGGGACGTCTTCCTTTTTGGCTATCGGGGCGCTGATCCAGACCTGACCCCCGTGCTCTTGGAAGCGCTCGGGATTGCCCGCTCCGTCACCTGGTGGGAGTGCCCGGGCGAAGCGTTTAAGCGATTGCAACGGATCGTTGCCAGCTCGAAGGTGAAGCTCGTAGCTGGGAACCCCAGCGAGGGGCTTGTCGCGCTCAGTCGAGAGCTCGCCCCCCATTCGGTCCCCGCTCCACGGCAACGACCGCTTCTGCAACCTCCGGCGTCCGCTGCGTTCAAGCTGAGCAACGTCTCGCGGGCACAACTGCTCGGCCAGCTGCGAGGCTCAGCGGTCGCTCGTCGCTATCTAGCTCTAGCCCTGATCCTCGACCGCGACGTGCGGAGAATCCCACTCCTCCTCAAGCTGCTCCGAAGCGCCGGGTACGACATCGCCTGGGTAGGGCCATGGGCGATTGCGACCCTGTCAGGCCTATTGCGAATCCCGAGACTTCGCGAGCGGGCGATGGTGACGGAGCTGTACGCAACGCTGCTGGACGCGCGGCCACTACGTCGATCCGACCGTCGAGCTATAGCCAGGCTCCGGGCCTCTCCCGCGGGGGACACGTCGCAGGTCCTGACGAGGATCGCCTCGATCGAGAAGCTTCACGGGGATCTCGAGCAGGCATCGAGTGACGGTGAACAGAGCCTCGACCAGCTTCGCCGCGACAGCAACCCGGCACTTGAGGCGATGACCGTGTACATCCTCGCCTGGACCTACCGCCAACGAGGAGCATTCGAGATACGCGCTGCCTTGGTGACGCAGTACCAGGAGCGGATTCCCCACATCGGCTTCAACTGGGCGGCTTGGCTTCAACTCGACGAGGCCTTGGTGACGCTGCACGCAGGGGATGTCGCCGAGGCACGCGAACGGATGAGGAGCCCGTTCATGGAATATGCACGGCGACTGATCGGGCATCCGATGTTCCGACTCGATGACGATCTCACCGGGGCCCTCGCCTACTGGCATGAACACGGACCCGAAGGGGTCGGCAAACAGCTGGAAGAAATCCTTTCCCGGCATCCGATTCGCCGGCTTGTCCGGCCCACCTTCACCGCCGTGGACACGATGATCGTGCTCGCGGACCTCGCGCGAGCAGAAGACGACCTTGTGGCGATGCGTCAAAGCCTGAAGAAGGCGCGGCGCCGTACCTGCTCCGATCTTCAGCTGGCCAAGGTCGAGCTCGTCGAGAGGGTCGCCTCTAAAGACACGGGGCAGTTAGAACGACTGCGGCGCTGGACCGCCGACCGGGGGTTTGGGTTGATCACCCAGACCGTCGTCGCGGTCCTCGCCGAGCTAGAAGGAAGAGAACAAAGCGGTCCTGTCGTCTACCGCTCCCATCTCCCCCTCGCTGGCATCTATTAGCAGGGCGAGTTAACGACCTCCGCTTTCCAAGGCCGCCTACTTGACACGGAAACTACCCGCGCTATCCTTTCTGAGGACTAACTACAGAAAGTGGACTTGGTTATGACTTATCGGCTGATAGCGCTCGACGACGCACTTGTCTTCCCCACCGTGACCGCGACCCTGCCGATCGACGTCGGCACCGACGAGCGCGTCTTTCTGATCCCGCGGCGTGACGGCGAGTACGGGCGGGTCGGCGTGGTCGCCGAGGTGATCGAGACCGGGCTCTCGCGCCGCGGCCGTCCCGTCGCCACCGTCCTCGGCCTCCACCGCGGGCTGATCGCCGGCTCCGCCCAGGAGGACGCCGATGGCCACCTTCGGGTCGAGGTGCAGGAGGTCCGGGATGGCCACCCCGACGATGAGCACACCCGCGAGCTGGTCCGCGAATACCGCGCCGTGGTCGAGGAGATCCTCGAGCTGCGCGGCGACGACGGCCGCATCTCCGCCTTCCTGCGCTCGGTCGAGGAGCCCGGCGCGCTGGCCGACACCTCCGGCCTCTCCCCCGACATTTCAAACGAGGGCAAGCTGCGGCTGCTGGAGACGATCGACGTGACCGGCCGCCTCGAGCTGGCGGTCGAGCTGCAGCGCGAGCGCCTCGCCGAGCTGCAGGTGCGCAGCAAGATCCGCGACGACGTCGAGTCCGGTGCCCAGAAACAGCAGCGCGACTACTTCCTCCGCAAACAGATGGAGTCGATCCGCAAGGAGCTGGGCGAGGACGAGGCCGACCTGATCGGCGAGTACGAGCGCAAGATCGCCGAGGCGGAGATGCCCGACGCGGTCGCCGAGCAAGCCGGGAAGGAGCTGCGGCGGCTGGAGCGGCAGGGCGAGCAGTCGCCCGAGAGCTCGATGATCCGCAGCTACCTCGACTGGCTCATCTCTGTTCCGTGGGCGGTGCGCTCCGAGGAGCGGCTCGACCCCGCCTACACCCGCGAGGTCCTCGACTCAGACCACGCCGGGCTCGATGACGTGAAGAAACGGATCACCGAGTTCATCGCCGTGCGGAAGCTGCGCGAGAAGCGCCAGGTCGAGGACGACAGCCGCGCCAACGGCGCGATCCTCACCCTGGTCGGCCCGCCCGGCACCGGCAAGACCTCGATCGGCGAGTCGATCGCCCGTGCGCTCGGGCGCGAGTTCGTCCGCATCAGCCTCGGCGGCATCCGCGACGAGGCCGAGATCCGCGGCCACCGCCGCACCTACATCGGCGCCCTCCCCGGGCGGATCGTCCGCGCCCTCCGCGACGCCGGGACGATGAACCCGGTGATCCTCCTCGACGAGGTCGACAAGGTCGGCGCCGACTGGCGCGGCGACCCCTCCGCGGCCCTGCTCGAGGTCCTCGACCCGGCGCAGAACAACACGTTCCGCGACCACTACCTCGACGTCGAGGTCGACCTCTCCGAGGTCGTCTTCATCGCTACCGCGAACATGGTCGACACGATCCCGGCGCCGCTGCTCGACCGGATGGAGACGATCGGCTTCGACGGCTACACGACCGAGGAGAAGCTGGCGATCGCCCGCGGCTACCTGCTGCCCCGGCAGCTGAAGCGCAACGGCCTGCGGCCGGAGGAGGTCGAGGTCTCAGACGAGGTCTTAAGGATGGTGATCTCCGAGTACACCCGCGAGGCGGGCGTGCGGCGGCTCGAGCGCGAGCTCGGCAAGCTGCTGCGCGCGGCGGCGACGAAGATCGCCTCCGGGGCGGCGGACGGCAAGATCGCGATCGACGTCGAGGCGCTGCGCGAGGCGCTCGGCCGCCAGAAGCACTTCCAGGAGTCGGTCGAGCGGACCGCGATCCCGGGCGTCTCCACCGGCCTGGCGGTGACCGGGACCGGCGGCGACATCCTCTTCATCGAGGCGACCGCGATGGACGGCGACAAGGGCCTCGTCCTCACCGGCCAGCTCGGTGACGTGATGAAGGAGTCGGCGCGGATCGCGCTCTCCTACGTGCGGGCGCACCGCGAGGAGCTCGGCATCCCAGCCGAGGCGTTCCAGCGCGAGTTCCACCTCCATGTGCCCGCCGGGGCGATCCCCAAGGACGGCCCCAGCGCCGGCACCGCGATGACGACCGCGCTGGTCAGCCTGCTGACCGGGCGGCCGGTGAAGCACACGGTCGGGATGACCGGCGAGGTCACCCTGCAGGGCCGGGTGCTGCCGATCGGCGGGCTGAAGCAGAAGGTGCTGGCAGCGCACGCCGCCGGGCTGACCGAGGTGATCCTGCCCGAGCGCAACCGCGGCGACCTCGACGAGGTCCCCGAGGAGGTGCGCGAGCAGATGAGCTTCCACCCGGTGATGAGCATCGGCGAGGTGCTGGGCCTGGCGCTGGAGCCGGAGAAAGAGGGAGCGACGGGCCGAAAGTACCCCCATATGGAGGGAAATCGTCCCGTCGGCAGGGGCGGAGCGGCGTAGGAGGCGTTATGTCCCCCCGCTGCCGCAACTGCACCCCGGTCCCGCAGGAGCTCCGCGCCGCCGCGGGGATCCTCGAGCGCCGCTGGACGATGGCGACGATCTACGCCTGCTCCAGCGGCGCCGCCCGCTTCAACGAGTTCCGCCAGTCGCTCCCCGGGGTCTCCCCCACCACCCTCTCCGACCGGCTCGAGCAGCTCGAGCAGGCGGGGATAGTCGAGCGGCACCTGGTCCCGGGCCGCCCGCCCCACACCGAGTACACGCTGACCCCGCGCGGGGCGCGGCTAGCCGAGGCCGTCGTCGGGCTGCTGCGGCACTGAGGGCGGCACGGTGGGCGCCGCGGGCTGCGCCTTGATCGCCAGCAGTCGGAAGTAGAGGACGCTCGCGACCAGGGCCTCGATCGGGGCGGTGATCGTCGAGGCGAGGGCGCTGAAGACGATGCGGACGATCGGCCCGCTGGCGATGCTGCCGGCGACCAGGATGAAGACGATCCCGGCGAGAAAGGCGATCAGGAAGGCGGCGGCAACGGTCCCGAAGACCGGCCAGCCGTGGCCCTTGACCAGCTGCCGCGAGCGGCCGAAGGCATCGAAAACGCCGCGGTGCTCGACCACGATCACCGGCGCGATCACCGCCCACATCGTCAGCAGGATCAGGCCCGGGACGATCAGCAGGAAGAAGCCGCCGGCGATCCCGAGGCCGGCGAGGAGGCCGGCTCCGATCAGCGGTCCCAAAACTGGCAGGACCGAGCGCATCAGGTCGCCGACGGAGGCGTCGAGGCGGCCGTCCTGGACGTCGCGGACGAGTTCGACCACCATCCCCTGGTAGAGGGTGCCGACCGCGAGGCTGACCACGATTCCGAGCCAGAAGAGGGACAGCTGCCCTTCGGTGATGCCGTTGACGATCGCGACGATCAGGAAGAGCCAGAGGCGACCGGCAGGAGCACGCCCGCCTGCTCACGGTAGATGCGGAATACCTCGCTGAGGTTGTCGCCGACACTGAGTCTCTGCTCCATACGTGACCCTTTCTCTGCCCGAGGCGCCGCCCCTGCTTGCCCGCGGCAGGCACGAACGGTTGAATGTGGTGCGGATGGAGTCTTCGGAGCGATCGACGGAGCGAGCCTCGGAGGAGGGGCGTTTCCGGCGCCTCGTCGACGTCGGCAACGAGGTCCTCTCCGAGTTGGACCTCGAGGCGGTCCTGAACTCAGTGGTCGAGGCGGCGCGGGAGCTGACCGGGGCGCGGTACGCGGCGCTCGGCGTGCTCGACCCCGAACGCCGCGAGCTCGAACGTTTCATCAACGTCGGCATCGACGAGGAGGGCAGGCGGGACATCGGCAACCTGCCGCGCGGGCGCGGCGTCCTCGGCGAGCTGATCCGCGAGCCGAAGCCGCTGCGGCTGGCCGACGTCGAACGCCACCCCCACGCCTACGGCTTCCCCCCCGGCCACCCGCCGATGCATTCCTTCCTCGGGGTGCCGATAACCGTGCGCGGCGAGACCTACGGCAACCTCTACATGACCGAGAAGCAGGGGGGCGAATTCGACGAGCGCGACGAGGAAGCGGCGGTCACCCTGGCGAGCTGGGCCGGGATCGCGATCGAGAACGCCCGCCTCTACACCACCCTCAGCGAACGCGAGGCCGAGGTCGAGCAGGCGCTGCGGCGGGCCGAGACCTCGGTCGACATCGCCCGGACCGTCGGCGGCGAGACCGACGTCGAGCGCGTCCTAGACCTGATCGTCAAGCGGGCGCGGGCGCTGGTCGAGGCCCGGGGGCTGCTCGTCCTCCTCCAGCGCGGCGACCGCCTCTTCGTCGCTGCCCATGCCGGCGAAGTCGGCGGCGAGGCCGGGAGCCTCGAGGTGCCGGTCGAGGACGCCGTCTTCGGCGACGCGATCAGGAACGCGTCTCCCACCGGCTCGACCGCGGGACCCCGCCCTCGCGGGCGCGTCTGCGCGAGCGGCTGGGGGCGGAGACGGCGCTGGTCGTGCCGATGCTCTTCCGCGGCCGCGCCGTCGGCCTGCTCGTCGCCCTCGATCGCGAAGCGGGCGGGCTCGAATTCGGCCAGGAGGACGAGCGGCTGCTGCAGTCGTTCGCCTCCAGCGCGGCGACCGCGGTGGCGACGGCGCAGACGGTCGAGTCCGAGCGCCTGCGCCAGCAGGTCGAGTCGGCCGAGCGCGAGCGTGAGCGCTGGGCCCGCGAGCTCCACGACGACACCCTGCAGAACCTCGCCGCGATCCGGATCCAGCTGGCGACGGCGCTGGGAGCGAGCGGCAACGGTCGCGAAGCGCGGGTCGAGAGCGCCGCGGAAGAGGCGATCGCCCAGCTCGAGGGGCAGATCAACGAGCTCAACCGGCTGATCAACGACCTCCGCCCGGCGGCGCTGGAGCGACTCGGCCTGGGGGGCGCCCTGCAGGCCCTGGCCGAAGAGAGCTCCGCCCGCGGCGGAATCGAGGTGGAGGCCGGGATCCAGGTCGGCGACGAGCGCAGCCGCGAAGAGGACCGGGTCGTCTACCGCCTCGTCCAGGAGGCGCTGACCAACGTCCTCAAGCACGCCAACGCCTCCCGCGTCGAGGTGACCTCCAAGGAGGGCGAAGGCGCGATCCGGATCGTCGTCCACGACGACGGCGAAGGCTTCGATACCGCCTCCTCTACCGGCGGCCGCGGCCTCCGCGGCATGCGCGAGCGCATCGAGCTGCTCGGCGGCGAGATCGAGGTCACTTCAGCCTCCGGCGACGGCACCAAGATCACCGCCAGCGTGCCGCTGCAGGACGGCTAGGGACGAAGCTGCCCTGTACAGGGGGTCGGCACCCCTCCTCCGGAATTGACCTCCCCTCCGCTTCGCTCCGGGGAGAACCTGCTGCGGCTTCGCCGCAGACACCAGATTGCATGTCGCCGAACATTCCTGCGGAGGGGTGCCGACCCCCTCCACGACAGAGCTCAGGCAGACGCTCCTAACCGCGAGTCCGCGAAAACCCTTGCTCTACAAGGTTTTTCGCGGACTCGCGAAAAAGCGGATCTCGACCGCACTCGCTGGGACGGGTGGGTGTCCCTCTCGGGGCCGGCGTCCTGTTGCCGGCACAGACCGCTCAGCGAGAGACGGCTGACTTAGAGGCCGGCAACCCAGGTCTCGAGAGGGACACCCACCCGTCCCTACAGGCGCGGCTGGAACCCTAGGAAGCAGCAGCTACGAATCCGCGCTGTTGGCGTCGATGACGCCGTTGGCGATCGCGAAGCGGACCAGATCGGGGCGGGTTTCGAGGTTTAGCTTCTCGAGGAGCTTGGCCCGGTTGACCTCCACCGCCCGGACGCTGAGGTAGAGCTTCTCGCCGATCTCGCGGTTGGTGTGGCCTAGGGCGAGGAGGCGCAGCAGCTCGCGGTCGCGGTCGCCGAGCTGGTCCAGCGGGTCGGGGCCGAGCTGGGCGACGGCGCCGCCGAGCTCGGGGTCGATGTAGGTACCGCCGGCGGCGACGGCGCGGATCGCGGCGGTCAGCCGGCGCTCAGCGGCCTGCTTGAGGACGTAGGCGGCGGCGCCGGCGCGGAGCAGCTCGCGCGCCCGCCGCGGCTCGGCCTGCATCGTCAGGACGACGATCGCCGTCCCCGGCGCCTCCTCGCGCAGGGCGGGCACGGCGCTCGCCGGCTCGGCTCCCGGCATCTGCAGGTCGAGCACGAGGACGTCGGGCTTGCGGTCGCGGACCAGCTTCCGCGCGGTCGGCGCGTCGGGTGCCTCACCGATCACCCGCAGATCGTCCTCGGCTTCCAGCATCGCCCGCAGGCCGGTCCGGATCAGGTTGTGGTCGTCGGCGAGGACGACCGTTATCTGCTGCTCCTCGCTTCCCATCGGGCTCGGTGCAGTCTCCCACGGGAGCGGGGCGTAGCCGTGGGCAGGCATGTGGAGGTGCGCCAGGCTTCAGACGGCTGAGTTACGCTCGGCTCGGATGAGCGAGGGGAGGCAGGCCGAGGCGAAGACGACGGTCGTGCTGGTCGACGACCACGCCGTCGTGCGCGGCGCGCTGAAGGCACTGCTCGACGGCCAGGACGACATCGAGGTGGTGGACGAGGCGGGCACCCTCGCCGAGGCGCGCGCGGTCGTCGCCGAGCAGCAGCCGCGGGTGCTGGTTCTTGACGTCAACCTGCCCGACGGCCTCGCCGTCGGCGCGGTGCCGCAACTGCGCGAGGGATCGCCGCAGACGCAGATCGTCCTGCTGACGATGGAGCGCGACCTCACCCTCGCCCGCCGCGCCCTCGACGCCGGCGCCGCCGGCTACCTCTTCAAGGACGCGGCACACCTGGAGCTGATCGAGGCTGTCCGCGCCGCCGCCCGCGGCGACCAGCACCTCGCCCCCGCCGTCGCCGCCGGCCTCAAGAGCGACGGCCCCGAAGACCAACCGGTCCTCTCCCCTCGCGAGACCGAGGTCCTGAAGCTGATGGCCCTCGGCCACACCAGCCGCGAGATCGGCGAGCAGCTGTCCCTGAGCGTCCGCACCGTGGAGACCCACCGCGCCCACATCCAGCAGAAGCTCGGACTCTCCAGGCGCCCGGAGCTGACCCGCTACGCGCTGGCGAACGGGTTGATCGACACTTGAAAAGAGGAACCGCCTATGGCCTGTCTTCGATTTCCTCCACTCGCCTTACCAGCGCTGACCTCTTGATCTGCAAGCCCTCGCAGATCCTGCTCAGCGCCGTCCAGGTGAGATTGCGCTCCCCGCGCTCGATGCGGCCGACATAGGTGATGTGGGTGCCGGCCCGCTCCGCGAGCTGTTCCTGGGTCATGCCCTTTTCCTTGCGAATTACTTTCACCGCCTTCCCCAGGGTGGCGAGAGAAGGGTCTGGCTGAAAAGACCGTGGGCACATGAAGCCGTTATTCGCTATTAGCGCATATATGCCTTGACAGGAACGGTGATCTTGCCTATAAGTCCTACGACTATTGGTCTCCCCCCGACCTGAAAGCTGACGATGGACGCTGCCGTCCTACTGATTCAAGCCATCATCATCCTCGCGCTGCTAGAGAAGTTCGTCCTCTAGACCGCGGCGATTAGGGTGGCGCGATGGGAGCGAACCTCTACTTCAGCCACCCCGCCTGCCTCGAGCACGATCCGCGGCAGGGGCTGTACAGGCACCCCGAGCAGCCCGAGCGGCTGCGAGCGATCGAGACGGCCCTGGCGGAGCGCGGCTGGCTCGGCTGGGAGCGGCGCGAGGCGCCGCGGGCGAGCGAGGAGGAGCTGACGCTCGTCCACCCGCGCGAGCATGTCGAGCGGATCCGCGACCTCTGCCGCTCCGGCGGCGGCTCGGTCGACGCCGACACCTTCGCGGGCGAAGCCTCCTGGGAGGCGGCGCTGCGCGCCGCCGGCGCGGCCTGCGAGATGGTCCGCAGCCTCCTCCGCGCCGACGCCGACCTCGGCTTCTGCGCGGTCCGCCCGCCCGGGCACCACGCCGAGCCGGAGCGGGCGATGGGCTTCTGCCTCTTCGACAACGTCGCCGTCGCCGCCGCCCTGGCGCTCGCCGAGCTCGGCCTCGAACGGGTCTTCATTCTCGACTGGGACGTCCACCACGGCAACGGCACCGCCGAGATCTTCCGTCGCCGCGCCGACGTCCTCTTCGCCGGCATCCACCAGGGCGGGATCTTCCCCGGCAGCGGCGCCCTCGCCGACGCCGGCTCCGGTCCCGGCGAGGGCTACACGATCAACCTCCCGGTCCCGGCCGGCAGCGAAGAGGACGTCTGGCTCTCGCTGCTCGAGCACGTCATCCTCCCCGCCGCGGCCGAGTTCGAGCCGCAGCTGGTCCTGATCTCCGCCGGCTTCGACGCCCACCGCGACGACCCGCTCGCCGAGTGCCGGCTGGAGGCCTCGTCCTTCGCGCAGATGGCCTGCCAGGTCCGCGACGCGGCGGCGGGCTGGGGCGCACCCGTCGGCGCCGTGCTCGAGGGCGGCTACGACCTCGCGGCCCTCGCCGCCTCGACCGTGGCGACGATGGCGGCGCTCGGCGGCGAGGGCGAGGCGGCCTCGGCGGCGCCGGAGCCGCTCCTCACCTCCCGCGCCGCCTCCCACGTCTCCCACTACTGGAGCCTCTAGGTGCCCGAGCTGATGTCGGTCGGGATCGAGCCGGCGTCGCTGGGCCGCTTCCGGCCGCTGGTCGGTGAGCGCTACCCGCAGATCCAGGCGGCCGCCGCAAGCGCGCGGCAGGCCTTCGGCGAGCGTCGCATCTGGCACGTCAACTCGACCGCCCAAGGCGGCGGCGTCGCCGAGATGCTGCGCGCCCTGCTGCCCTACGTGCGCGGCGCCGGGGTCGACACCCGCTGGCTGGTCCTGCCAGAGCTCGACGGCTTCTTCGCGGTGACCAAGCGGATCCACAACCGCCTGCACGGCCACCAGGGCGACGGTGGCCCGCTCGATGACAACGCCCGGCAGACCTATGAGCGGGCGCTGGCCTGGTGCGCCGAGGAGCTCGGCCGCCTCGTCGAACCCAGCGACGTCATCTACCTGCACGATCCGCAGACCGCCGGCCTGGTCCCGGCGATGCGGCGGGCCGGCCCGGCGGTGATCTGGCGCTGTCATGTCGGCGTCGACCAGCCCGACGACTTCGCCCGCGAAGCCTGGGACTTCCTCCGCCCCTACGTCGAGAACGCCGACGCCTACGTCTTCTCCCGCCGCGAGTACCTCTGGGAGGGGCTCGATCCCGGCAAGGCCTGGTTCATGCCGCCGGTGATCGACCCGTTCTCGCCGAAGAACGAAGACCTCGACCGGAGCCGTGAGGACGAGGCCCTGGCGGCGGTCGCGGCCAAGGCGACGATCCTCGAGGAGGAGCCACTGCCCACAGACGCCAGAGTCGTCGCCCAGATCTCGCGCTGGGACCGGCTCAAGGACCCGGGGGGACTGCTGGAGATCTTCGAGCGGCACCTCGACGACACCTCGCTGCAGCTGCTACTCGTCGGACCGGACTCGGCGGGCGTCAGCGACGATCCCGAGGGCGCCGCGGTCTACGCCGAGGTGGCCGAGCGCTGGCGGGCGATGAGCGCCGGCCGGCGCCGCCGGGCGCGCCTGGTCAGCCTGCCGATGGACGACCTGCGAGAGAACGCGACGATGGTCAACGCCCTGCAGCGCCGGGCCGACCTGATCGTGCAGAAGAGCCTGGCCGAGGGGTTCGGGCTGACCGTGGCCGAGGCGATGTGGAAGGCGCGGCCTCTGGTGGCGAGCCGGGTCGGCGGCATCCAGGACCAGGTCGTCGACGGCGAGACCGGGACCCTGGTCGACGACCCCCGCGATCTTCCGGCTTTCGCCCGGGCGATCGAAGCGATCCTTCGCGATCCCGGCCGCAGCGCGCGGATGGGCGAGGCCGGGCGGCAGCGGGTGCGCGACAACTACCTCGCGGTCGACCGCCTGCGCGAATACGTCGAGCTGGTGAGCGGCTTAGTCGGCTGAGCCGCCGGACGCGGGCCGCGGCACCACCAGCACCGGGCAGGCCGCCTTGTGGGCAAGCTGGGTGGAGACGGAGCCGAGCAGGACCCGCAGCACCGGGCCGTAGTGGCGGGACCCGGAGACGAGCAGGTCGGCGCCCGTCTCCTCGCAGGCCTCGACGATCGCCGGGCCGGGGACGCCCGAGAGCGCGCGGCCGGTGGCGGCCAGCCGCTCGTCGACCGCCTTCACCGTGCGGGTGACGATCGCGCCGGCCTCGGGCGGGAGCGCCGGGGACGACGGCGGCCGGCGCCGAGACCGTGAAGACGACGATCGTCGCCCGGCACGCGAGCGCGATCGCTTCCGCCCGCGCCAGCGCCGCCTTCGCCTCGTCGCTGTCGTCGTAGGCGACGGCGATCGTCCGGAACGGCCCCTGCTCCTCGGCCGCGTACCCGCGCGGGGCAACGACCACCTCGCAGGGGGCGCCGTGCAGGAGCCCGTCGGCGACGCTGCCGATAAGCGTGCGGCCGACCGGCCCGCGGTGGGGGGAGCCGACGACGATCGTCTCGACCTCCTCCTTCTCGGCGAGGTCGTTGATCACCGCCGCGGCCGAGCCGCCGCCGAAGGCGCGGGTCTCTACCTCGAGGCCGCCGAGCCGCCGCCGCGCCTCTTCGAACAGCGGCCGCGCCCGCTCGGCCTCCTCCTCCCCGAGGATCTCGTAGGGGATCGGCAGCGGCCCGTAGAGGAACACCGTGACGACGAGGACACTCGCCCCCGCCGCTTCACCCAGGACCCGGGCCAGCTCCAACGCGTCGCGCCCGCCCTCGCTGCCGTCGTAACCGACCAGAAGTCTCATCGCAGTCGAATCTAAGCCCTCCCGCGCCCCGCCTGCACGGGAAGACCACACGGACTGCCGTGGCTTTCCCCGGATGGGCCGGGCGGGTGCCGGCTGAAGACTGTCGGGCATGGAGAGAGGCAAGGCCAAGGTGCTGATCGTCGGGGGCGGCGTCGGCGCGCTGGAGGCCGCCCTGGCGCTGCGCGATATCGCCGGCGAGAAGGTGCGGGTCGAGATCTGCGCCGGCCGCGGCGACTTCGTCTACCGCCCGTTCGCCGTCGGCGAGCCCTACGGCGCTTCGCGGGTCCTCCGCTACGACCTGCGATGGCTGGCCGACCGGGCCGGCGCCGAGTTCCGGCTCGCCAACGTCGGCTGGGTCGACACCGCCCCGCGCTGCGCCCACACCCACGACGGCGAGGAGATCCCCTACGACTACCTGATCGTCTCCTGCGGCGCCCGCCTGCTCTGGTCGGTACCGGGCGCGGTCACCTTCTGGGGGGTCGCCGACGAGGGCGAGATGCAGGAAATCGTCAGCCGGCTGCGGGAAGGGCGGCTGCGGCGTGTGGTCTTCACGATGCCGGGGGGACACGGCTGGGGGCTCCCCGCCTACGAGCTCGCCCTGCTGGCGGCGACCGAGCTGAAGCGCGGCGGCATCGCCGGCACGCGTCTGACGGTGGTCACTCCCGAAGAAGGGCCGCTGCGGATCTTCGGCCGCCGCGCCTCCGAGCAGGTCGCCGAGCTGCTCGCCGGGAACGGCATCGAGGTGCTCACCGGCACCCACCCGGTCAAGTACGAGAACGGCTCGCTCGCTGTGGTCCCCGGCGAGCCCATCGAAACCGACGCGGTCGTCAGCCTGCCCCGCCTCGAGGGGCGGCGGATCGAGGGGCTCCCTTACGACGCGACCGGCTTCATCCCGGTCGACGACCACCTGCGGATCCCGGGCGTGCCTCAGGTCTACGCGGTCGGGGACGTCACCAGCTTCCCGGTCAAGCAGGGCGGCATCGCCACCCAGCAGGCCGACGTCGCCGCCGAATCGATCGCCGCCGACCTCGGCTGCGAGGTCGAGGCCAGCCCGCTCGACCCGGTCCTGCGCGGGGTCCTCTGGACCGGCGCCAAGCCGCGCTACCTCTTCGGGCGGCTCGGCGGCGGCCACGGCGAAACCTCGGTCGCCGGAGAGCGGGCGCCGTGGCCGATCGACAACCCGAGCAAGCTGATCGGCCGCTACCTGACGCCGTTCCTCGCCGGGCCCGAGGGCGCGGACGGCGGCGGCGGGAACGGGCAGCGCTCCTTCGAGCCGAACCTCACCGGGCCCGTCTGAGCGCGATCCCCTAGGGGGCTTTTTCGGACCGGGCACCGGCGCCCGGGGTCCCGGCCGCCGCTTCTGAGGCTTTTTCGGCGCCGCGGGACTGCGGCGGCGGACCCGGGTGTTCGGTCGCGGCCGCCGCCTGAGACTGCCCCGGGGCTTCCGACCCCGGCGTCGAGGCGGGCGGCCCGGGAGCCGCCGAGGGGCCGGTTTCTTGGTGCGCAGGCGGGGTCGGCTTCGCCGCAGGGGCGCCGCCGGCATCATCGGTCGAAGCGTCGGATTCCTGCGGCGGCTTGTGCGTGGCGGCGACTTCCTGGCCGACCTCGGCGGCTTCGGGGCGCAGCTTTTCGTGATCCTCGCCCGACGGGTGTTCGGCCCGCGGCCCCTGGGTCTCGGCGCCGACCAGCTCGTGCGGTTGCGCCTGCCGATGGGCATGAGCCGCGGCGCTGCCGGGTGCGGCGCCTTCTGCGACCGCGGAGTCCACCTGCGGGCCGGCGGCGCCGGCCGGAGCCGCCGCCTCCACCCCACGGCTGCTCGCGGCCATATTGCTCTTGCCGCCGGAGCGGCTGCCATGGGCGCCGGCTCCGTCACCGCCGCCGCTCCCGTTCGCAGCGGGAACCGCGGGCGGGGCCTGGGAGGCCGGGGCGGCCGCCTTCGTCGCCTGCTCCCCGGGCAGGCCGAGGTGGATGACGCCGCCGCGGTCGGCGGCGGTGACCCCGATCGCCGCCACCACGGCGACCGTCGCCACGCCTTTCGCCGCCGCCGAGGCGCCGATCGATTTCGCCGCGCCGCCCCCGAGCGTCGTCGCCAGGCCGCCACCGGTGGCGGCGCCGTGCGAGCCGCCGCCGAGCAGCCCCTGCAGCATCCCCGCGGCGGCGGCCGCCGGCAGCGGCGAGAGCGCCGCCAGATCGCGCTGGCGGATCTTCAGTTCCTCGCGGAAGGCCTGGCAGTGGGCGCAGCTGCGCAGGTGGGCGCGGACGTCGCGGCGGCGGGTGACGCGACCGTCGCCGTCGGAGAGAGCCTTGGTCACGGTGGCGCAGCTCATCTCACGTCCTGTCTCCATCTGCTGCAAGCTCTGGCGCGCCTCGTAGAGCGTCTGCCGCGCGACCGCCCCGGAAGTGTCGAGGGCGCTGCTGATCTCCTCGAACCCGAGCCCGGCCAGCTCGCGCATCACCAGCACCTCGCGCTGGCGCTCGGGCAGCTCCTTCAGGTCGACGAGGAGCCGGCGCAGCCGTTCCCGGGTCGCCGCGTCCTCGGCGAGCCCGTAGCCGGGCGCGATCTGCTCGACGTCGAGGGCGCTCGTCTCCCGCCGCCGCCGCAGGAGGTCGATCGACTCGTTGTGGGCGATCCGGTACAGCCACGGCTTCAGCTCGATCTTGCGCTCCTCTCCCGGCAGCGCCCGCAGGACCTTGATCATGGTGTTCTGCAGCGCGTCGGAAGCGTCCTCGGGGTTTCCGACGATCGCCAGGCAGAAGCGATAGAGGCTCTGGTGGTAGCGGCTGAAGATCGCCGCAAAGGCCTGCTCGTCGCCGCCCACCGCGCGGCGGGTCAGCCGCTCGTCTGAGAACAGGCGCGAAAGCGGCGCAGCGACTGCTTCGCTCATCGCTCGATCTTCCCATCGCGAGCCATCTGTTCCTACTAATGGGCATTTCCGGCATCCCCTAAACGGACCCCCCGTGGGACTGTCAGCGCATTCCCGACGAACTGCCCTCCCCGAACTGCATCAAATTCTGGCCCGTATGCGCCCAGAAAGTGATGCAGTTCCGATCTTTTGGGTAGGGAAGATGAACCTATGGCTGATCTCGTCCTCGGGCCGCTGCTGCGCCATGTCTCCGAAACCCAGGCGACCGTATGGGTGGAGACCGACGAGGCTTGCGAGGTCGAGGTACTCGGCCACCGCGAGCCGACCTTCCGGGTCGAGGGCCACCACTACGCGGTCGTCTGCATCGAGGGCCTGGACCCGGCCTCGCGCTACGAGTACGAGGTGCGACTCGACGGCGAGAGGCGCTGGCCCGAGCCCGGTTCCGAGCTGCCGCCGAGCGCGATCCGCACCACCGACGCCGACAAGGAGCTCGACATCGTCTTCGGCTCCTGCCGGGTCGCGGTCCCCCACGAGGCCCCCTTCACCGAACCGAAAGACGAGACCGAAGAGGGTCACGAGGTCGACGCCCTCTGGGTGCTGGCGCGGCAGATGTGCGCGGGCGAGCGCGACGACTGGCCCGAGCAGCTCTTCCTCCTCGGCGACCAGGTGTATGTAGACGAGGGCTCGCCGAAGACGCGCCAGAAGATCAAGGAACGCCGCGGCACCGACACCCCGCCCGGCGACGAGGTCACCGACTTCGAGGAGTACACCTGGCTCTACGAAGAGAGCTGGCAGGAGCCGCTGATCCGCTGGCTCTTCTCCAACGTCTCGGTCTCGATGCTCTGGGACGACCACGACATGAGCGACGACTGGAACATCTCCCGCTCCTGGCTTCTGGAGATGCAGGCGAAGTCCTGGTGGCACCGGCGCGCGGTCGGCTGCATCGCCAGCTACTGGATCTACCAGCACCTCGGGAACATGTCGCCGCGCGAGCTCTCCGAGGACGACCTCTACCAGCGCGTGCGCGGCAACCAGAAGGCCGAGGAGGAGCTCTTCCCCTGGGCCCACCGGATCCAGTCGTCCGGGGCCGGCGTGCGCTGGAGCTTCTGCCGCGACTTCGGCCGCACCCGGGCGATCTTCATCGACTCCCGCGCCGGCCGCGTGCTCGAGGAGGACCGCCGAGCGATCGTCGACGACGACGAGTGGGAATGGATCGTCGAACACTGCGAAGGCGACTTCGACCACCTGCTCGTCTGCACCACCGTCCCCTGGCTCCTCTCCCCCTCCTTCGACCGGCTCGAGGCCTGGAACGAGCAGCTCTGCGACGGCGCCTGGGGCAAGCCGTTCGTCTGGGCGAGCGAGAAGCTGCGCCGCGAAGTCGACTTCGACCACTGGGCGGCATTCGGCGAGTCCTTCGCAAAGCTGCGCGACCTCCTGGGCGAGGTGGCCGCGGGCGAGCGCGGCAAGGCGCCGGCCTCGATCGTCGTCCTCTCCGGCGACGTCCACCACGCCTACCTGAGCGAGGCCGGCTACCCCCGCAACGGCAACGCCGCCGAGCGCGCCCCGATCTACCAGGCGGTCTGCTCCCCCTACCGCAATCCGCTCGACGAGAAAGAGCGCCGCGTCGTCCGCGCCGCCTTCGGCAAGCCCCTGATCGCCCTCACCGCACTCCTCGCCCGCGCCGCAGGCGCCCCCGACCCCGGCATCCGCTGGCGCACCCTTGACGGCCCCTACTTCGACAACCAGGTCGCCGGCCTCCACCTCGACGGCCGCCACGCCTGGGCCCGCCTCGACAAAACCGTCCCGGGCGAAGAGGGCAAGGAGGCCCTCGAAGAGAGCTTCTCCCGGCGCCTGGCCTGAGCGGTGGGCCATTGCCCGCAGGCCGGGATCGCCACTTCTTGCAGTGGAACTTTCGGCTGTCATGCAGCCATAAGTCCCACTGCTCGCTCGAACTCGTCCCCAAGTTATTTGATTGCAATCTATATTGATGTTACATTTATTGCATGAGAAGAATCGACTTGACCGACAAGACTTATGAACGCCTGCTGAGACTGGTGACGTCGTTCGAGGATCAGCCTGAGGACGTGATCCTGCGCCTGCTGGGGGAAGCCGAGGAGACCGACGTGGACCATTCCTCCGCTCCCCGGAAACGGTTCGGCCGCGCGGCTCCTGGGTCCGTGCTGCCGGTGGAGGATTACTGGGTCCCCATCCTCCAGATCCTGGAGGAGGCTGGAGGCGAAGCACCCTCTAATGACGTCGTCGACGCCCTTGAGGAGCGCATGATCGATGTCTTCACCCACCTCGATCGCGAGCGCCTGCAGTCGGGGGAAATCCGCTGGCGCAACCGAGCCCGGTTCGCCAGGCTGCGGATGAAAGAACGGGGGCTCCTGAGCGACGCATCTCGCCGAGGTGTATGGCGGATCACCCCGGCGGGGCGGGAACACCTCATACGCCAAAGGCAGAAAGACGAAATGGGTTAGTCGTGGTGCGGGCATCCGACATCTCGGCGCCTCCTGATTTCGCGGTCGAGCACCAGCGTGAAGACCTGCGGGACCGCCGCTGGAAACGACATCGCGACATGGCGTGGACGGCCGTCGTCGTGGTCCGCGTTGTCCTCCCGACGCTCACCTTCACGTCCCTGTGCATCGCTCACCTGCTCGGGTGGCTCTGAGGCTGCGTTCCTTTTCCGAATCGCCCGGGTAGAGGCACCTCCGTCTGCAACCGCACGGGAGACGCTGGGTGAGCATCAGCATTGAGAGGATGAGGTGGTTCGTAGGAGGGGCAGCGGTCGCACTGCTGCTCGCGCTGACGGCCGTGCCGGCGGCACAAGCCGACTTCTCGACCCTCTACGGCGGGACCGTTCCCTGCGCGGCGCAGTCCTCGAACGGCAACGTCCGCCTCTGCTCCGGCGAAACGACGACCTGGGACGGCACCAAGATCGACCTCGACGTGGTCCTGCCGCCGCAGCCGAGCGGCGGCGAAGACGGCCCCTATCCCGTGATCGGGCTTTTCCACGGCTGGGGCGGACACAAGATCGGGTTCGAAGACCCGCGGGTCCAGCAGTGGGCCGAAGCCGGCTACGCGGTCTTCAGCATGAGCGACCGCGGCTGGGGCAACTCCTGCAGCAAATCCGATCCCGAATTTCTCGCTCCCGCCTGCGCTCAGGGCTTCAACCACCTGATGGACGACCGCTACGAAGTCCGCGACGCCCAGTACCTGATCTCCGTCCTCGCCGACGAAGGCGTCGCCGAGCCGAAGAAGATCGGCGCCACCGGCGTCTCCTACGGCGGCGGCATGTCGATGGCGCTGGCGGCACTGCGCAACCGCACGATGCTCCCCGACGGCACCCTCGTCCCCTGGAAAAGCCCCGGCGGCAAGGAAATGGAACTGGCGGCGGCGGTGCCGCAGTGGCCCTGGACCGACCTCGCCTACTCGCTGATGCCGAACGGCAGCACCCTCGACTTCGTCGCCGACTCCCCCTACGAAGGCCCGGACGGCAAAGCGCGGATCGGGATCGAGAAGGCCTCCTTCGTCAGCGGCCTCTACGGCACCGGGCTGGCGACGAGCAACTACTCACTGACCGACGAAGAAGCGGACCTGAACGGCTGGTACGCGCTGATCAACAGCGGCGAGCCCTACGAGTCGAAGCCGCAGACCCAGGAAATCCTCGACCAGATCACCACCTACCACTCCTCCTACTACATCGACCACTCCGAGTCGCCGGCGCCGCTGCTGATCCAGAACGGCTGGAACGACGACCTCTTCCCCGTCGACGAGGCGGTCCGCTACTACAACCGCACCCGCGCTCAGTACCCCGGCGACCCGATCTCGCTCTTCCTGATGGACGACGGCCACGCCCGCAGCCAGAACAAGGCCGCTGACGAGGCGCTTTTCCTCCAGCGCGAGAACGCCTGGTTCGACCACTACCTGAGGGGCGCCGGGCCGGAACCGGGCTCGAGCGCCGAAGCCCTCACCACCACCTGCCCGAAAGAAGCCGCCTCGGAAGGCCCCTACCGGGCCGACGACTGGGCAGACCTCTCGCCGGGCGAGATCCAGCTCGACGGAACGGCCGCGCAGACGATCGTGCCCGGGGCGGGCGACCCGACGATCGGCAAAGCCTTCGACCCGATCGCCGGCAGCGGCGCCTGCGCCACCGCCCCCGGCGCCGACCAGGCCGGGACCGCGAACTACCGCCTGCCGGTGCCGGCGCCCGGCTTCACCCTGCTCGGCTCGCCGACGATCACGGCCGACCTCGGCACCACCAACGTCGACTCCGAGCTCGCCGCCCGCCTGCTCGACGTCCTCCCCAACGGCGAAGAGCGGCTGGTCGCACGCGGCCTCCTGCGGCCTGGCAACGGCGGGTCGGCCGTCGTCTTCCAGCTGCACCCCCAGGGCTACCGCTTCGCCGGTGGCGACACGGCGAAGCTGGAGCTGCTGCCCTCCGACGCGCCCTACGCCCGGCCCTCGAACCTGCAGGGGCCGATTACCGTCTCCGACCTGCGCCTGCGCCTGCCGGTGCTCGAGCAGCCCGGATCGCTCGGCGGCCTCGTGCAAGCGCCCAGCGATCCGCATCTCGGCCCACCGCGCGGCGGCAACCTCGGGACCGGGCCGACCGCGGGCGCCAAAGCCGGGGTTGCGTTCCTCGTACGCCGGCTTTTCGCCGGGCGCAACGCGGTCACGCTGCGCCTCCGCTGTCGCGGCGGCGACTGCAACGGCCAGGTCCGGCTCGGGGTCAAGAAGCGCGAGCTGGCGAGCGGTTCCTACTCGATCCCCGACGGCAAAGCGCCGAAGCTGCGGCTGCGCCTGACGGCGGCCGGCCGCAAGCTCGTCGCCGCCCACCGCCGGGCCGGCAGCCGGTCCTTCCCGGTCAGGATCGAGCTGCGCGCAACCGGTCAGCCGGCGCCGCAGGCTCTAAATCGCCGCCTCCGCCTCCGCCGCCGGCACTCGTAGCCCTTCCCGCCGCCGCTCCCAGACGGTCCATGCGCCCATCACCGCGCCGGCGTAGACCCAGCCGAGGGCGACGTCGAAGAAGTAGTGCTCCCCGGTCGCCATCAGGGTCACCGCCATCGCCAGCGGATAGAGCAGCAGCAGCGGCCGCAGCCACCGGCGCCGCACCCGAGGCCAGAGGAACAGCGCCACCAGGGTCGCGATCGCCGAGTGCAGCGAGGGGACTGCGGCAACCAGGTTGCTGACCTCCTGCCCCTTGGAGAAGAGCGAGGCGGTGCCGACCCCTAACACTTCCCAGCCCCGCGGCGTGGTCCGGTGCACTTCGGCGATCAGGCCCATTTCCCCCGCCAGCCACGGCGGCGCCGCGGGAAAGGCGATGTAGGTCGCCAGGCCGGCCAGCGAGAGCGTCACGAGCCGGCGCGCGAAGCGCTGGAAGCCGAGCCGGTCGCGCGCCCAGAGGAACCCGGCGAGCGCGTAGGGGACGATGAAGTAGGAGGTGTAGACGAGGGTGAAGAGGACGTCCCACCAGTGCACTCCCGGCTCGTAGATCTGCCGCTGCAGCCAGACGGTCGGCACTTCGCCGAAGACCGTGCGGTCGAAGTCGATCATCGGGTGGTAGTGGACGCCGATCCCGAAGGAGTCCGCCGCCCCCCGGGTGAGGTCGTAGACCCAGAGCACGGCGACGATCGGCAGCCAGTCGAGGACAAGCCGGAGGACTTCCCGCGGCGGCCGCCCGAGCGAGGCGCAGGCCAGGGCGCCGCAGGTCCAGAGGATCACCAACTCCCGCTGGACCGGGATCCCGTAATGGGCGCTCCAGGCGATCAGGGCGACGAAGTAGAGGCCCAGTGCGTAGGGACGCAGCGCCGCCCAGGCGGCGAAGCGATAGCCCGCGGAGCGCTCCCCGGCGATCTCAGCAAATTCACCCGTGGCCACGGCGGCCATGCTATGGGGGAACGTCGGCCTACTTCAGTTCGAAGCTGGTCAGGTCCTGGCCGAAGATCGGGCTGACGATGACGTTTTCGAGGTTGACGTGTTCGGAGACGAAGGTGCCGAGCGAGAGGGTGCCGAAGGGCGCCCACGGCGCCTGCCTCATCACTTCCTTGTCGAGCGCGGCGTATTCGGCTTCCTGCTTGGGCCCAAGCTGTTCGCGCCGCAGGCGTTTGATCTTCGCGTTGATCGCGGGGTTGTCGAACATCGCCCAGTTGGTGTTGCCGGAGGGGAGGATGCTTTCGCCCGAGAGCTGCGGCTGGAAGTAGTCGTTGGGGTGCGGGTAGTCGAGCAGCCAGTTGCTCCAGCCGGCGTCGAGGTCGGGGGTGCTGGTGTTGCTGATCAGGGTGAAGTAGGTGGAGGCGTTGACGACTTTCAGCTTGACGCTGAAGCCGAGCTGCTTCAGCACCCCTTCGAAGTATTCGCCGGCTTCGTTGTTGGGCGGCAGGTTCAGCGTCCAGACCGTGATCTGGCGGTCGCTCGGGTGCGCCGCGGCGATCAGTTCCTTCGCCTTGGCGAGGTCGTGCGGGTAGAGCTCGAACTTTTCGTAGCCCGGCATCTGCGACGGCAGGATCTGCTGCGTGGGCTTGATCGTGCCGGCGTAGATCCGTTCCAGCGCCGCCGGGTCGATCGCGTAGTTGACCGCTTGGCGCACCCGCACGTCGTCGAAGGGCGGCCTCTGCGTGTTCAGCCAGAAGTAGTAGACACTGATCGTCGGTTCCTCGCGGAACTGCGTCCCTTCGTACTTGTGCCTCAGCGCCGCGTAGCGCTCGGGCGGCGGCTGGTTTTTCATCCAGTCGACCTTGCCCTGTTCGACTTCGTTCACCTGCGCATCCGGATTGGTCTGGACCCTGAACTTGATCTTGTCGACGTGGCCGCTCGGCAGGTCGGGCATCGCTTCGCCGTTGGCGGCCGCCCAGGCCGGGTTGCGGGCGTATTCCCAGCTGCGGCCGGGGCGGACGTCGGTGATCGCATACGGGCCGGTCGCCGGCGGCGGGTGCGCGGTCGCGTCTTCGTTCGGCGTGCTCGGCGGCAGCAGCGCCGCGTAGGTGAGGCCGAGGACGAAGCTGAAGGTGCCGTTCGGTTCGGTCAGGTGGATGACGATCCTGCCGCTGCGGTCGTCGGTTTCGATCCCCGGGATCCCGCCCTTCTTGGTCTTCGCGAACTCTTCGGCGCCGACGATCCCGGTGAAGAAGGTGGAGCCGACCGAGTTGATGCGGAAGAGTCGTTCGACCGCGAAGCGGAAGTCGGAGGCTTTGACCGCCGTGCCGTCGGAGTACTGCAGGCCCGGGCGCAGGACCAGCGTGTAGCGCCGGCCGCCCTGGTCGATCCGCGGCAGCGCCTTGGCCAGCCCCGGGATCAGCTTCGTCCCGGCGGCACCATCGGCGTGGGCGTAGGTGAGCAGCGGGATGTAGACGTTCTGCAGCGCCGTCGCCCCTTCCAGCGTGAACGAGAGGCCGGGATCGAGGGATTCCGGGAAGGCGGTGTAGGTCCCGGTCAGGGTCCCCCCGTTCGTCGATTCTTCCCCCGCGGACCCGCAGCCGCCCAGAGCAGCGCAAGCGAGCAGGACCCCGATCCCGGCAGCGGCAGTTTTCCCCACATTCCTCACAGCGTTCCCCTTCGTCGCTCGAAACGCGGGGTCAATGTACCGCTATGTCTCCGGATTGCACCGGCTCAGGCCCTCAGCGACCGTGATCGCCCGGATGGCGGCGCCGGTCTAAGCGGTGTTGTCACCCGGGATCTTCAGCCGCTTCATCGGCGCCAGGCGCCATGGTCTGCAGCCCGGCCAGCCGGGCGACGGCCGCCTGGCGCTTGTCGTAAGTGACGAAGGCGTCGATCGGATAGAGGTGCAGGGCGGTCGCCACATGGATCGCGTCAAGGCTGCGCAAGTCGGGCTCGGCGAGGAGCCCCGCACCGATCAGGAGGACTTCATCGACGGGACGAAGACCTATCTCGCCGAGTTGCGCCTCGGCCCGGCGCATCAAGGACTCCAGCGGTAGGTCCGCGCGAGTTGTGCTTACCCGACGCAGAGCACGCGGCACCTCCGTCAACACCAGCTCGCTGCTGACAAGCTCCGTCTCCGACAAGTAGGCGGCGAGGACAGTCGCCCACCTCTCCTCGAGGATCACCTTGACGAGCGCCGAAGAGTCGACGTAGGCCAGCGGCACGATCAGCGATAGCCGCGGACTTCTTCGAGCGCCCGGCTCAGAGGTTCGGGGTCGTTACCCAGGTCGAACTTCAGCGGTGGGAGCAGCCCACCTTTCCGTTTCGGCGGCTTCACTTTGCCTTCGGCGACCAGCTGGTCCAGGCGACTCTCCGCATTCGGCACCGGACCGAGCACGGCGACGGGCCGATTGCGGTCGGTGACTACAAAGCGCTCTCCGGCGGCGATTTTGCGCAAGTAGACACTGAGGTTCTGTCGCAGTTCGGCGACCCCGACGCTCTCGCTCATGTACATGAAAGTAGCAGGAGCGAAGGCGTCTTCGATCGTGTGAAGCGCCACGGCCATGGCCCTATAAGGGCTGAGAACCGGAAACTCTCCCCCCTGCGGCGACAGATCGAACCAGTTCGGCCAGCTCGGCGCCGAGGTGGGTCCATGAGTAGTGGGCGACGGCATCTGCGCGGGCGCGCTCGCCGCGGCGGCGGCGCTCGGCGTCGTCGTTGACCGCCGCGACCATCGCCGCGGCGAGGGCCCCGGCGTCGTCGGGCTCGACCAGCCAGCCGGTCGCGGGGTCGTCGACGATCGAGGCAGGCCCGCCGCGGTCGACCGCGATCACCGGCAGGCCGCAGGCCATCGCCTCGATCAGGACCTGGCCGAACTGCTCGCGCATCGCGGCGTGGACGAGGAGGTCGCCCGCCCGCAGGAACTCGGGCAGCCCCCCGTGCCCGTGCCAGCCGGCGAGAAAGACGTCGCGGGCGCCGGTGTGGGCGATCGCCTCGGCCGGGTGCTCGCCCTCCCACTCGCCCGGGTGGCCGCCGATCAGGACGAGGGCGGCAGGGCGGTCGAAGGCGGGCTGCGCCGCGGCGAAGGCCTCGATCAGCAGCGGCAGGCGCTTGACCTCGGTGAAGCGGCCGACGGCGAGCAGGACGGTGCCCGCGAGCGCCTCGAGGTCCTCCTCCGCGTAGGCGACGCTGCCGGGCGGGCCTCCCGGCAGCCAGCCGCGCGGCCGCTCGACCAGGTGCCGGCGCCAGTGGGCTCGGCGATCGACCTCGCCGGGCGCGAAGGCGGCGTCGAAGCCGTTGGGGATGCAGGTGAAGCGCTCCTCCGGGAGCCCGAGCAGGGCGGCGGCGCGGCCGAGCCCGCCGCGGTCGTTGACGACGACCCGCCGGCAGCGGGAGGCCCAGCGCCGCAGCCTCTCCGCCCACTCCTCCCCGTGCCCCCAGGCGGCGGGGCCTCCGCGCGCGATCTGCTCAAGCATCAGCAGCTCGGTCCCGTGGACGTGCCCGATCACCGGCACCTGCGGCAGCGCCCGCGCCGCCGCCTCGTTCAGCGGCGTCAGGTGGTGCAGGTAGAGGACGTCGACCCCGTCCCCCGCCGCCCGCTCGAAGGCATCGGCCCACGCCTGCACCTGCGGCTCGAGCTCCGCCTCGCCCAGGCTCGCCAGCACCGGGTCGACGGCGCCGGGTCGGTCCTCGTAGGAACCGTGGACCGGCGCCGTCCAGGGGCCGCCGTGGTAGCGCAGCGGGTCGGCCGAGCGGATCGCCGGGGTGAAGTCGACCGTGCGCAGGTCGAGGCCCGCGTAGAAGCTGGTGGCGAGCGCCGCCTCGCCGAGGTCGGAGCGCGACCCGGCGACGAGCGTCACCTCCACCCCCTGCTTCGCGAGCTGCCCCGCCAGCGCCCGCGCCGCGTGGGACGAGCCACCGCGGGGGTAGAAGTAGATCCCCATCAGCATCCGGATAGCGGCGGCGTCCATCGGCGGCGAGGCTAGATGATTGATTCCACGACCCGGGGCTCGGGCTCAGAAGGTCAGGCGCGGCGCGAAGTGCAGGGCGGTCGCCACCGCACGGCCGCCGATCAGCTCGATCCCGTGCTCCTCGCGCGGGGTGTTGACCAGCGAGCCCCCTACCACCAGCGAGGCGGAGCCGCCGCCGTCGAGGTTGATCGCCCGTGAGGAGCCGAGACCGATCATCGCCTCGGCCAGCTCGGCCATCGTCAGGCCGGCCTCGTCGTCGGCGCGGCCGTCACAGACGGCGGCGATCAGCTGGTGTCCGGAGAGCCCGAGGGCGGCCCGCGGGTAGCGGCCGGCGGTGATGTCGGAGTCGAACTGGCGGGCGCCGGCGGAGAATCCCTCCCGGTCGGCCCCGCCGACGACGAGCGAGCGGCCGGCGGCGACCAGCAGCGGCCCGGCGTGGAGGAGGTCGCCGTGCGGGGTCGCGCCGAGCTCCCGCCGCGGCGCGAGCCTGACGATGCGCTCGCGAGACCGCGAGGAACCGGAATTATTCGGGTTCCCCGCGGCCTCGGTGCCGTCACCGACGTGGACGCAGGCGCGCTCGTCGTGCCAGGGCGCGTCGAAGGGCTGGGTCGGCAGCGCCCGCCCGGCGACCCAGAGGTCGCCCAGCGCCGGCCCGCCCGGGCGCATGTAGAAGCCGCCGACGATCGCGTGCTCGGCGCCGGTTCGCCGGCACCACTGCTGCACGGTCGAGGGTGGATCGAGCACCACCACCCGCAGGTCGAAGCTGTCGCGGTCGAAGCGGGCGACGTGGATCGTCGTCTCGGCGCCGTCGCCGAGCCGCAGGCACCGCCGCTCGAACAGCGGCCGCGGCAGCGGGGCAGCCGTGCGGGGGCGGGATGGGGACTTGATCGGCACCTGATACCTAACCCGGGTTCGCCTGCAATGGAACAGCAGCCGGCCGACGGAGATGTTGCCGGGCTGAGAAACCGGAGGGCCGGAGCCGACGGCCCAGAGCTCGCCGGCCCGCCCGGCTGACCATCCCTCCTATCGTGTCAGGCATGGCCGCAGCCACCGTCCCCCTCTCGATCCTCGACCTCGCCGCCGTCGGCAGGGAGGAGACGGTCGCCGAGAGCTTCGCCGGCAGCATCGAGCTGGCACGGACGGCCGAGCGCAGCGGCTATCGGCGCATCTGGTACGCCGAGCACCACAACATCTCCTCGATCGCCTCCTCGGCGACCGCGGTCCTGATCGCCCACGTCGCCGCCCGGACGGAGACGATCCGGCTCGGCGCCGGTGGAGTGATGCTGCCGAACCACTCGCCGCTGGTCATCGCCGAGCAGTTCGGGACCCTGGAGACGCTGCACCCCGGCCGCATCGACCTCGGCCTCGGCCGCGCGCCCGGAACCGACCAGCGCACCTGGATGGCGCTGCGGCGCGACCCGCGGGCGAGCGACCGTTTCCCCCAGGACGTCGTCGAGCTGCAGCGCTTCCTCTCAGACGAGGAGCCGCTGCCCGGCCTGCGGGCGATCCCCGGCCGCGGCACCCAGGTGCCGCTCTACATCCTCGGCTCCTCTCTCTTCGGCGCCGAACTCGCCGCCCAGCTCGGCCTCCCCTACGCCTTCGCCTCCCACTTCGCGCCGCGCTTCCTGCACGATGCGCTCGCCGTCTACCGCAAGGAGTTCAAGCCCTCGAAGCAGTTGCAGGAGCCCTACGCGATCGCCGGCATCGGCGTCATCGCCGCCGACACCGCGGAGAGCGCCGCGGCCCAGCTCGAAGCCGCGCGCCGGGTCCGCGCCCGCGCCCTCTTCGGCCGCGGCAAAAAGCTCAGCGACGACGACATCACCGCCCTCCTCGCCTCACCCCAGGCGGTCGCCGTAGACGAAATGCTCGCCTACACCGCCAGCGGCCTTCCCGACGAGGTGGCGAGCTACCTCCAGCAGTTCGCCGCCGACACCGAAGCCGACGAGCTGATCACCGTCCACTACAGCGACACCGTCGCCAACCGACTCCGCTCGGTCGAGCTCTTGGCGCAAGCGCTCGACCCCGTCGGCGCCGCTTAAAGCGACAAAAAGCAGCGGTTAAGGGGGCGAACTCGAGGCCATGTCGACTTACTCTCGCTATGCGAGAGGAAAGCGACAGGCCTGACGCGCAGCTGGCAAAGATCGCATCGCGACAGCACGGGATCGTGACCGCGGAGCAGCTTCGAGAGGTGGGGATAGACAAGAGCGCGGCCTCGCGTCGGGTGAGCCTCGGTCGACTCCACCGCATCCACCGCGGCGTCTACGCGGTCGGCCACTGCGCCCCCAGTTGGCACGGCGGTGGATGGCGGCGGTGCTCGCTTGCGGCGAAGGCGCTGTCCTCAGCCACCACTCCGCCGCCGCGCTCTGGAAGCTCCTGCGCCCGATCACGGGGCCCATCCACGTCTCGGCTCCCACCGTCAACGGCCGCAAGAACCGCCGCGGCATCCACCTCCACCGATGCCCCTCTCTCCTCACGCCCGCGGAGCCGTCCTCCTCGCCCTCCTACTTGCCAGCGGGAGGGCGAGGAGGACGGCTCACCACCTACCGCGACGGAATCCCGGTCACCACGATCCAACGCACGATCGACGACCTCAACGGGACCGTCGCGCCTTACCTCCTCCGCCGCGCCCGTCGTCAAGCCGAGCTCAAAGGCATCCACCTCGCCGGTACCGACGGCCGTCGCGCTCGCTCCGACATCGAGGAAGACCTCTTCGCCCTCGTCGATCTCCACCGCCTCCCGCTTCCGGAGACCAACGTCAAGCTCGGCCGCCACGAGGTCGACTTCCTCTGGCGCGAGCAACGCCTCGTGGTCGAAACCGACAGCTTCCTCTATCACCGCGGCTCGGTCTCCTTCGAGGGCGACCACGCGCGCGACCTCGACCTCCGCGAGCTCGGCTACACGGTCCTGCGCTTCACCGGCAAGCAGATCGAAGACGAACCGGATCGCGTCGTTGCGGTCATCGCCGCAACCCTGCGCCCGAGCGGCAGCAGGTAGATGGCCCCCGCACCGAGCCCCCGACCCGCCGCAACCTCCATCTAGACTCCGTCGGCCGATGAAGAAGCAGAGCGACTGGGAAAAAGCGAACGAAGACGCCTCTCCCGCCGAGTTCATCGACAACCGGATCGAGGAGCTCGGCGACTGGCGCGGAGAGACGCTCAAGCGGGTGCGCGAGCTGATCAGGCGGGCCGATCCCGAGGTGGTCGAGGAGTGGAAATGGCGGGTCCCGGTCTGGTCCCACGAGGGGATCCTCTGCACCGGCGAGACCTACAAGAAAGCGGTCAAGCTGACCTTCGCCAAGGGCGCCTCGCTGGACGACCCGGCCGGCCTCTTCAACTCCAGCCTCGGCGGCAACACCAGGCGGGCGATCGACATCCACGAGGGCGAGGAGATCGACGCGGAGGCGTTCGAAGCGCTCGTCCGCGCCGCCGTCGCCCTGAACGCAGCCTGAGCCGGCGGCCTTCAGCTCGCTAATCCGGCGGCGGTGGCGGCCCGTGTTCGCGCTGCCGCTTCTGCTTACGCGGCAGCAGCGGCAGCCCCACACGGGCGCAGCCGAGGGCTTCGGCCTGAGGCAGCAAATGCCATTTGTGACCGTCGTATTCCCGCTGAACGTTGCAGCCCACAGGTCGGTCGCTAAACCCGGGAGGCGACCGGATCGCCGCTACCGCCGCTAGGCCCTCGCCTCGACGATGCTGAGCATGCCGGGGCTCGCGTCCTCGGTGACCTCGGCGGCGGCGGGGTGCTCGTCGCAGCGGTGCAGCGTCGCCTGCTCGAACCCGGCGCCGCGCAGGGCTGCCGCAGCGGAGGACTCGTCGCCGGGATAGGCATGGACCCGGCCGCGGACGAAGGCGCTGAGGAGCAGGGCGCCGGCGCGCTCCGGTACGCCGGGGCTGCCGACGCGAAGGTCGGCGAGGTAGGCGCCCGGCGCGAACGGCCCCAGCATCCGCGCCAGCCGCGCCCAGAGCGCCTCGACGGTGTCGTTGTCGAAGTAGGTCAGCAGCCCCTCGGTGATGACCACCAGCCCCTTCGCCGGGTCCATCGCCTCGACCAGGGCCTCGAGGCTGCCGGGGCCGCCGTCGCGGAGGATGTCGAGGTCGGCGACGCGGTGGCGCTCGCCGAGAGAACCCATCTGCGCCAGCGCCCCGCGCTTGCGCCGGGCCATCGGCGGCAGGTCGGCCTCGACGTAGGTGAGCGCGTCGCCGTAGCGCTCGCTGAAGCGCCAGCCCCGCGGCGACATCCCGCAGGCGGCCTCGATCACCTGGCTGACCCCGCCCTCGATCAGGTCCTCGAGGAGGGCGTCGATGATCCGGTGGCGGGCGAGGAGCACGCCGTCGAGGCTGGGGGCGCCCAGCTTCCGGCTGACCGCATTCGGCAGCGCCAGAGCGTCGTGGAAGAGCCGTCCCTGCCAAGTTGCGAGCCGCGGGTGGGAGAGCCCGTTCCTGACCCAGGTCTCCCCCGTGTAGTGCGCGGTCGGGGAGATCGCCCCGGTTGACTTTTCGCTGGCGGCCATCGGCAGCTACGTTGTCACAGATGGGAAAGCTGATCGCGACGACGCAGGCCACCCTCGACGGGGTCATCGACCCGGTGGGCGAGTGGGTGCAGCCCGACGGGGACCACGGCACCTGGTCGTGGGAACGCCAGGCAAGGTCGAGCGGCCTGGTGCTGGGGCGCAAGACCTTCGAGGGCCTGGCGGGCTACTGGCCGAGCCGCTCCGGGAAGTGGGCGGACATGGTCAACGCGCTGCCGAAGTACGTCGGCTCCACCAGCCTCTCCGGCGAGCTCCCGTGGAACGGGACCCTGCTCGAGGGCGGCCTCGAGGACTCGATTCCGCAGCTGAAGGACGAAGCGCCCGGCGATCTCTTCCTGCACGGCAGCGGTGAGTTCGCCTTCGCCCTCGCCGCGAAGGGCCTGATCGACGAGTTCGAGATCTACCTCAACCCCCTGGTCTGGGGGGACGCCAACCTGCATGTGCTCGGCGATCGCGGAACCGTGCGGATGCAGCTCGAGGACGTGAAGCGGTTCGACTCCGGCGTCGTCCTCCTCACGTACCTGCCCGCCTAAGCGACCCCCGAGGCGAGCAGGACGAGGTTCGGGAGGCGCAGCGGCTCCGAACCGCCAGCCGCCCCGGTTGCGGCCTCGGTGATCGCATTCCAGGCCTCCTCCTGACCCTCGCCCGCGTGCTGCTCGATCATCGCCCGGATCGGAGCGGCGATCGCCCGGACGTAAGAAGTGAAGTGGGCAGCGGAGTCGAACTCGAAGACGACCTCCGCCCGCTCCACGGCGACGTCGGAGAAGCCGCCTCCCTCCAGCAACCCGCCGATCGCCGCGGGGGTGGGCCGGGAGAGTGGGCCTGGCGTGCCGGGCTTGGGCGGGGGCACCCCCAGCCGCTCCCTCGTCGCCTTCATCGGAATCGAGAGGAAGGGCACTTCGTCGGGCTCGCCCCAGGACGCGATCGCGATCCGCGCCCCAGGCTTGAGGAAACCTCGGATGCGCCCGGCGGCGGCCTCCGCATCGGGCTCGAAGATGATCCCCCAGCGAGAGACCGCGGAGTCGAAGCTCCCTTCGGGAAACTCGAGCCCGGAAGCGTCCGACCGGACGAACTCGACGTTGCTCAAGCCGGCCGCCTTCGCGCGCTCCCGCGCGAAGGCGAGCATCTCGGCAGATATATCGGTGGCGACAACGCTCCCCTCCGGACCCGCCTTGCGGGCAGCGGTGAGCGCCGGCTCGCCGTAGCCGGCAGCGACGTCCAGGACCCGGCCCCCCGATCGCACCCCGGCGAGCTCCACCAGCCGCTCGCTGATGTGCCGATCGGCCCGGTCGTTGAACTCGCTCCATTCCATCCACCCGACGGCAGCGGAGTCCCAGTTGCGGTGCTGCGCTTCGCGGAAGCCACCGGCATCGATCGCTTCGGAGCCCACGTCCCGCCCTTCCCGCTCCTCCGGGGTCACCATCCCGAGGATAGCCGCCGCCTTTCGGCCTTTAGGATCGCCCTGTGCCGTTCACGCACCGGAACCTCAAGGAAGACCTGGAGGACGTCGGCTCCAACTTCGACGGCTCGCCGGAGCTGGAGTTCCGCCTCGCGACCCGGGCCCTGGAGCTCGAGCAGTCGGGCCTCGGCTACCAGCGCATTCCTCCCAATTACCGCTTCCCCTACGGCCACACGCACGAGAGGCAGGAGGAGGTGTACGTGGTCCTTAGGGGGAGCGGGCGGATGAAGCTCGACGGTGAGATCGTCGAGCTCAGGGAATGGGACGCGGTGCGGGTCGCACCCGGCACCTGGCGCGGCTACGAGGCCGGGCCGGAAGGGCTGGAGATCTTCGTCCTCGGCGCTCCCAACCTCGGCGAGTCGCCTCGCGACGACGTCGAAGGCAAGCGCAACTGGTGGACCGACTAGGCCGAGCTCGCCTGCTTCCCGCAGAGCTGCTGCTACGGTGAACGGGTCGGGTCGGCTGATTTCGCCGCTCGAGAGGTTCCGTTTCCTCCTCGTGCTGCATTGGCGCCTTGGGGTCGCAGGATCTCCCTAAGACGTTCAACACAGGAGTACACAACATCACTACCTTTGCCGATCTCGGCACCTCCAAACCGGTGGTCGACGCCCTCAGCGCGCGCTCGATCACCCAGCCGTTCCCGGTTCAAGAGATGGTCGTCCGCGATGCGCTCGCCGGCCGCGACCTCCTCGTCCAGTCCCCCACCGGGTCGGGCAAGACCCTCGCCTTCGGCGTCCCCATGGTCGACCTGATCGAGCCGGGCGACAAGGGCCCCGGCGCCCTCGTCCTCGCTCCCACCCGCGAGCTCGCGGGCCAGATCGTCCTCGAGCTGGAGGCGCTCGCGGAAGCGCGCCGCTTGAAGATCACCGCCGTCTACGGCGGCGTCGGCTTCGGGCCGCAGATCGCCGCCGCCCGGCGCGCCGACATCCTCGTCGCCACCCCGGGCCGGCTCGAGGACCTGCTCGGCCGCGGCGCCGTCTCCCTGGAGCGGATCGGCATCCTCGTTCTCGACGAGGCCGACCGGATGCTCGACATGGGCTTCCGCCCCGCCGTCGACCGGATCGTCGCCCAGACCCCGTCAGACCGCCAGACGCTGTTCTTCTCGGCGACGCTGGAGGGCGCGACCGGCAAGGTCGCGGCCGCCTACACCCGCGACGCCCGCTCCCACACCCACGCCGAGCCCGAGCGCAAGGAGGCCAACATCGAGCACCGCTTCCTGCCGGTCGAATCGCAGGGCGCCAAGCTCGAGCACCTCATCACCCATCTCGCCACCGACGACGCCGGCCGCTCGCTCGTCTTCGTCCGCACCAAGCGCGGCGCCGACCGGCTGGTCAAGCGGCTGCGCAGCCGCCAGGTGAACGCGGTCGCGATGCACGGCGACAAGAGCCAAAGCCAGCGCGAGCGGGCCCTGGCCCGCTTCGAGCGCGGCGAGGTGATGACCCTGGTCGCGACTGACGTCGCCGCCCGGGGCATCGACATCCCCGATGTCGCCCATGTGATCAACTACGACGCCCCCGAGGACCGCGAGGCCTACGTGCACCGGGTCGGTCGTACCGGCCGGGCCGGGCGCACCGGGACCGGCATCAGCTTCGTCCTCGCCGACCAGGCCACGGAGATGCGCCGCATCACCGACAGCCTCGGGCTCGACGACGGCCTCGCCACTCCGCAGCGCTCCGCCGGGTCCACCCCCCAGCGGACGTCCGGGTCGGCGTCGCGCCGCCGCCGCAACCGCCGCCGTCGCAGCAGGGCAGCGGCCTGAGGATGGCCGCCGACGCGGTCAGGTGGAGCTGCGCCCGCTGCGGGGTCTCGGTCGGCCGCATGGACGGCGAGCCCTCGCTGCTGCCGCAGAGCTGGTCGCGCTCTGAGGGCCAGGTTCTCTGCCTGACCTGCAGCAGGGCGCAGGCCGGAGAGGCGGCGATGGAGACGGTCCCCGACTCGGTCTCGCGCGAGGACCGGGTCCGCCTGCGGCGCACGGCCCTGATCGAGTTCGAGATCGACCGCGCCCCCGAGGCGCCGAACGCGACCATCGCCCGCGCCTGCCGCACCTCGAGCGCCGCGGTCGCGGCCGTCCGCGACGAGCTGAAGCGCCCGGCGCCGGCTGCGCCCGGCGCCCTCGACGTCGACCGCGTCGCCTAGCAGGCTTCCGCGTGGAGATCGGGATCGGCCTCGCCGCCGCCGTCGCGCTGCTGACCAACCTCGCTGCGCTGCTCAAGCACCGCGGGTGCCAGCATACGCAGCCCGTCTCCCTCGGCCGGCCGCTGGCGAGCCTGCGCGGCCTCGCCGCCTCGCCCTGGTTCGCCGCCGGCTGGGGGCTTGCCGCTCTCGCCTGGCTGGCCCACGTCGCCGCCCTCTCGCTGGCCCCGATCTCGCTCGTGCAGGCGGTGCTCGCCGGCGGCGCGGTCACCCTCGCGGTCCTCTCCCAGCGCCTCTTCGGCGGCCGGGTCGAGCGGCGGCAGTGGCTGGCTCTGGCGCTCGGCGGCGGCGGGCTCGCCCTCCTAGCGGCGACCCTGCCGCACTTCCACGGCGCCCACTCGGGGTTCTCGATGCCGGCGATCGTCAGCTTCGAGGGCGGCCTGGTCCTGCTGGCGGCCGGGGTCGCCCTCGCCCACCGGGCCGGACGCCTGGCGGCGCGGCGCGGGGTCCTGCTCGCGGCCCTCGCCGGCATCCTCTTCGCCCTGGCCGGGATCGCAACCAAGGCCCTGACCGGCGGCGCCGGCGGCTGGCTGCTGGTCGCCTCGCTCCTCGCCCTGACCGTCGCCTGCGGCGCGCTTGCCCAGTACACCGCGGTCGCCGCTTTGCAGAGCGGCGCTGGGCTTTGCCAAGTGCGACGATCGGGATCCCGATGTTGCCGGCGGCTTTCGCTGACCTGACGACCTTCCTCACGCCCTGCCCGGCAAGGCCCACGTTGTCCGGCCCGGGGAGCATCAGGGTCAGCTTGGCGGTCCCCTTGGCCTTGTTCAGCTTGAGCTTGCCGAAGCCGAATTTGTTCGACGGCTTGGGTGGGAAGATCGGAGGGAGCGCAAGGGGCGGAGGGGTCGAAGATCCGCTGCTGCCACCACCGCCGCCGCCGCCGCCACTGCCGGTGCCGCCTTCATCTTCTCCTCCGGAAGTGCCGGGGACCGGCGCCCAGCTCGGGTACGGCTCGAAGATGCCTTCGACCAGCGGCTGGCGTTCGAAGCCGTCGACGCTCATCGTGTAGAGGCCCTCGGCGTTTCCTCCTTCGTAGGCGATCTTGGCGCCGTCGGGGGACCAGGCGAGAACGTTCGTCGAGACGGGCGAGCCTTCCGGAAGGAGCCGGTGCTGGTTGCTGCCGTTGGCGTTCATCAGGTGGATCCCGTTGTCCGCCGCGCTCGGGGTCAAGTTGACCGAGAAGGCGATTTCCAGCCCGTCCGGAGACCAGCTCGGAGCGATGTTCTGCGTCGGCTGGTCGGTCGTCGTCAGCGGCGCCTGGTTGGAGCCGTCGGCGTCCATGATCCAGATGTCGTTGTTGTAGTGGGCGGTGCAGCAGGCGTCCGGGCCGGTGCTGATGTAGACGATCTTGGTCCCGTCGGGGGAGAACTCCGGCGAGGTCTCGTTGACCCCCGGGCTTTTGGTCAGGTCGACCGCGTTGGTGCCTTTGGCGTCGACCTCCCAGATGTCCTGTTCGCCCGCCGCCTGGTGCATGAAGACGACCTTGGAGCCGTCCGGCGACCAGGCCGGCTCGAAGTTCACGACCGGGTCCTTGGTGTTGGTGAGGTCGAGCTGGCCGGACCCGTCGGCGTTCATCGAGAAGATGTTCCAGCCTTCGTCCCTGAAGCTCTGGAAGGCGACATGCAGGCCATCGGCCGAGGCAGCGGGCCGCTCCTCCGAGAAGCCGTTGGCGGCGGTGAGGTCGAGTGCGCCCGCGCCGCTCGGGTCGATGCTGAAGACGTCCGTTTCGGGAGTCCCTTCGACACTCTGCTCGTAGAAGACCTTCCCGTTGGCGCCGGGGAAGCTGGCGCCGGGGAAGCTGGCAGGTGCCGCGGGCGCGAGGACGAGCGCTGCGGCTGCCGCCGCACCGGCCAAACCGATGGATAGCCGGCGACGGCCTATGTTGCGCATGCAACGAGCCTACAGGGCGCCGCAAGCGAGGGGGCCATCGCCGCAATCGCCCGGCGGATCGCTCCTGCTGACGCCGGCCCTGGCCGCCCTCGTTGACGACTGAGTGCTGCGGACTAGACCCGAGAGCCGCCCCGCACCCGCTGGAACAGGTAGATGGCAAGCAGTATCAGGATGATCAGGATCAGAATTCCCACAATGGTCACGGCACTCACTCCTCTGTTGGTTGAGCCTCAGGTGCCCTGAGCAGGGATTCTCGAAACCCTTGATGTTCCTCAGTCCACCCGCTGGTAGCGGATGTGCGTGGCGAGCGGAGAGTGGAGCGCCTCGACCGGCTCGAACCCGAAGGACTCGCTTCCGTCGAACAGCCGCTCGCCGGACCCCAGCAGGACGGGGACGACGTCGAGCGCGAGTTCGTCGATGACTCCGGAAGCGAGCGCCTGGCGGACGGCCGAGGCGCCACCGGCGATGTCGACGCCGCCCTCGCCGGCCGCCTCGCGCGCCTGCGCGTAGGCCGCCTCGAAGCCCTCGGTGACGAAGTGGAAGCTGGTGCCGCCCTCCATCTCGACCGGCTCGCGGGCGTGGTGGGTGAGCACGAATACCGGCGCGTGGTAGGGCGGCTCGGACCCCCACCAGCCGTCCCACTCCTCATCCCACTCGCCGCGGATCGGCCCGAACATGTTGCGGCCCATCACGTAAGCCCCGCGCGGCCGCATCAGCCACCCCTCCGCCGTCGCGTCGGCGTCGTTCGCGCGCTCGTCGCCGAGGTGCCAGCTATGGAGCTCCTTGCCGCGCTTCCCCAGCGGGTCCTCGCGGCTCTGGTCCGGCCCGGCGACGAAGCCGTCGAGCGAGATCGACATGTGGCAGGTGGTGTCCGGCATCGGCGGTCCTCCGAAGCAGTTGCGGTTGGCGGCCATCCGCACCGTACCCGTCGGACCCGCGCCAGAGCACGGCGCTTATCGGCTCCCAGGCGAGCCCACTCGGCATCGTGGCCCGGCTCCATCAGCGTCTTGCGAGAGCGGGAGGCCATGGGCTGGTAGAGGGCCGAAGCGACTTCTCACGGTTGTGGGCTTACCGCGACAGCTACGACCCGTTCCCGGCGACCGCCGCGCGGGCCAGGCTCTTCAGGGCCTCCGCGTCGATCGCGGTAGGTCCCGAGACCGCGGATGAGACTCAGACGACCGTCTGCGCTCTCTCGTCCAGGTCGGTGAGACGTAGAACCGCTTCGAACTCGGCGGCCGAGGAGGTCAGAGATCGGCCTATCTTGTCCTCGACGATGCGCAGGCGGTTGGTGACGGTATGGCGGCTGACGCCGAGCTGCGCGGCTGCCGATGAGACGTTTCGGCCTGAGGAGAAGAAGGCGCGCACCGTCGCCCTCAGCATCGCGCCGCCGTCGCGCTCGGAGGCCAGCGGAGCCAGATAGCGCTCGCGCAACGAGCCGACAAGCAGATCGTCCTGGAGGACCGAGGCCAGCAGCGCGTCGTCGGCGTAGTGCACCCAGCCCTTTCCGGTCCGCTTGCTGACCGGCACCACGGCCTGGGCCTGACGATGGGTCAGGCGCCAGCCGGCCAACCCACGGGCGGGTTCGCCGAGGGCGAGCCTGGCCCCCTCAGGCCATAGGGACGAAAGGGCCCGCTCGATCGCCTCGGCGTCGAGTGGCCGGCGCCCCCCGAACCAGGCCCAGATGACGCCGTCGTCTGAGGAGACCTGGAGCAACCGCCGGTCCAGCGACTGCGCCAGATCCTTCAAGGCTTCGAGAGGGCACTCACCCACGGCAACCGCTCCCAGATGCCACTCGTCGAACTCGTAGTCGATATCGGCCGCGTCGAGCAGCTCGCCGCTCAAAAGAGCGCGGACCCGTGCCGCCCTGCGCTCCTCCGATGTGGTGAGCAGCCCGCGCGCCTCGCGCAGGTACTCCTCGGCGATCGTCGAGATCAGGCGGTCGAATACGGCGGCGGTGTCGCGCATGATGCACTGCAGGACCAACCCGTCCAGTGAGCACCTGTCCGCCTCGCGCATGAGGAAGTCGCCGAGCAGGACGTAGCCGGCGAAGTAGCGCCGCATCGTCATGTCCAGCGAGACGGCGCTGCGGGCGGTCAGCCGAGCCTGGGCGTGGAAGATGGCCGGGACCTCCCGGCAGCGGGCCTCGCCGAACTCGACCGCTTCGATCCCGTAGTCGACGGCTGCCCCGACGGCGGCGCGCTGAGCCTCCATGAACTCGGCATCGAGGCCGCGAACCGATTCGAGCAGGGTTTCAGAGCGCGCGCGAACGGCCTGCACGATCTCCGCACGGCACTCGCGCAGCGCCAGCCCGACCGCCTCTCGCTGGCTGTCGATCGAGCCTGCCCCGCTGGTCCTCGGAGTCATCGGCTTCCCCTCCCCATCGGACGCCCGGCCGCTCTATCGATCCCAGGACTTCGACCGTGGGCGGCGCGCCACCTCCGCCGCCGCCTCACGCCCCAGGTAATAGGTGAGAACGAGCTCGGTGAGTTCGGGGGCGAGCGCCGGCAGCCGCTTCACCTCGCCTGCTTGCAGCTGGGCTGAGATCGCCGCCGCGATCCCGGTGACGAGAACGAACTCGAGCAGACCGGGAAGCTCGTCCCGGTCGGCGGCCTCCGCCCGGCCGGGGATGAGGAGCCGGGCCAGCCGGTCGCGCGATTCAGGAATGCCGCCCGGCAGACCCCACCAGCCCAGCGATGTTTCGGTCAGGAACCTGGCGTCGGCGGGGGACGCGGTAGCCATGTCGAGGGTGGCGCCGATCCCTACTTTGACCTTCAACGGCCAGGTTGGCTGGATCCGGCAGGTCCCGAGCAGCCGGTCGACGTAGCGATCGAAGCGGGAGTGCTGAGCGGCAGCAAGGGCGGCGCCCGCATCGTCGAAATAAGCGTAGAAGGTGTCGCGGGCAACACCCGCCCTGCGAACGATCTGCTCCACCGTGAGCCGGGTGTGTTCCAGCTCGAAGGTCTCGGCGACCGCGGCCTCGATCAGCCGCTCTCGCATTTCCGGCTCCGTCGTCGGAGTTGGACCATTCATCATTTCCCTCCTGCCTGCCTGAATCACGATGGGCGGGCGCCGGCATCGGGGAAACGCCGACGCCCGCCTGGGGTGCTGGCCCCCCAGGGAAGGGGCCTTGCCCGCCGAACCAGGGTGGAGTCGACGGCCTCGCAAAGATAAACAGGTTTCCTTACTCTGTCAATGCAGATTTCTCCAGCAAAACCACTCGCAGAGCCAAGTTTTTTTCCCTTAGATCGGTGCGCCGAGCCGCTCTCCCCAGGGTGAAGCGACAAGGATCGACCACCCTCCATGCGACTCATGAAGGACCAGCCTCGCGGTGCTCGAAACCGTGAAGCCGTCGATCTCGCGGTCCCAAATCTGGGTCGCCAGGGCAACCGGCCCTGCCCGCAGGGTGCGGCCGATGCGAATCCTCAAGCCGGTCTGCGGTCCGCCGAGCTGAGAGAGGAATTCAGCGATGCCCTTTTGGCCGACGATCTCGGTGCCGTCGGCGGAGAGGATCACCCCGACCGGGTCAAAGCAGCCCGCGGCCGCCTCGACGCGACCGGCGAGGAGCGCCTCTACGAAGGTGCGCGCCGTGACCGTCGGATCGAGCTGGACCGCGGGTACGGCCAGGTTGTGCCGCGGCGGGGGCACCTCAGGGGCGGACGCTGCAACGTTTGAGGAAGGTGCCGCTGAGGAAGGTGCCGTCTGCGAAGTGGACCTTCACCTTCGCCTGCAGGCGCCCGGTTTCGCAGCGGGCGTTGACGTAGCTGTACCTGTGGCCCTTGAAGGTCCATTTCTTGTCGACCGTGATGTTGCCCGAGATCGGGTGCCCGGCTCCGCCGGCGATTTTCGGGATCCGCGCTTTGGTCCGGTAGCCATAGACGCCGTGGTGGATCTTTTCGATCACCACCGGGACGATGAAGGTGGTCGGCACCGGCACCGTCGTGTACGCGTGGGCGATGATCGTGTCGTCGCCGTGTTTTTTCGGTCCGTTGAAGAGGGTGATCGGGGAGGAGACCGGGATCGGCTTCTGTTCGGGAAAGGCGACGATCGCTTTGCCATGCCCCTCGCCGACGATCGCCTCCGGGCAGGCCCTGCGGGCGGCGGGGACGGTGGTCGACTGCAGCTTCGCGGCGGTGCAGACTTCGAGCCCGTCGGTGTCGACGTGGCCGTGACGGTCGAATTCGATCTCCAGCGTTTCCACGATCGGTGGCAGCTCGCCTGACTTGGTCGAGGCCTTGCCGCCGCCGTAGATCTTGATCGGCGCGTCTTCGTGCCTGGGCAGGCTGGTCGGGGCAAAACCGCCTTCGGCATCGAGGACGAGGTCGCCTGCTTCAAGCACCAGCGCCGTCGCGGTGCCGGCCGTGAGCAGCAACCCCACGATGGCGATCGCAACGGCTCTCCTACTCATCTTTCCGCCCTACGCTCCGCCGGCTCGCCGAGATAGACATGCCTGCTTATTGTAAGCGACGGATATCCCAGCGGTGAGATCGCCTCGGCAGTCGCCATGCGTCAGCGGGCGGCACATCTGCTGGGCACGGTCTGGGTGATCGGTCGACGTCCGGCAAAGGTGAGCCTGGCCCGGGAGAGGGAGAAGGCGACGGTGCTGAAGCCCCGTGGGGCCGGGCAACCGGCGGTCAGGTAGCTGTGACGAGCGCCGTGGTAGCGGAAGCTGCGGCCGAGCTCGAGCGAGATGCCGGTGACATAGCCCCACTTGCTGGTGAAGTGGGGCAGCGAGGCCGAGAGCACGGTCCCGTAAGTGCCCTTGCCCGCAGCGCCGATCGTGAACGGCAGGGTGTAGGAGGTGGGGACCGGCCTGGAGCCGAAGACATGCGCGAGGATCGCCGGGCGCCCGTGCCAGCGTCCGTTGAAGGCGAGGACCTTGCCGCTGGAGGGAAACGGGGCCTGCTGGGCGATCAGCACCCTGGCGTTGAAGCGCCCTTCGCCGATCAGCGAGGTGCGGCAGGCAGCGAGGGCATCTGCCGTCGTCGAAGGCTGGATCGCCTCGACGTTGCAGACCGGCAGACCGGCGGCGTCGAGGTGGCCGTGGCGGTTGATCTCCACCGAGATCCCGCGCAACTGCGGGGGAATCGAGCCGTCGACCGAGGCGATCTTCGTGTCGAGGGAGAAGCGGATCGGCGCGGCGCCGTGGCGCGGCAGGCGCCGCGGGGCGATCGCGGCGTCGACGGAGACCCTCACTTTGCCGCGCTGGATCACAGAGGAGGCCTGGGCGAGAGTCTCCGGCACGGTGATCGGGGACCCGGCTGCGCCCGCGGTCGGCGCGACGGGTTTCGGGATCTGAGATTCGACGGTGTTGAGGGGTCTCACCGAGAGCAGCGGCCGATAGGCGAGCCCCGAGGAGTGCGCCCAGGCGGCTGCCGGCAACGCGCCCAAACCGACGACAAAGAGCAATGCGAAGCGTCTCATCTGTGCTTCCTCCCGTGGTGTCGTCGATGCCGGTGGCGCCCGTGGCCCTTCGCAGCGGTCCTGCACTTGCTCTTCACCCGCGGGTGCCAGAGGACGCCCCGGCCGGCGTGCCCGACGAACCGCGCGGTGGCCGTCTGGGGGGCTGCACAGAGGTTGGCTGCATTCTGCAGCAGCCCGTGCTTGCCGCCGCGCAGGGACAGCACGAAGCGCGAGACGGGTGCATCAGGGAGCCCGGCGAAGCTGCCGCGGAGGCCGCCTTTGTAGGAGTCGATGCGGCCGTCCAGATCGACCCTGATCCCCACCCCGCCACCGCGCAGCGAGGCGACCAGGTCGGGTAGCGGGTTGTCGGAAGAGCGCAGGAAGACCGGGCCTTCCAGGGGCTCCCCGAGCAGCGGCGTGAAGGCGCGAGCCCAGCCGTAGACCGAGGCGGCCGGGCAGTCTTCGCGCGCCTCCTGGGCGCGGGTGCAGATCGTCCCGATGTGTTCCTGGGCGAGGAAGACCGAGGAGGGCAGGGCGACCGAGGCGGAGTCGATGTTGGCGTCGCCGGGTCGGGGCCGGACTTCGGCGCGCAGGGCGGGGTAACGGCCGCGGCGGGTGCCGCCGCGCAGTCGCAGCGAGAGCTGTGGCTGGAAGCCGAGACCGGCGCAGTCGAAGGCCTGGAAGGGCGCGACGGCCTGCGCGGTCGTGTCGTCGGCTGGATCGGCGAAGCCGGCACCCGAGCCGGTCAGGGTGGAGACCAGCGAGGACGGTTCGCAGCTGGTCGGGTTGATCGTCGTTTCCGGGCGGTCGATGTAGACGCGGACGTCCCGCAGGTGGATCGGGATGCCGTCGATGATGTGGGGGATCGGGTCCGAGCCCGCCGAGTCGATCGCGACCTGGGCGCTACCCGGATCGACCCGGATCGCCGAGCGCACGATCACGACCCCGAGGTCGAACGGACCGACCAGGGCGGAGTCGATCGCCACCACCGAGAAGTTGGAGCCGTGGTAAGGCCCGGCCAGGTAGAGGTTGCCCGGCGCGTAGGTCAGCACCGACCCCACCCCGTAGCCGGCGAGCGTGTGGCCGATCTTCGATGCCGCCGGGCAGTCGGGGCGTTCGAGCTCTTCCGTGCCACTGCGACGGGAAGCGGCGGCGATCGCGGCGTCGGAGCAGTAGGGCACGCCGGCGATCTTCCCGAGCAGCCCCGGCGGCAGGGTCGCCGAGTAGGAGGTGATCTCCTGCTCGGCGTCGGTGCGGGTCAGCTGCAGGTAGAAGGGGCTGTAGGCCCCGGCGCGCGAGTTGAGGGTGCCGCCGCTGGCATGGGGGGCGAACGGCGCCAGGCCGCTCGGGCAGGGCCCGCCGCCGACCCCGGCGGTGATCGTCGCCGGCAGCGAGGAATGGCGGACCAGCGCGGGGTCCCGCCAGGCGGTCAGGTCGGCGTCGGTGTGGATCTGGCCGCAGGCCGGCGGCGTCGCCAGGGGGCTGCGCTGACCTTCGCGGAAGTGGATCCGCAGCTGCGAGTAGGGCAGCTGCGGCAGGCGGTCGAAGGTTGCGGTAAGGCGGCCGGAGGCCGGGTCGGCCTCGAGCTGCCCCGCCACCTTTACGAGGAAGCCCCGCTGGGAGTTCTTGGCGACGAGGTAGATCGCGATCAGCGAGCCGAACGGGTTGTGGAAGGGCGAGGCGAGGTAGATCGAGCCGCCTTCCAGCGTGCCGGCGACGATCGGGCTCTGGACCGAGAAATCGCCGATCTTCGATTCGTTCGGGCAGCCGGCCCCCGGCAGCGAGCTCTCGGTCTCGGCTTCGAACTGGGCCGGCGCGCAGACGCCGAGGCCGGTGCCGACCGAGGGGTTGATCGTCACCCCTTCGGGCAGGCTGACCACCGCCTTGCGAACCGGGCTCGGGGCCAGGCGGCGGGGGTCACGGACCCCGGCGGTGTCGACTTCGATGTCGAACTCATAGCCCGAGGGCGAGGAGGCGCGCGGATCGGAGAGCTGAGCCCGGGCTTCGGGCAGGAAGGGCGACGCCCCGCAGTTCGCGAGTGCCGGCGCGGTGACGGTCCGCGGCGACGGGGAGGGCTGTTCCCAGGCGCTCGCCGAGGCGGTGAAGGGAAGCGGCCCTTCGCACGAGGTCGGCAGGGTGAGGTAGGCGACGGGGAGGTTTTTCGCCGGACGCCCGATCGAGCACTTGGCCCAGCCGAATTCCGGTTCTCGCTCGTTCAGGCAGTTGCCGCGCTGTTCGTTGTGAAGGACCGACCAGGGGTTGCCCCAGAGGCTCAGGGAGAGGCCCTTGATGCTGAGGAACTGCGAGACGCCGCGGGCCGCCAGGGTGATGCCGTATTCGCCCGCGGCCTGACGGATCCTCGGCACGAAGACGATCTGGTCGCCGTAGGGGTCGGCGCCGATCTCCGACGGCGCCCCCGGCGGCGGCTGCAGGTTGAAGAGGCCGAAGCTCCGCGTCTCGCCGCCCCCGAAGGAGGAGGTGAGGGTGAGGACGCCGATCTGGGTGCGGTCCGGACAGCTCTCGCCCGAGCGGCTCGCCTGCCCGCCGCCCTCTTCTTCAAGCGGGTTTTCCCGGGGCGCATGGAAGTCGGCCTGGCTGCAGACCGGTACCGCGGTCGGGTTTTCGAGCAGCCCCGGCGGCAGTTCGAAGCTGAGTTCGCGCAGGTCGCCGTCGCTGAGCGGCCCGGCCTGGTTGAAGCCGACCCCGAGCTCGAGCGAGACCGGATGCGAGCCGGCCTGGATATCGGCGAGACCGCCCTCGCCGAGCGCTTCGGCCCGAAACCCTTCCTCGCCCGGGAGGAAGCCGAAGGACGCCGACGCCGGGGCGGCAAGGATGCCGACGGTCGTCAAAACCACCCAGAGGGCGAGGAGGGCGAACGCGGCGCGCTTCATCCCGCCTGCCTCCGCTGGCCGTGCCGATGGTGGCGATGCCTCCTCTTGCGCCGGTGCCGCTTGCCATGCCGGTGCCTCGGCTTCTGGTGGACGATCTGCAACGGCGGGTTGCCGCCGTTGGGGACCAGGGTTCCCGGGCTCGGATCCTCGGGGGGGTTGGGCAGCGCCTGGCAGGCATCGCCGACACAGGAGAACGGCGCTGGTGGTTCGGCCAGGCCGCCGCCGACGCGGGCGTCGTAGACGTCGATCGAGCCGGGATCGGCGCCGACGAGGGACTCGTCGGTGAGGAAGAAGGCATCGCCGCCGTCGGCGGCAGCATCGAGGAAGGTGGCGCCGCCGGAGCCGCGCCCGCTGGAGATCAGGCTGACGCAGCCCAGAGGGCGGGTGCAACTCCCCTCCCCCGCGGCCTCCCACTCGTAGACGTCGGTGCGGGAGTTGGTGTCGGCGATCGCCAGGCGATCGGAGGAGTCGAAGAAGAGGCGGCGGGAGTCCGCAGCGAGCACGCGGGGGCGATAGAGAGCCGTGGTGCCGTCGGGCTCGGCCCCGGGAATCGAGGCCGAGCCGCGGGGTCGTTCGCCGGTCGGGTTGCAGGAGACGCAGCTGAGGCCCGCGTCGGCGTCATAGAGGTAGAGCTCGGTGTCGGGTGCTCCGGTTTCGGCGTCGCGGTTGTCATAGCCACCGAGGTCGGCGCTCGAGAGGAACGCGAGATGACGTCCGTCGGCACTCAGCCGCACCGTTGCCGTCGCCGGCGGATAGTCGCTCGGCAGGGCAGCGTCGGCGCCCGGCGCGACCAACCTCGTCTGTCCTTCTTCCCAGAGCTTGAGCCCGTCGCTGTCCTGGAAGTAGACCCGCTCGCCGTCCGCCGCGGCGGCGAGCACCCCGGCGACGCCGCCGGCGGGCGTGAGGTCGACGGCGGTGTCGGAGGAGGCCGTGTAGCGATAGAGGTGTCCGGAGACGAGGAGGAAGGCGACCGAGCCGTCGGCCGAGGCTGCCTGGAAGCTCGCCCTGCCCGGCAGCGCTTCTTCGACCCACCTCGTCGGACCGCCGAATTCCCGCAGGTAGAGGAGGCCGTCTTCGGAGGACGTGAAGTAGACGCGGTTGCCGTCTGCGGAGACGGCGCCGATCGGGGCGGCGACAGCCGCGCCGGGGGTTCCGGCCGATTCGCCGGGCAGGAGGTTGACCAGCGCCAGCCCTCCCCCGCTCCAGCGGTAGAGGTTGCGATCGCCCTCGCCGCATTCGCCGGCCCCGACGGCGACCTCCGTCGCGTCGGCGGTCAGCGCGGCACAAGAGGAGAGGATGACGGTGGAGAGGTCCGGGGTCGCCGCAGCGAGGGAGAGGTGGAAGTGCTCGGGGCTGACCGCGGTGTGGGTGAGATCGGCGGGAGTGAGCAGCGAAGTGTAGGTGCCGCCCGGTTCCCGACGGATGTAGTAGGTGGCATAGCCGGCGGGAGCCCCCGAACCCGAGAGCGGCGGCGCCGGGTTCGGGCAGCCCGGGACGCCGCGACAGGGACTGCCGCCGAAGAGAAGCCCGGCGGCGAGCTCGCCGGAGAAGAGCCTGTAGGGGACGCCGTCGGGTTCGCTGCCGTAGCTCCCCGACTCGGTCGGGGCAGAGATGTTCTCGGTGGTCCACCCCCCGGCGTCGCGACGTGAGAGGTATTGGGAGGCGGGCGGCGCCCCGGCGGCGGTGCCGAAGGAGCTCGACGAGCCGTAGGCGACCGCGCTGCCGGAGGCAGCGGCCTGGATCGCGCCGCCGCCGAAGAGCGAGCCCGGAGCGGCAATCGCTCCGCCGCCTTTGTCGACCGGGCTGACCAGCTCCCAGGCCCGCCCGTCCGGAAGAGCGAAGACGCTGGTCGAATCCTCCGTGGTGAGCGTGTGGACCGGGCCGATCACGGTTCCGGCCGCATTGGTTGCAACCGGCCGATACCGGTAGGAAGTGCCGGGAGCGAGCTGGTTGGAGGGAGCGGTGAGGCTCTGGAACACCTGGACCGGCAGCGTGCCGGCGCCGATCCCGACCTCTTTGGTCGCCGGCGCCCTTGACGCGCCGAGAAAGCCGTCGTGTCCCGCAGCGAGATTCGCGCTGTAGGCGGCTTGGTCGATGTACTCGAAGTGGTAGGAGGTCGTTTCCCCACCAGGGTTGATTTCGGCTCGCAGGACCGCCGAGCTCGAAGTCACATCGGTAACCCAGGCGGCGCCGATCTGCGGTTCCGCGGCAAGCGCGGCGGGAGCGACAACCATCGAGAGCAGGGCAAGTGCGCCCACGGCCGCCGAGAACCAGCGCCCTCCATGCCGCCGGATCGTCAACAGCGCCGCAGAGCCCATTGCTCGGCCCTTCTTCGGGTCGCGGCGGGGCGGTGACTCTCTCTCCTCAAAACCTTCCTTCCCTTGCGGCCCCTGCCGATCGCTCTGCGATCCCTGTTGAGGCGATATCCGATTCGGAGCTGTTGCGTCCCTGTGGGTCCTCGTCCCGGGAGCCGGCGGCCTTGTCCCTAGGCGCACCGTCGATGCCGTGAAACCTTCGCAGAAGATATACCGGTCGGCTTATCGATGTCAAGGACCGGCCCCGGGAGTCTGGGGCCCTGGCTTTTCCCGCCGGTTCAGCCTGCCGTCCCGATCGGGCCTCAGCCGAGCGCCGATGGGCTGAGCGCGCCGACCTTCCAGTCCCCGTTTTCGAGTTCCATGAGGACGAAGTAGGGAGTGCCGGCGGCTCCGCGGTAGATCAGGATCGCGTCGCCTCCCGCACGGCGCAGGCCGGCCGCGTCGACGACGGTCAGGGCGCGGGCCGCGTCGGGGGAGACTTCAGGTGGAAGTTCCGCGAGCGCGCCCACACAACCCTCGTGGCGGCTCTTGGACGCCGGCGCCAGGTTCGCGAGTTGCTGCTTCTCTTTTGTGGCGAGCTGCGCGCAGGCCGCACGCAGGTCTCCCTCGGCCCTGGCGACGAGATAAAGGTGGAGCACCTTCGCCGCCGCGGTCAGGTCGGCCCTTCCGGCTTCCTCGCCGTATTCGACGATCGAGTTGTCTCCCCGCTTGACCCGAAACTGCGCCGAGCCGCCGCCGGAAACCCGCAGTGGCGCCGGCTTGAACGCAGTCGAGCCCGAATCCGAACCGCCCTTGCCCCGAGCGCTCCGCGCGGGCAGTTCAGGCTTCTGCTTCCCGCCGGCGGATGACTGCTTTTCTGCGGCGGGTGGCGTCTGCGCAGTGGCACTATCCGAGGTCTCGGCGCCGGCGCCGGTTGCCCCACCCGAGCTTCCCCCGTCACCGCAGCCGTTGAGGCAGATCGCCAGGAGGACGGGCAACGCGATGCTGATTGAAAGGAGGAGACGGCATGAGGAACGGCTCCTCATCTCCTCCCCGCTCCAGCCTGATGGCGACGATGGTGACGGTGCTTGCGATGGTGCCTGCTCTTGGGCGCCTGCGCGGCGGTCGCGGCGGTTGCCGCCGGGACGGCGAGCTGCGTCGCCGGCGAGCTCGCGGCGGCGGCGGTGGCCGGAGGCGGGGGCGCTGAAGGCGTTGCGGCCGCAGAGGGCGACGCGAAGCCTTCCTGGTAGGGACCGTAGGCGAAGGCGTTGGCGAGTTCGTCGTTGCCGTCGGTGACGATCAGGGTGCCGTTGGAGTCGGCCGCGATGCCGGAAGGCAGGCCGTGAACGGGGGCGCCGGGGAGGCGGCCGAGCGGGGCGTAGCCGTTCGCCGCGGAGTCGAACTCGAAGACCGTCGAGATCGGGTGTTCATAGCCGGGCTGGAGGTTGTCGACGACCAGCAGGTGCCCGTCGCTCGGGTCGATCGCAAGGGAGGCGTCGGCGAGCGAGCGAAAGCCGGCGTCGATCGTGGCCACCGGGACGGAGGTGCTGGTCTGGGGCTCGAAGACCTTGACGCTCGGATCGGCCGCATCGGCGAGATAGATGCGGCCCTGGTAGGCGCCCAAGCCGAAGTATTCGGCGTTCGCGTCGGCTGCGAGGGTGCGCAGGGGCGGGTCGCCGGGAGCAACCGGAATCGAGTATTCGGCGACGTAGGTGCGCTTGTCGATGAACAGGCGTTCGGTCGAGAGGTCGACGGCGATACCGGTCGATTCTCCGGAATCGATGCCCAACCGGGTCGGGGAGAGCTCGACGACGCCGCCGTGGTATTCACCGGCATAGAGCCTCCCGGCGCCGTCGAAGGCGAGGCTGCAGGCGGAGTCCAGGTTGTCGGACCCGAAGAGGGGATTGGATCCGGGAAGTTGGATCTGGGAGTTGAATGAGGCAGGCTGGTTGCCGGCCGTTGGTTCGTAGACGTCGATCACCCGGTGGTAGTAGTCGGAGATATAAAGGCGGCCGCTGGGCGCAAAGGCGGCGCCGCAGGCATCTTCGATCTCGCCTTCGGGAGGGGGCATCAGAGTCGCTTCCGGAGCCGCAGGCGGGCAGCGAACGCAGAGGGTGGTCTGAAGGGCGACTTCGGAGCGCAGGGGGCGGTCGGCCTCGGCCGCCGGTGCCAGCGCCCCCGTCACGAGCAGCGCGAAGACGCCGAGAATCGCGCCGCTGAGCTTTACCGGCGCCGGTCCTCGCCGGTGGCAAGGGCGGCCTCGGAGATTGGCAAGGCCCCGTGGCTCATCGCCCGTGCTTGCCATGTTTCTTCTTGCCCTTCTTGCCCTTACCGCCCTTCTTGCCCTTCTTGCAGCTCGTCCGCAGCAGCGGCGTCGTGTCGAAGACCTTGCCGTTCTGCCCGTCGAGCTTCACCGTCGCCCTCGGGTCCTTGCAGAGGCCCGAGGTGAGTTCGATCAGGCCTCGCCTGCCGCCGAAGAGTTCGAGGTGGAATCTCGAGACCGGGGCGTCGGGGACGGCTTCGAAGGTGTTGCGCAGCGCTCCCTTGACCGAGTCGGTTTTGCCGGCCAGGGCGATCTCGATCGGCTGGGAGGCGGGGCCGTTCAGGTCGGCCACCAGGTCGGGGAGCACATGGGAGGAGGAGCGCAGGTAGACGTTGCCGGTGAGCGGATAGTCGAGCAGCGGCGTCGTCGCGGACACCCGGCCGTAGACCGAGCCGGGCGGGCAGGCCTTGGCCGCGAACTGCACCCGGGTGCAGACGGTCTTGATGTGGCCCTGGTCGAGGAAGGCGGCCTTCGGCAGCTTGACCTGGGCTTTGGCGATGTTTGCTTCGCCGGGCTTTGCGGTCAGGTCGGCGATCAGGGTCGGATGGGAGGTCCGCTTCGTCTTGCCCTTGAGGGTCAGGGAGAGCCTGGGCTTGAAGGGCAGGCGCCCGCAGCCGCCGACCTGGAAGCGCTGGGCGAGCGGGGCCGCCTGGCCGAAGACCGAGACGGCCTGCCCGGTGATCGCCATCTCATCGCAGGAGGTCGGGTTGAGGGTGAAGCCCGGGCGGTCGAGGCTGACGGCGACCGAGCGCAGGTCGAGGGGGATGCCGTGGAGGATCGTCGGGAAGGGATCGGAGACGGCGTGGATCTGGGCGGTGTCGGGGTCGAGGTAGAGGGCGGCCCTGACGACCACGGTGCCGAGGTCGAAGGGGCCGGCGATCGCCGGGGTGATCACGACCATCGAGAGCGGAGCGCCCTTGTAGGGGCCGGCGAGGTAGGCGGTGCCCTGGGCGTAGAAGGGGTTCGGCCCGGCGCCGGCGCCGACGTTGACCGTGCCCAGGCGCGAGGCGGCCGGGCAGGAGGGGTCTTCGCGCTCGAGGATCCCTTCCTCGGGCTTCGAGCGTGAGGCGGCCCGGGCGATCGCGGCATCCGGGCAGGCGGGGATGCCGGCGAGCCTGCCGGTCAGCCCCGGCGGCAGGGTGGTGTCAAAGCCGGTGAGGCGCTGGCTGCCGTCTTCGCGGGAGAGCTTGAGGACGAAGGGGGAGTAGGCGCCTGCCTCGGGGCTGACGGTGCCGGCGGTGAAGGTGGGGGCGTCGGGGGCTGCCGCGGGGGTCGGCGGACAGGCCCCTCCCCCGGGCATCGCGGTGGCCTGGAACGCCGAGGTGGGATCGGCGTCGGCGGTTTCGGGAGCCGACCAGGGGGTGAGGTCGGTGGTGGTGGCATGGGCGGCGCAGTCGGGGGGCGTGATCAGCGCGCCACGGTCCCCGCCGAAGAGCTTGAGGCGGACGTCTTCGATCGGCAGCTCGGGGTTTTCTTCGAAGACGGTGGTCAGCCGGCCGGTCTGCGGGTCGGGCTCGACCCGGCCGGCGAGCTTGGCGACGATGCCGGTGGCCGGGTCTTCGATCGCCAGGTAGATCGCGATCAGCGACCCGAAGGGGTTGTCGAGCGGCTCGGCGAGATAGACCGAGCCGTGCAGGGGTTCGAGCTCGGGCGCCGAGGTTTCGGGGTCGGTGACCACTTCATGGGCTTCGTCCCGCTGCACGAGCAGCGGGCTCAGCACTTCGACTTCGCCGAGCTTGGAGGCATCCGGGCAGCTCTGCGGGGCCTTTGAGAAGTGGATGCCCGCGCCGCCTCCGAGCAGGCCGATCTCCTCCTCGCTGCAGGCGCCGAGGCCGTTTGCCTGGGAGGGGTTGACGCTCATCCCTTCGGGCAGGGTGACGACGGCGTTTTTGAGGATCGCCGGAGCGGTGTGGCCGAGGCGGTTGTCGGTCGGCTGGTGGAGGTCGAATTCGAGCCCCGAGGGGGAGTCGATCAGGTTGGTGGTCGGCTGCGAGGAGATCGTCGGCTGGAATTCGAGCTGGTTGCAGCCGGCGATCGAGACCGGGTTGCCCTGCAGGTCGGCGCTCTGGTAACCGGCTTCGTGGATCAGGGACGGCTCCTCCCAGCTGAAGCCCTGCACGCGCGAGGACAGCGGCGTGCCGGGACAGTCGGCGGGCATGGTCAGAAGGGCGGTTTCCTGGGGCTCGACCGGGCATTCGCCGCCGCTGATCTCGCAGCCGCCGCGGACGTGCTTGTGGGATTCGGCGGAAGGATCGCCCCAGATCTGCGCCTGGATGCCGAAGATCGGCGTGGTGCCGAGGGCGAGGACGTCGGGGGTGGTGGCCTCGATCCCGTAGTCGGAGTCGGAGCGCACCCCGACCAGGATGTGGGCGTAGATCCCGATCTGGGCGACGTTGGTCCCGAGCGCGGCGACCGAGCCGGGCGGGGGGACCATGGCGTAGAGGGGATCGTCGGAGATCCCGTTCGAGCCCTGGCTGACGAGCGTGTTGACGTTGACGCCGCCGACCTGCGAGGCGATCGGGCAGGCGCTGAGGATCAGCTGGGCCTCGGTGCAGAGCACCGGGCTGGCGGCGGGGTCGCCGACCAGGCCGCGGGGAAGCTCGACCGAGAACTGTTGGGGATGCCCGTCGTTGGTGAGGTCGTCGCCGGAGCCGGCGGTGGGGAAGGCGAAGTTGATCGTCTGCTGGTAGGGGTGGGAGCCTGCCGAGGTCGCAGCGGCGCCGTCTTCGCCGGTCAGGGGGGCGGCGAAGCCGGGGAGGAAGCCGAAGGCGAGAGGAGCCGACTGGACCTTGGTCGAGGACGCGGTGCTGACGGCGCCCGCGCCGCCGCCTTCGGCGGTGGCTTCGGTGGTGTATTCGCCTTCCGGGGTGGCCGCGGGCACGTCGACGGTGATCTGGATCATCAGGAGGCGCCCGGGCCCGAGCGGGGCGGTGGTTTCGCAGACGACTTCCTGGGCGCCGGCGATGTTGCAGCCGAAGTCCCCCGTCGAGAGGCCCTTTTCGGTGTCGATCAGGCTCGCTTTCGTCGCGCTCAGCGCGGGAGGAAGAACGGTGCGAACGACGGTCGGCGGCCCCGAGGTGGGGGCGGCGCCGACGTTGGTGGCGATGACCAGGTACTGGGGTTTGGGATCGGCGCCGGGGGCGAAGTTGGAGGGCTGGGGGGCGACCGTCAGCGACAGCGCCGGCCCGGGGGCCGCGGCGGCCAAGGCGGGCAGCAGGGCAGCCAGGCAGAGGCCGCCGAGGAGGGCGGCGAGGAGCGTTTTCCCGGTCTGTTTCATCGTCCTGCCCCCTGCCCGGAGCCGGTGCGGTGGCGGCGGCTGCCCTTCTTCTTGTGGTGGCCTTTTTTGTGGTGGTGCTTCTTGTGGTGGTGCTTCTTGCCGTGGTGCTTGCGGTGGCGTGGCTTCTTGTGGTTGGGGGGCGGGTCGCCCGGCCCGGCGAAGGTCGGGGTCGCGGGAGCGGGCTGTGTGGGGGGTTGCGGGATGCCCCCGTGGCAGGCTTCGGCGCTTTCGCAGGCATGCGGCAAGGGGTTCTGCGCGGCGAGGCCGCCGCCGACCCGGGCGTCGTAGACGTCCTGCAGCTCGTCGGTGTCAGAGCCGACGAGCGATCGGCGGGTGAAGAAGAAGACGTCGTCGCCCGACAGCGAGGCGTCGGCGAGCGTCGAGGGGTACCGGTCGTCGCCCGGGGAGAGGAGGTAGAGGCAGCCGCGGTCCAGGGGCGCGTAGCCCGGGCCGCCTTCGGTGCAGCTACCGGCCCCCGGCGCCTCCCACTCATAGACGTCGCGGCAGGCGGGGCCGCTCTCGCCGAAGTCGGGGCAGCCGGCGGCGCCGTCGGTGTCGGCGGCGACGAGCGGTTCGGTGGTCTCGAAGAAGGCGCGCCGGCCGTCGGCCGAGAGGAGGCGCGAGGCGACCGCGGCCATCACGTCTTTGGGGGTCAGGCCCTGGAAGGTTGCCCACTCGCCGAGGGTCGGCCCCGAGGAGGTGGGGGCTTCGCCGCTCGGCGGGCAGCTGACGCAGCGCGGCGGACCGGGGTCGCCGACCTCGAAGCGGTAGAGCTCGGGGGTGCCGTGGTTGTCGTAGCCGGTCAGCTTCGCGCTGGAGCGGAAGAGCAGGGCGCTGCCGTCGGCGCTGAGGAAGGCGCTTTTGGGTTCGTAGGTGCCGGGGCGCCCGGGGTCTACCGGGGTGCCGGTCCAGTCGAGCGAGTCCCGGGCGGCGCGCCCGGCGCCGACCCGGGCGACGAAGGTGGTCGCCCCCCCGTGAGAGAGATAGATGCTGCAGGAGCCGCTGAAGGAGGTCGACAAGCCGGTGGTTTGGCAGTTGCCGGGTTCCGCCGGTCCGGCGCCGTCGAGGTCGCCGTTGGCGGCGAAGTAGACATAGGCGCCGTCGGCGGAGGCTCCGAGCAGCCCCTGGACTTCGGCCCCGTTGCCGCTCGGGTCGGGGGTGAGGTCGGTGAGATGGTGGCCCTGGGGGTCCGGTTGGGAGGAGTAGCGGTAGAGGTCTTTGCCGGGGTTGGAGGGCGCTTCGCCGTTTACCGACCAGTAGAGGTGTTCGCCGGAGGTAGCGAGGCCCTCGAGGGTGCCTGCAGGGGAGAGGAAGTCGGGTTCGCAGGTAGGAATACTGGAGCAAGGATGGCCTGGGCCTGCGGGGAAATCGGCGACCGGGATGCGGCCGATCGCGCCTTCGCCCTTCGCTACCCAGAAGACATATGGGCCCTCGACCGCGATCCCCCGGAGCTTGCTGTTCTTTTCGGTGGAGAGGAATTCTTCCGTTCCCCCTTCCAGCGGGAGCCGGGCGACGAAGGCTCCTACGTTTTCGTCATCTCCCTGCATCCGAGCGAAGTAAACGTACGTGGGACTCAGCGCCACCCCCCCCGAGAGAGGTTCGGCCCCATTCGTTTGGAAAAATGCCTGTTCGACTCCTCCGCCCCCGAGCAAGGCCCGCCCGAGCGTTCTCGTCGCCAGGCCACTACCGTCGTTCGCCCAGTAGATGTGTTCGCTGTTGACAGCGATCCCCTGCGGGTTGGAGGCGCCGGTGATGAATTCGGGGTCGGGGTCTTCGCCTTCCGTGGCGCCGATCTTCGCCCGGCCGATCGTCCCGGCGCCGTCCACCGGTTCTTCCTTTGAGTCGATGTTCGTGTTCGAGCCCAGGGGGCCGGTGTTGGTCCAGTAGACGTATTCGCCGTCGACGGCGACGTAGCGGGGCGCGCTGGGCGCCGATTCGATCACTCCATGCCTGGTGAGGGGGTGCGTTTCGGCTTCGGTTGGGCCGGGAATCACGTAGGAGTTGTTTTCCGCTTCGCGTTCGCCGGTCACCGGGTTCAGCTTCGCCCGGCCGATCGTCCCGGTCGCCGGGTTTGCCCAGTAGATGTATTCGCCTGCGGGGTCGACGGCGACGCCGAGGGCATGGGTGGGCAGGAAGTCTTCCTTGACCGGCCCGGCGGCGGCTTCGCCGTTCAGCTTCGCGCGGCCGATCTGCGCGGCGGGCTGGTCGGGGCCGGTGTTGGCGTCGGCGGTCAGCTTCTCTGCGGAGGTGAAGAGGGCCTGGCTGCCGTCGGCCGTGGCGGCCATGAAGGCGGCGGGCTGGGGGCCCGCGGTATCCGGGGAGGGGCGCTCGGAGGCCGCCGAGACGTGGACGGTGCAGGCCTTAGTCGGTTCGGTGCATTCTTCGTCGGGCTGGCCGGGGTCGACGACGGCGCTCTGGGGTTGCGTCGGGTTGAGCCGGCGGTAGAGCTGGCCGGACCCCGCGGCGGTGAAGTAGATCGAGCCGTCGGCGGCGACGGCATGCTCGTCCTGGGTGTAGTAGGAGGCCGAGGCGCCGCCCTTTCCGAGGCTCTTCGGGTTGGTGCCGTTCGAGAAGTCGTAGGGGCCGGCGACGGCCCCCTTGGGCAGGGCGGCTTTGCTCTGGGATTCGTCGTTCATGACCCCGGCGAGGTGCAGTTCGCCGCTCGAGCGATCCCAGGCATAGACGTTGTTGCCGCCGAGCACCGCGCCGGGAATCGGCGGCCGGCCTTCTCCGGGCGGCAGCTGGGCGGGCGATTCGAAGACGACGGTGGAGGCATCGGCGCTGGTGCCGACAAAGGAATAGCGGCCGGTGACAGCGGGCGGGAACGGGGCGTAGGGGGTGATCTCCACCGCCGGGCCGCCGTCGGCCGGCAGCTCGAGCAGGGCGGCGGTGCGGGGTATGCCGATCCGTTCTGCCACCGCGTAGGTCAGGGAGCGGTCGGGGGTGGCGCCGACGACATCGGCTTTCGGCCCGCTCGCCTCGGGGGGCAGCAGCCCCCGGGTGGTCCAGCCCTCTTCCCCGGGCCCGCGGGTCGCCTGGAAAGAGGGCAGCGACTGCGCCCCCCCGCCCCCGGGGATGCCGAAGCTCGAGCCGAAGCCGATCGTGTCTCCGTCAAGCGAAGCGCGGGTCCAGAGCAGGGTGCCGACCGCGTTGCCGCCGTCCTTGTCGACGGGGCTGGCCTGCTCGTAGGCGCGGCAGTCCGGGAGCGAGGCCGAGGGATGGCCGGACGGCGCGAGGGGGCCGTTGCGGAAGGCGTCGTCGGGGCAGGGGCCGAAGGCCGGCGGGGCGCTCAGGGTGTAGAAGGTGACCGTGGGTCCGGTTTCTTCTTCGCCGAGCGAGTTTTCGGCGACGAGGCGGAAGCTGTAGGCGGTGCCCGCAGCCAGGCCGCCGAGCGCTGCCGAGAGCGGCTGGGGGCCGGTGGCCGAGAGTTTGGCTTCAGAGAGGGTGGCGGTGGCGGGTTTCGAGATCGTCAACCGGGGTTTGCCGGTTGCCGGGTCGGTCCCGATCGCGGTGATCGTCGTTTCGGGCTGAAGCCCCGAGGCGCCGACCAGGGTCAGAGGCTGGCCGGGGCCGAAGGCGCCGGCGGTGGTGATCAGGTTCTCGATCGTGGAAGAGCCGGTGGTGAGATCGCCCTTGCCCAGGGCTTTGGTCGGGATTTCGACCGCCGCGGTGGACTGGGCGCCACTGAAGCCGGAGGCTTCGTAGTCGGCGAGGGGGGTGTACTCGAAGTGGGCGAAGGTCTTGCTGGAGGCGGGGTCGACGGCGGCGTGCAGGGTGGCGGAGCTCTGGGTGACCGAGGAGAACGAGGTGGCGCTGATGACGGGGGGGCCGGCGGCGGAGGCGGATGCGGGGACGAGCGCGAGGAGAAAGCAGAGCGCGAGAGAGGCCAGAGCCCAGGCTCGTGGTTCGTTGTATGCCGCCCTGGGCGACGTTCCACTGCCGGGGAGTCGGTCACTTCGGGCGAAGCACGCCCGAAGTGACCGAGTGTTCGGGATGGGAAACATTTAGGGGGCGGTTACGGCGAAGGTGCCGGCGCCCACCGCCGGGATGTAACCGAATTCGGTTTCCGTCGGCCGTTCAAAAACCATGATCGCGCCGGTCTTGCCTGCAATCCGTTCCCCAGGTTCGGCGAATTCGCCGCCAAACTGGATCTTTTCGAGTTTGGTCCCTTCCGGCGGAGTTGCGGTAGACACGTAAATGCAGAGCTGACCGGGATTGGCTTTCGGGGTGTTGGCACTGCCCGTGCAAGCGGAGCTGAAGCCCGGGTCACCGGTGAAGTGAATCTGGCTCTGTTCGAGATTGCTCGCAAGGGGTACGGGGAATGAGAGCGGAACCAAGATGCTGCTGTTGTCGCCAACGACGACTTCTTCTTCTGCTCCACCCACTTCCACGGTGAAAGTCTCTACGTCGCGGCTGAAAGCCCAGGTACCGGTCTCCGTGGCGCCGGATGGGAGCCCACCCACTGCCCACGGGGAACCGTCTTTGCCTTCTTTCCCGTTACAGACTTCGGCTTCTTCGTTCGAGCCTTCGACTTCGTACACAAAACCGCCGTTTTCTTCGCAGCCGGGTTCGCCGGGCTGATATTCGGCGATGATTTTCGGGCTCTTGCCGTTGGTGCCGGGGGTCCCGGGGGTTCCGTTGGTGCCATTGGTTCCGTTGGCGCCGGCTTTGCCTTCTGGGCCCTGCTTACCTTCGGCGCCGTCTTTGCCGTTGGCGCCGTTGGTTCCATTGGCTCCAGGCGCCCCTGCCGCGCCGTCTTTGCCGGCGAATTTCTTGGCGATCTTTTCGACTTCCTTCTTCTGCTTGCCGGTGAGGGCGCCCTTGGCGGCGAGCGCGGTGCCGCCGAGGGCGGCGATCAGGGCAATGCAGGCGACGACGAGGCCCGCGGTGCCGAAGGGTTCGCGGATCGCGCGAACGGGATGGCGTAGTCGTTTCATCGGTTTTCCTCCTTGGCGGCGGCTTTCCGGTCCGGCGCCGTCGGGTGGCTAGGGAGCCGGCTCGGCCGGCTGCTTGAGGCCGGGGCTCCCCGGCGGGCGATGCAAAGTCCGTTCCTCACAAATCTCTCCGTTGCGCCCCTACCGATCGCGCTGCGATCCCCGTGAGGCGGCGTTCCCTTCTTGAAGCTGTCGATCCCAATCTGTCCCTTGTCCCGAAGCCGGCGCCCCCTGTCCCTAGGGCGTGCCGTTGATGCTGCGGAACGTCACGAAAGATATACGACTTTGCTTATCGCTGTCAAGCGCACAAACCGGATGTCCGCGCGGTCAGGCGGGGGGGCAGCATGATTGCCGCATCACAAGGGGAAAAATGGCCGATTGCGCCGCGGCGGACAAAAATGATCCCCTACTTGCTCAGGGATTCTAAACTGCCACTGCCGAACCGGACAAGGAGGGCAATCATGCGATGGTCGTGACCCTAGGAGGGATTGGCGAAACCCCCGCGCACGTCCGGCGGCGGCGGACACACTGCGCGGTGCGGCGTCCTCAGTCGGCCGGATAGCGCTGCTATCCGGCCTCCCTGCGTCCTTGCCCCGCTTGGTCCGGCGCTCGCCGGTCGCACCCGCGGGTTTCGCCAATCCCTCCTAGGGAGATTCGGAATTCGCTAGCGATCGAGGCCTGCCGGATCGCCGACGGGCGCGGGCGCGGCTGAGCAAGACAGGGATGCCTATTCGTAGAGAGCTGCAGGATCCCCGAATCGGGGAGCGATCCGCGAGGAGTACCCTGGATTCCGCATTCTGGTGCGATTTATCCTACACCCGGGTTTTCCGATCAGACAGCCTGATCTATCTGGATTCGCCCTTGCCGCCTATGCAGAAAATCGTGAATAGGGTCTGCGACGGGATGGTCGCGACGCCGTGGGGCAATTCGGATTCTCTGCGCGACCGGCGGTTGCGCCCCGGGCCCGGCACGCCGCGCGAGGAGGTCGAGGCCAACCAGCGCCGACGCCTCTACGGGGCGATGGTCGCGAGCGTCGCCGAGCGCGGCTACGTCGCCACCACGGTCAACGACCTGGTCGAGATATCGGGCGTCTCCAGCCGCACCTTCTATGACCTCTTCCCCGACAAGAAGGCCTGCTTCCTGGCGACGCTGAAAGCGATGATCGAGGCGGCGACCGCCTATGCCCTGCAGAGCGCCGGAGAGAAGCTGCAGAACCCGGAGCCGGCGGGCGTCCACCTGCCCCCGGGCCCGGGCGATGCCGGCAGCTGGGAGCAGCAGGCGCGGATCGGCTTCAACGCCTTCGCCGAGATGGTCGCCGCGCAACCGGCGGCGGCGAGGCTCGCCTTCCTCGAGGCCTACCCGGCGGGACCGGAGGCCGTCGCCCTGATCGAAAACGCGACGGCGGGCTTCGAATGGCTGGCCCGGCAGACGCTCGAGCAGTCGCCGGAGCGGGCCGGGATGCCGGCGGAGATGATCGCCGCCCACATCGGCGCCCAGCAGGAAATCACCCGTACCCGGCTGCGCCGAGGGGAGGAGGCCGAGCTGCCCCACCTCCTGGAGGGGCTCTGGGAGCTGCTGCTCTCCTACCGGCCGCCGCCGCAGCCGCTGCGCCTGGCCGGGCGCGCCCCCCGCTTCGGCCCGGAAACGATCGACGCCCACGACCACGCCGAGCGGGCGCTGCGGGCCTTCGCCGTCGTCGTCGCCGCCGAGGGCTACGTCAACACGACGGTCGAGGCGGTGCTGAAGCGGGCGCAGATGTCGGCGACGACCTTCTACGCCAACTTCGCCGGCAAGGAAGACGCGATGCTGGCGGCGATCGACAGCGCCTGCTCGCAGATCCTCGCCGCCGTCATGCCCGCCTTCCGCCGCGCCCCAGACTGGCCGACGGGCGTCCGCGCCGGCTACGGGGCATTCTGCAACTTCCTCGCCTCGCGGCCCGCCTTCGCGCAGCTGATCGCGGTCGAGGTCCACGCCGCCGGCTCGGCCGCGATGGAACGCCGCCACCAAACCCTGGAGCCGCTCGAAGAGCTGATCGGCGAGGGCTCCGAGCGCCGGCCGACCACCCCCGCTCTCGCCGCCGAGGCGATCACCGGCGCCGTCTTCACCCTCGCTTACAAGACTCTGCGCGACTCCGGCCCCGCCTCGCTTCCCGCCCTCGCCCCCCTCCTCACCTACATCACCCTCTGTCCCTTCCTCGGCGCCGAGGAGGCCTGCCGGATCGCCAACGGCGACGGGCGCGGCCGCAGCGCCGACGGCGGCGGCCGCACCAAGGACCTCGACGCGCCGCTCTGAGGCGGCCGGAGGCCCCCCGATCAGAGAAGCCGTCGGAGATCTCATTAAGAGGCTTCCCGCGAAGGAGGGGATCACCCTCACTTACTGGGGTCGAGTCGGCCGCGGTGCCCCCACGGGCCGTCGATTCGGGCCATCGGGAAGTAGGCGGGATCGAAGTAGATCCTCTCCATCGCCCTGAGGACATCGGTCTTGACGACTGCCGTCTTACCACTGTCGCCGGGGGTATTGCTCTCGTCGAAGTCTGCCTCAGTCAAATGGCCGAAGCGGACCTCCCAGAAGTACACAACGTCCCCTCGATTATTCCTTCCAGGAGTGAAGCTTCCATCGGGGCTGCCTAGTACATAGCGGAAGGTCAAGTAGTAGCCCGCCTTCGACAAGTGCCCCTTGGGCTTATTGCTTTCAAGCGCCGTCTTTATCTCGATGTGCGCTCCGCCCGTGACCGAGCGCAAATCCTGGTACTTATGAGGACCGCTTCGCTCGTAAAGGCCGGTCGAGTGACGAACAATGGCACCGCCGACGATGTTTCCGATCATGGAGGAAAGGTTGGCCAACTCGACAAGTTTCGCGAAGGGCGGAGCTCCATTGTCGATCAGCTGCCCATCCAAGAGATCGAGCGTGTGCTGGGCGTCGTCGAGCGCCGCGGCGATCATCTCTGCCGTAAGTCCCGTGGCCTCTCTGAGCATCTGATCGCTCTCGATGCAATCGCGGTTGACCAGGCGCGATGCAGGCGCGGGCACGAGCTCTAGGTCTGGCCCGGCTGCTGACACGTCTCCTTTCGCGATGCGCTCGGCACGGAGCAACAAATCGGAGAGGCTCAATCCCATCGCCTCAGCTACGGCAGCCGCCACATCGATCGTAGGCTGCCGCTCCCCAGCCTCAAGACGGCCGATGTAGGTGCGATCAACGCCGGCCCGGGCCGCAAGGACCTCCATTGAGAGGCCCTCCTCTCGGCGCGCATCGGCTAGAAGGCGGAGAAGAGCCGCAGTAATCGCAGAGCTCCGCTCGGCCACGGGCGCGGACGCTAAGAGCAGCCATACCCGCCGTCAAGGTGACTATAGTCACTTCCATCTTGAGGAGCCACTAACATCGCCATCCAGGGGAGCGACTATCTATGTCAAAGCGCTTGAAAGTCATCGATCTTTTTTGTGGCACCGGAGGGTTCTCGAAGGGCTTTGAGAATGCCGGCGATTTCGAGGTGATCTTCGGGGTCGACCTGCTTCCCGATGCGATCGCGACTTTCAGGCGAAATCATCCTGAAGCTGGGGCCCTCGCGACCGATGTGCGGGACTATCCACCCGACCGCGTCAGTCGGGAGCTTGACCTAGGCCCAGGGCAGGTTGATGTCGTCATAGGCGGTCCCCCATGCCAGGGCTTCTCCTCCATCAGACCCCATCGCGGGTCTCGAGATGACGATCCCCGGAATGATCTGTTTCTGGACTTTGCCCACTACGTTGAATATTTCCGCCCGCGCGTCTTCGTTCTGGAGAACGTCGTCGGTCTGGCTACTCATCGGGACGGCGGGACGCTCGCTTCTATGCAGGAAGCCTTCAGCAAAGCGGGATATGAAACCGACTGGCGGGTACTGAACGCTGCCCATTTCGGGGTGCCACAAAAGCGCGAGCGCCTGATCATGATCGGAGTTGAAAGGGGGGGTGAATTGAGCTTCCCTGAACCTACGCATGCAGGTCATAACCTGGGATCAACGATCGGGGTTCGCGATCGCGAGCGCATGCATGGAGCCGAGGGTCAACCTTCGCTGCTCTCTGATGCCAAGACCAACCGCTCGACCACGCCCCCGCTCATCACCGTTGCAGATGCGATCGATGATCTGCCGCCGATAAAGAGCGGCGAGTCCGCGACCGACTACGACCGCCCCCCGCGCACCGAATATCAACGGGATCGCCGAGCTGATGCCAGGTGCCTGGACCTCCATCAATCGACTCGACATACCGAGAAGATGCTGGAGATCATTCGGCATTCCGGCCCCAACATTTCGTACATCCCCAAGAACCTCATCACGAGCGGTTTCAGCTCTTGCTACTCACGCCTCGCAGCCGATGAGCCGAGCGTAACGATCACTGTCAATTTTGTTCACCCTGCGTCTAACCGCTGTATCCATCCCACCCTGCATCGCGCACTGACCCCTAGGGAGGGAGCGCGGCTTCAATCTTTCGATGACGACTTCGTCTTCTGCGGATCGCGTGCACAAATCGTCAAGCAGATAGGAAATGCCGTTCCTCCACTGCTCGGGCAGGCGATCGGCTCACACGTCACCAGCCTCCTCGGGGCAACCGACCGCGACGCGCAAGGTTGCGATCTTCGTGGACGACGACCTTTGGCATGGCAATCCCACCGTCTGGAAGCGGCGTAAGAACAGGCTTCCTGCAATACCCTCGCGAGAGTATTCCGACGGGGTCGGTCGAGGCGAAGCCTTCGGCCACCAGCGCCTGACATTCGGAGCCGTCACCCGCTGTCCGGCTCTGCGCCCCCGCCGGATCCTACGCGCCCAGTGCACGCTTCAGGCGGCCGGCACAGCTTCCGACGAGCAGGCTGGACACCGAGCCCAATGAGACCGTGTGCAATTGCTGGACGATACGGTTGTACTGTGCCTCGTCGTTTTGTTGGGCCGCTGGAAGCTCTTGATGTATCAGGGCACTGCTTTGCTCGAGCCCGTTGAGCAGCGCTTGAAAGGCGGTCGCCTGGGCCGGAGGAGGGGTGAGATGCTCCAATTGCGCAATATCGTGATCAAAAATTGGGAGCAACTGTGTTATGTACACGGCAATGGCACTCAGATCGTTGGCCGCCGGCGCTGACAAGCTCTCGGCTTGAGATTTGTACGCCTCTTGGACCCTGGCCAGCTGACAGGTGAACTGCGCTGGGGCCGGTGTCGGATTGGACGACGTCGTCGGCGTTGAATGTGTCGTGCTTGGAGGGGCAGGGGCGGGCGACGCGCCAAGCGCATGGTTCAGCACCGCCCCGATAGTCCCCGAGCAGTTCTTCACCAGGGAATGCAGCCACAGGTCGCCGGGCGTCCCGAAAATGGGACCTAGGCCATCATCGAGGGGGTGGCCGCACGGATTGATGATTGCCTGCCCGGTTGCAGTGCAGTCAGGTTTCGAAAGGTCGAACCCGGATTGCGCACACGATGGCTCGGTCCAATAAAGCTGGCTGACCAGCCCGATGTTCTTCACTCCTCCCGTCGGGCCGTGCGATGCGATGTAGTCGGCGACATCGTAGAGCGGGTCACCGAGGTCCCCGATAGCGGTGAACAGATGGTCCTTGTCGTCAACCTTGAGTGCGATCGGGTCGTAGCTGTCCTGGCCTGCCCAAAGCGCGCGATAGACCGCGCCCAGTTCACGGCCGACGGCGCCTCCGCATACCCCGGTGACGCAAACGGTGGCCGCGGCGACGCCGTTGAGCGGCGCGTCGAGAGCGAATACCTGAACAACGCCTTCTGCGTTATGGCTGCCGTAATTGAGCCACCACTGCCCAGCAATCAAACCACCGTTCGAGTGGCCGACAACGACGATCGGGACCTGGTGAAAGACGGTATGGATGCTCTTGATCTCGTCCTCCAGGATGCCTGGTCCCGTCGTGGTGGGATCAACGCTGCCGACGTCGTCGCTCGCATAGGAAGGCACCGTGAACGAAGGGGAACTCGCGGTCCCGGTCATCCGCGTTCCCTGCGCATACGAGAAAGGGAGCACATAACCGCCAGCATTGGCCAGCTTGTCGATGAGGTTGTGGCCGGCGTTCACGGTGGACTGGTTGGTCTTGCTGTAGAGGCCGGTGCTGTTATCGAGGTCGTAGTTGAGCCAGCCGTCCGCCAGCGAGCGGAGTGCGGGCTGGGGATTGTCGGGGGGCATCTGGCTATCTGGCGATGCGCAGAAACTCGTTGCCGCAGGATCAAACGCGCCGCTGCTGCCCGGGCTGGAACTACCGATGCCCTGAAGGAGGACCGCGATGAACTTAGGCGGAGACCCAGGCGGTGCACAGCCGTGCGTCGCTGCGGAGGTGTGCGTGGAGCTGCCGTGGCCGGACCCAGATGAGGACCCGCAGCCGGCCAGTAGGAAAACACTGACGACCACCAGCGCCGGCAACCCGCGAAGAATCGACCGGACATCCCTTGCCGCTGAGAACTGGTTCTCGCCCCTCAAAGGCTTCCTCTCCTCTAGGCGACCCTATTCCCAGTCATGTCGCCTGTCAACGGGGCCATTACGTGGGGCCTATGGAGCGATTCGGAGTTTGTGGACCGGATCGCCTCGGGGCGCTGCAAGCTCGCCCTTACCTATGGCCTGCGTGTGACCGTGCCCGGGACCGGGTTCACCCAGCACTCACTCGAGCCGCGCACGCAGTCCACTCTGCCCACCTTTAGAAGTGAAGCCGGGACGAGCGGCATTTCGCCAGCGTCGGATCGCGTCTCGGCCCGCAACTCAACCGGGCTTTCAGGTTTCATCCGGGCATGTGCACACTTGAGCGCAGCCTCAACGACGCCGGCATCGGTCGCGTTCCGGGGCAACGGTGACCGGCCGCCATGAATCGCAACCTCCTCATCTCACTGCGCCCTCCCTGGCTGATCGCTGCGGCGATGCTGTTCGCGGCGATTCTCCTCGTGACCCCGAGTCTGGCGGAGGCAGCCTCGACGCGCATCGTCACCAGGGCCAATGCCCGCGAGATCATCGCGATGCGCCCGCAGGGCGGTCGGCCGCAGACGCTGGTCCACCTGCACCGCGGAGCCGTCCTGGGCACCGCGGTCTCGCGCGGCGGCCGTATTCTCGCCTTCGCCTCCCGCACCTTCCACGAAGTCGACCGCGAGCATGTCTGGACCGACCGGATCTGGGTTCTGCGCGTCGGTGGCCGGCCGAGGATCGTGAAGACGATCATCAGCCGCGGCGGAGCTCGCAGCTACAGGTCGATCGACTCGATCGCGATCTCGCCCGACGGGCGCACCCTGCTCGTAGAGCGCCGCCGGGGAGACGTTTTCACGATCGCGACCGATGGCTTCGGTTACCGGGCGGTGCGCCCCGCCTTCTATGACTTCGGGGTCGGCTCAGGGCGGAATTCCTCCGGTCCTGAGTTCACCCCCGACGGCAAGCGGATCATCGGCGTCTTCTATCCACCGAACGCCCGCGAGAGCGAGATCGGCGGCATCGGAACGGTTGCAACGGAGGGAGGTCCCGTCCACTTCATCCGCCGCGGGCCGTTTGCCAACGGCGTCGGGCACTTCTTCGGCCCGACCATCTCGTCTGATGGGCGGTTCATCGCCTTCGCGACCGCGGGGCGCTCGGGGGTGTCGATCACGGTGATGAATCGCGACGGCACCGACGCCCACCGCCTGGGAGAGTCGGTCCTCTCCGGCTGGAGCATCGACAATCCCTCCTTCTCACCCTCGGGCAGGTCCCTCACCTTCGTCGGCGAGCACCACGGCCGGGGCAACGTGATCATCGGCCGCACTCCTTCGGCCCTGTTCACGATACGGCGAGACGGCAGCCGCCTGCGGATCGTCCAGACCGAAAAGGCCCGTTTCTTCAGCCGAGACCCAGCCTGGGTGCGATGGCAGCGCGAGGGGGCGGCTGACGGTAACGCGGCAAGACGGTGCCCGGTGCGCCTGCTTCTTGCCCCAGCCAGTTGCTAGCGATACCGGGTCAGCATCATCGCCGTGTTGCCCGGGCCGTTGCCGCCGAAGCGTTCGATCTGGACCCAGCCGCCGGCGACGACCTTGCCGCCGGGCTGGGTGAGGACGGTGCGGGCGAGGCTTTGGGAGCCGGGGGGGTCGGTGTGCCAGACGCCGCCTTGACCGAAGGAGCGGTCGCGGCGCCCGTCGGGGAGGAAGCGGCGGGAGGTGAAGTCTTCATGACCAGGTTCGCTCTGGCCGCGGGTGTAGGGGGCCAGTTCGCCGCCGGTGACGAGGATGCGGCCGTGGCCGTCGACCGTTACCGCCAGGGGTTCGAAGCTGAAGAACTGGACGCCATGTTCGCGCGGGCTGGGTTCTTGGGTGTCGATGGGCGCCCGTTCCATATAGATGCTCCGGCCGAAGGAGGTGTCGCGGCGGCCGTCGGGGAGGAGGCGGAGGAAGCCGACGGGCTCCCCGAAGCTTTCCGGGAAGAGGGGGGCGCAGAGGACGATGCGGCCCTGGGGGTCGACGGCAAAGGGAGCCTCGAAGAAGTAGGTGATGATGGCCGCCCGCGCCCCAGGCTTCGGAACCGCGAACCTGCCGCCCTTGCCGAAGCTGCGGTCGATCCTGCCGTCGGCGGTGAGCCGGTAGAGGACGTATCGCTGGTGGATATAGCCGGAGACCAGGAGCTTGCCGGAGGCCAGGGCCTCGACCTCGGTGAACCCGGTGTAGCCGCTGTAGGGGCCGTTGTGGAGAGGCGTGATCCGCAGGCGGCCGCCGTGCCCGAAGTCGCGGTCGATGCTGCCGTCGGGGCGGTAGGCGATGACCAGGGCGCCTGCGCGCTTCGGGCCGGTGACCGGCAGGTTGCGAGGATGGGGGACGATGTCCCCAACCCCGATGATCGTGCCGTCGGGCTCGATCACCACGTCGTGGAGGCGTCCGCCGCCGCCCTGCCCGTCGGAGCGCCTGCCTCTGTGGGAGGGCAGTGGGAACACGGTTCCGTCGTGGCCGAAGCTGCGATCGACCCTTCCCTTCCCCGTGAAGCGAGCGAGCGCGGGGGCAAACGCTCCTTCGGCGTCGCGGTAGCCGGCGAGGAGGATCTTGCCGTCCTCCTGCCTGGCCACGGCTTCCGCCTGCAGGTGACCGCCTCCCGGGACTTCGCCTCGGCCGGAGCGAAACGGCGGCGTGAATCCGTCGCGGCCGAAACCTCTGTCGAGGCGGCCGTTGGGGCGGATCTGAGCGGCGGCGAAGTAGTGCCCGCCGCGGGCGATCGGGTAGACGGCGGCCAGCAGCTTTCCGCCGCTGCCGGGTTCGAGGTCGACCACCCCGCCGACCTGACCATTCTCCGGCACGCGCGCTTCGATCTCGGCGATTCCGTTCGTGCCGAAAGTCGTGTCCGTGGGATTGGCGGCGCGCGCCGTTCCGGCCGTGGCCGCAAACAACACGGCGCAGCCGATCAAGGCCCTTTTGAGGCTAACCACCATTGGCCATCGACTCAGTTGTAACCCACGCGGACCAGGAATAGTCGTGCTAGAGCGACGCGCCGCCTCCACGCGGTCGCGTACCGGCGGCGCCGGCCCGGTACCCAAGGGATTCTTCTGTCTCAGACCTGCCTGGGCGAGCAGCAAATCACTGCCGTACGTCAAGTCGTGAAGACGGCCGAAAGTGCGGCCGACGGTCAGCGACTCGTTTCGAGATCGGACGGCTCTTTTGGGCTCAGCATCTCTGCCGATTCCAGAAGGCGCCCGTGACAGGCTTCGCCGTATCGGATGCCTGACGGCGTCGACCAGCTCTTGCATCGACCGCGCCTTGCCATTTCGGACCGCGCCTCCGGTCAACTCGGAGAGCCGGACGGCAGCCCGAGTCGGGTGGACCATCTCATCCTCCCCGGAAGGACGGAGCAGGCCGGTCCCGACCAGCTCGCGAACCGCCTGCTGGATCGCGTCGAACTCGGAGAAGTTCCACGTCGCGCCGCGATCATTTCCCGGACCAGCCGATCATCGTCAGCTTCGGGATGAAGCTCCAGGACCTGACGAAGGATCGCCCGCTTTCGCTGAGTCTCAGGGCAGCTCCCGCACCTCCACGAACCGATGAACTACCGAGACGGTCGCGGAACTTCGGTATAGCGGGGGCGGGATTCGAACCCGCGACCTTCGGGTTATGAGATTGATCCGCTGGATCGGCTGGACTACGTGGAGCTAGGTTTCAAGCCGAATTCGAGAGATCGAGCTACGTGGAGATCGGCTGGAATCTGTGGGGCATGTTGCCCCATTCATTGCCCCACGAGGCCTATACCGACGAAGCCGCCACGACGGAGACATCGTCGTGGGCAATCGCCCCGCCCTTCTGAGCTCGCGCCGTCACCAGTGCCGGCTTGCGACCCGCGGGTGCCACGTCCAGCACGAACTCGATCCCCAGGCGCCGCACCGCGTTGATGATCGTGTCGATCTCCGGGTTGTGCTCCCCAGACTCGAGCTTAACGACGCGGGGCTGCGAGACGCCCAGCTTCGTCGCCAGGGCCCTCTGGCTCAGTTTGTCCTCGGCGCGATAACGCAGCAGCGTGGCAGCAAACTCCCGCGCCGGAGCGAGCCTCTGCCACTCCGCCCGAAAGCTCGGATCGGCGAGCTGCTCCTCTGCCACGAGGGAGTCGAAGGTCTTATCTGGGTCCGTCATCGCCATCTCATGATAATAAATTTATTATCGGAGTCAACTGCGGTGCTTCAGCCGCTCACCCGCTGCCACGACCGCTCGATCAAAGTCTTTCTTCTTCGCAGCTACCGCCAGGACGACGAACCGGTCGCCGAACCGCGCATAGATCGGCCGAGCCTCACAGGCCCCCTGCTTCGGCCGGAGCTCAAATAGATTCGCCACGCCCTTCAACGACTTCATATGCGGCGACGGCAAATCCGGCCCGAGATCCTTCAGCTTTTGCACGACGTTGAAGACCGCCTTGCGATCCCCGCGCGACTTCACATCCTCGAAGTCGATGACCGCATCGCTGTCAAAGTCCACGATCCAATTTCTCGGCTGCATCGCCATTCCGGCGACAATAACCTTGGGCGCGGACTAAATGTTTTGTCTGCAAAGATGCTGAGTTGTGCGAGGAACTTGCGACGGTCGAGGCTCGTGTGGCTTGAGTTTGGGAGTCACGACGGTCCTATGTTGATTGGTCCTCGCTACTAGCACCCTCGTCGAGCATTTCACTGACCAGTGCCGTCACCTCCTCTTGGCTCGTCGGCTCGTCGCCTGGCACCGTTGCGTCGACCCCCCAACGCTCGAAAAACCAGACGAGGTTCGCTCGCGCCAGAAGTGCTAGAGGGCCATATTGCGCGAGCGCCACTGCCCAGTCATGAGCGGCCTCGTCTCGCTGGCCGTACTTCCACCGACAGATAGCGGCATACGTGGTGGCGAACATCTCGCGCTCGTCTCTTCGCCCGACGATCGCGATCCAGTCGTAGAAGGCCATTGCCCTTGCCCAGTTGCTTGCCTCGGTTCCCTTCCACGCACGCTTCCAGTAGCGCTTGCGAATTCGTTGGAAGCGCCACTCCAAAAATCGGGCTCGTATCTGGTTGCCGGCTACGCGATGGGCGTCCACAGCATTGGCGTAAAGGATGGGCGAGAGCGGGATCCAGCGCAACCACCGCCACGGCCTCCGCCCTACCCGCCTCAGCTGCAACCGCGGTCTCGCTCTAATCGTCCGCGAGTACCACTTTGCTGCATCCTTGCCTGCCGCCTGTTCAGCATCTCGGTTCTCTTCCCCCCAAGCCTTCTCGACCCCACGCCAAGACCGGAGCGCTGCTGCACGACGGACGTACCACTGCTTTCCATACCGAGCCCGAGACCGGAGGAGCTCTTCTAGGAGCTCATCCGCCTCACGACGCTCCTCCTCGCTGGCCCCGCCGAAATCAAGCGCAGCAAAAAGGTTGTAGGTGGTTTGGTCATGGAGTGGATCTGCGTCGTTCCTTCGCGCCAGCCGAAGCGCTGCGATCTGTTCATCGCGGTCAGCCAGGTCAGGCGAACCACCAACAGCCGCCACTCGATTCGCCCTATCAAGGAGAAGGTGGGCAAAGCCACGCAACAGCTCGGGCGAGGGGTTGAGCCCTTCCACCCGGGCGCGCAGAAAGTTAATAGCCTCGTCGATTTCGTCCTCGGCCGCCATCGCACGAGCAAGAGCCAGACGCAACTCATCGATTTGTGCATTAGTACTCTCGCCGGCGATATCAAGAGCATCTCTGAGTGGCTTCATCGCCTCCTTGAAAACCCCGAAGGCAACGGCCGCTCGCCCCAAGATCCCGCGAAGGAGGGCCTCGAGGTCCCGACAGAACTCCAGGGGAAACTCCTCGTCATGCACACCGATCTGTGGAGTAAGGCTGCTAACGAATGGACCGAAGCGTGGATTTGCCGGGGTTCGATCCCGGGTGAACCAGTCAATGTGCGTCGTCGAGTCGAAAGCAGGCTCGAGGATCCGTGGATAGATGGACCAGTTCCCGTCGGGACGCGAGGCGATCCGCCCGTGCAGAACGAACATACCCCGTAGTCGCTTGCGGGTGCGCTCGGCGAGAGCTTGCTGGTCGGACCCAATCGTTAGAGCCAAAGGCTGCACAAGATCCAGCAGCTCAGCAGGTAGGTGTGACCGAAGGGTGTCGACCACAATCCGCTGTGCTTCCTCCGCCCGACCCTTCGCGTTGGCGCCCTCATAAAAAAGCGCCACCACCAAGGAGTGACGACAGCGTCGCCTTGCCGCGAACCAGCGCAATCCACCAGCGAGCGCTATGAGTGCTAGAACTGCTGCGCTCGCCGAAACTTCGAACTTGGGCGCAGTGAGGGCCAGCACCGCCAGCACTATCCCCGCCAACCACCACAGCAATGGCGCTAGGCGGAAATGGAATGCCCACATTCTCGTCCCAATTCGCTCAAGAGCGCCAATCATCGGACCCACGCTAACCCACTGGACCACTTCCTCTCTGTGGGCGCAGCGGCATCGGCTAAGGCTGCCGCTCAAACTGCAAGAACGTCTTTATCCAGTCCGTGCGCTCACCCGGACTGAGCGCCTTCCCGATCCAGCGCGCAAAGTTTCCGGTCGCAACCTTCGAGTCGTATGCCTCTCCGGCGGTGGCCTTCTGGCCTTCATGGACAATCTGATTTCGCAGCCGATAGCAATCGGCATGCCAGCGCCCTGGGACTGAGGAAGCGTCGGCGAGCGTGAGATCTTCGTCGAGGAATTGGGGAAGAAGTTGGGTTAGCTGGTTCTTGAATGGTGCCGCCAGCACACCTCCCAACTTGTCGGGATCGCGCTCAAGGCACACCCAAAGCACTCGGAAGATCGTGTTCACGAGAACCTCGGTCGCGGTACACGCCGCGATCACCGATTGATCGTGGCGCCCAGCCCCCAGATGGTGCTCTGCTGCCTGATACAGCTCGACAAACTGAAAAAAGGGCGCTCGACCAGCGCCGGCCTCATGAACTGCCTCGATCGCGTAGATAAGCTCCTCCTCAGAGCGCTCCTCGGGCAGGTCGTCACGAATAGTTGCGTGCACATCAAGCGTCCCACTCGGCCCGGTCCAGCCTTCCGGAGCTGGGAAGAGATCCAGTTTCCACGGCGTCTCCCGCGGGAGATCGATTCGCGACAGCGACGAGATGTGCCACTCGTCGCGTAGTCCCGCGAGGATTACGACGTATCTGTTCAGGAAGAGCAGGGCCTCATCAAGGCGTCGCGACAACCATTCGAGTACGTCGTGTCGAAAGTACTCGTCATCGGCCTCTTCCTTGCCAAGCGGCGTTTCGCCTACGAGCTCATAAATCGTAATTTGGACAACACTCCTCAGTTCATCGGCTCCGCGGGCCGTGACTCCGCGAGGACCATCCGTTTGCTTCACGTTCTTCCAGTCCGGAAAGGCGCGTTCAGCCGCGAGAAGAGGAACCCAACCGTCGACTCGAGTCTGCTTCACCTCGACACGAAAGCGCGGCCGCAGATCGTCCTCCGGCACTGGCGCTGCCATCCCAACCATGTGGCCGATTGCGTCGGGATTCCAGCCAGGCCAGCTCCCCCCGTGATCACTCACCAAGAAGACAAGGCCATCAATCCGCAAGCAGTGAGGAAGTTCAAGCAGGAAGGTCAGGCCAGAGATTGGCTCTGCATCCGGATCGGGATCAATTCGATCAGGATCAAATTGGCGCGGCTTGAGTTCTTCCATCACTGCTTCTCTCGGACCTTATGTTGCCCCAGGCGTTGCCCCAGGGCCGATTTTGCACCCCTTTGTCTGCGGTCACAGATAAACAAAAACCCTGCTTTTGCAGGGCTTTCGTCCTATAGCGGGGGCGGGATTCGAACCCGCGACCTTCGGGTTATGAGCCCGACGAGCTACCTGGCTGCTCCACCCCGCGGCGGACTGGTGATGGTAGCAAGGTGGGGGTTGTGGCGGGGTCGGGTTTGCGGTTGTTGGGGGCTTGATTGCGCAGGGGTCTTGGGGAGGTGGCGGAGGTCTAGAGTGGCCGGGTGACTGACGGGGCCAAGCGGGTCGCGGTGATCGACATCGGGACCAATTCGACGCGGTTGCTGGTGGCCGACGTGGCCGGCGGCGCGGTGTCGCAGGTCGAGCGGCGGAGCACGGTGACCCGGCTGGGGCGGGGCGTGGACCTGTCCGGGCACCTCTCCGGCGAGGCGATCGAGGACGTCTGCACCGCGATCGGCACCTACGTCGGGATGATCGAGGAGCTCGGCGCCGAGACGGTCGATGCGATCGCGACGAGCGCCGTGAGGGACGCCGACAACGGCAGTGCCTTCGTTGCCGAGCTGCGCGAGCGGTTCGCGCTTTCGGCGCGCGTCCTCGATGGCGAGGAGGAGGCGCGCTCCACGTACCTGGGCGCGACCTCGGAGGCGCCGCCGTGCGAGCCGACGCTGGTCGTCGACATCGGCGGCGGCTCGACCGAGCTGGTCGTCGGCCAAGGCTCTGAGGTCTCCTTCCACGACTCCCTCCAAGCCGGTGTCGTCCGCCACAGCGAGCGCTGCATCTCCAGCGACCCGCCGACCGCCGGCGAGCTGGAAGCGCTCGCCGAGGACGTCCGCGGCCTGATCGAGGCCTCCGTCGGCGCCGGCGTCGCCGCCACCCGAGGCATCGCCGTCGCCGGCACCCCCACCTCCCTGGCCGCCGTCGAGCTCGGCCTCGAGCCCTACGACCCCAGCCGCGTCCACGGCCACGTCCTCGCCCTCCCCGCAATCCAGCGCATGCTCTCGCGGCTCGCCTCAGCTCCACTCGCCGAGCGGGTCGAGATCCCCGGCCTCCACCCCGACCGCGC
>Ga0068856_100000065_pt1 | contig 98683 bp, 76 predicted proteins | sample KBSCornC62_FD_66595 | JGI IMG/M metagenome (GOLD analysis project Ga0068856, IMG submission 66595) | Corn rhizosphere microbial communities from Kellogg Biological Station, Michigan, USA - KBS Corn C6-2 | ecosystem: Host-associated > Plants > Roots > Rhizosphere > Soil ...
ACGAGCATCTGGACGAGCAAAGGATGATGTGCAGCCGGGCCCATCTTTAGTTGAAGCCAACTGCTGGCAAGTGGGGCAAAACCAAAGGCACCAATTTTTCCCGACGCGCTGGACGCAGCCAGAAATGCAAGTACGAACAGGCCCATTACATCGTCAATAGATGGGAACCAATCATCTCCAAGTTCTGCCGGTCGTGAGCCGTGCAGATATCCACAATTTACTCGGTATTGTAACTCTCAGCGACGTGTTGGAGTCGTACGGATTAAGCATGCCAGAGCCCGATGTAAGCTGATCCGCCTGCAATTTGGCCCTCCAAAGCGATAGGGCTATTCGCCGGACTATCCGCAACCGTTAGTTCTTGTACAGGCCCGGAAACTGTTGCCGCAGATGAGCTACCTTTGGAGCATCGTTGTAAACAATGTATGGCTTGTCAGGATGGCGAGTTGCGTAATCCTGGTGATAGGCCTCCGCGGGATAGAATGCTTTCAACGGCATGACCTGGGTGACGATCCGCCGGGAAAATATCCTCGCTTGGTTTAGCTGAGTAATGTACGCCTCCGCAATCCGCTTCTGCTCTTCGCCGTTGTAGAAAATGACCGATCGGTACTGTGTACCCTCGTCCGGACCCTGACGATTGAGCTGGGTGGGGTCATGTGCGACGGAGAAAAATATCTGCAAAATTCTTCCGTAGGTGATTTGTGTCGCGTCGTAGGTGATTTCGACTGACTCCGCATGTCCGGTCTCGCCAGTGCTCACCAATTCGTATTCAGCTGTTGCAGAAGACCCTCCTGAATACCCTGAAGTCGCCCTAATCACGCCCTTCACGTGTTGGAAAACAGCTTGAATTCCCCAAAAGCAGCCACCGGCGAGCACCGCGGTCTGAGAGCTCTTGCCACCCGCAAGAACGGCATCCACTGATGGGACGGGTAAGGAGAACTCACCCTTATCTGCAGCGTTGCTGATCCCGGCGCCGAAGCACATGAATCCGATGCCTAGAGTGAAAACACGTAAAAGGAACTGTCGCATAAGCCCCCCAATTTAGAGCGGACTGACTTCATCCTTTGATTAGATCCGACGCTTCCATAAAAGTTTCAAGGCAATCTCGGATACCGCGTTTCTCATCTGCCGGTGGAGCGTGAGGGACGCAGAGCGTTCTTGATGCTGGCCTCGATGCGGCGGAAATCGACTTCTCCGGCTTGTTCGCGGACTGTAACTTTCGAGGCTGCTGTGCATCACCATAATCCTATGGCAAGCGTGTTCGTAGAATTGCCAAACGAGAAAGAAGAGAGAACTCATGAAGAAAACGCTATGCAGACTGATCGTGATGTGCTTCCTGGCCCTGCCTCTCGGCGCGCTGGCTCAGCCCGGCGACAACAAGCAGGATCAATCGCCGCAGGACCAGATGAAGCAAAACGATATGAAACACGATGACATGAAGAACGATCAAATGAAAGACAACAAAAAGGCGAGCAAAACGAAATCTAAAACCAAGAAAGACAAGATGAAGAAAGACGACAAAATGAAGAACGATGACAATATGAAGCACGACGACGCAATGAAGCAATGATAATGCGAAGCAGAATTAGCGGACACGTATTTTCGTTCGTACGGTAGCCGCAAACTGGTCTCCGGCTACCCTAACTTCTTTGCTGGGCTTTGAGCTGATCGCCTTGGCGCGTTTCCACGGATAGGGTTTCATTAGCTATTTCGTCGTTCCGGCGATTGTGGCTCCGTACTCGCAGTCGAATCCAGATACTTCTTCATGCAGCGAACACACGGGGCATAGCCCTCTTGCTCAGCCTGATGAGCAGGGATCGTTCGGAGTCGAGCTTTGTCATGAATGAAAGGACAGCCAGCTACGTGAAAGGTCTTTCCGTCCTCGGCAACAATCACCATCATGTCAGGAGGTACGCCGTTCGAAGGGCGAGCATGCTCAGAACGCAGGCTTGGACCGCTAAAGACTGATGACCGTGCCACCTCGATGCCGCCAGCTACGAAAACGGAGGCCGCTCCGGCAATGACCCAACCCAGGAAGGTCCTCCTGCTGCGCGACATGTTGCCCTCCAATCGCTGATGCAGACGCCGGCTGAAGCCGAGAGGCACTTCCATCATGCGTTCATCCCCGTACAGCTGAACCACATTGCGCGTGCCCTCTAACACAGCTGTGCAGCGCTGGCATCCACGAACATGTTCTTCGATCGCGGCTCGGAGTTCGGGACGTACTTCGCCATCCAGATAATCGGAAACCTCGCGCCAAACCTGTTCGCACTTGATCACCATGGCTTTACTCCCTTAGCGAATGATAGATCTCGGCTCCAGGGCCCATCGAGTCCGGGCGCTAGCAAATCGCGCAACATAAGACGTGCCCGCAGCAACCTAGTCTTCACCGATGCGGTCGATATTCCGAGAGCATTGGCGGTTTCTTCGATACTCAACTGTTCCATGTCGCGCAAAACAAAAACCTCACGATAGATTTGACCAATAGAAGAGAGTGCCTCTGCCAATTTTTCGCGAACTTCCTTTCGTTCGAGAGTTTCCGAAGGGATTTCGCGCCAGTCAGCGAACTCCCTCGGAGCGTAGGTTTCCTCCTCCCCCTGGTCCTTTTCGATTGGCTCGATGAGATCGGTGCGCTGTTTTCTTCTTCGCATACGTGCCTCATTGATAGCGATCTGAATGAGCCAAGTGCTGAACTTCGCTTCAGAACGAAACTGCCGAATATTCTTGAATGCCTTCAGCACGGCCTCCTGAGCACAATCTTCCGCATCCGCGTCATTACGAAGTAGAGCCAATGCCGCCGCGTAGACGCGTTTTTCATAAGGCCGTATCAGTACATAAAACGCCTCATGGTCGCCATCCCTAATGCGCTGGATTAACTGTCGCTCGTAGTCCTGTTGCGCCGGGTGCTCCAGCGGTCCCGTTTCTGCTGCCATTTATCCTCACTGCTGACTCAGAGCAATTCGTTCCACAACGCTATTTCGCAAGGTATTCTGGATCCTTCTTCCATCCTGTCAACATTGACAGAAAGTTGTTCCAACCGTGCAGAAGGACCATGACGAGGTGACCGAAAACGAACACCAGCATTGCCCACATGATGATGAAGTGCCATAGGCGGGCATAGTGAAAGCCGCCCATCATCCACGCGAGCCATGAAAATTGAATGGGTTTCCAGATAGCGAAGCCGGTCGCAACCGACAGAATGCCGAGAATGACAACGGAGGTGTATGCATGTTTTTGTAGCGGGTTGTAAGCCTCTCGCACAGGCGGCTTCGATCCAAAGAAAAAATAGTGGCGAACGATCGGCCAAACTCCGCGAACATCGCGCGGGACGAAGAGAACCTGCTTATAGTTACCGCTGAAGATCTGGTACCCGAGGTAGGCGAGCCCCGTGCCCATGTATATCCACATAAACGTGAGGTGCCACTGTAGTGCACCGCCGAGCCAACCGCCGATGGCAAGAGATTTCGGCCAGTTGAGCAGAACTTTTTCGGGTATTTTCGCGCCGAAACTTGGGAATGCGCGAAATATCTGTAGACCGCTTCCAACCATTACAACCAACGACACCGCATTCACCCAATGGCAAAGGCGTACGATGAACGGGTGTTCGTAAGCGGCTTCTGTGACCTCGCCGGTTTTTGTATTTTCGATTGCAACCGTTGACGCAGGCATATTGAACCTCACTACAGGCCGTAATACTTCGAATAACCCTGGTCTTCCCAGTAACCCACTCTCCGCAGGACATTCGTCACAGTTAAGTCCGTGAGATATTTCGCCTGCTTGTAGCCTACCTTTGTCGGAATGCTCAGGCGAAGGGGCGCACCGTGCTCCCGCGTGAGTGGCTGGTCGTACATTTCGTAACAGAGCAGCGTCTGAGGATGCAGCGCAATAGACATATCGAGCGATTCGTAATAATCATCCGCACATTCAATGTAAACGTAACGGGCTGTCAGATCAGCACCGATGCTTTTCAAAAAATCCGAGAGTCGCGCACCGCCAAAGCGTCCAATGACGTCCCAACCTTCCACACACACGTGGCGAGTGTTTTGCCGGAATTTCGGAAGCGCCTGAATTTGGTCGAGCTTGTAGTCTCCGGGTTTCTGCACCGCACCCGCAACGGACAGTGTCCAACGGTCGAAATCAACTCCGGGGTCATCCACGTCATAGTCATTGATGGGAAACTTTTCCAATGGAGTGAGGTCCGAATCAGAGAACGTGGTTGCCAGATGCCCTGAACGAAACATCACTCTGGAAGCCCAGTCGCTAAAATCAAGTCCAACTCGAAGTAATGGCTGTCGGACCGATGGAATGGCAAATGCGCCCAACGCGACAACAGGGGTGAGTTTGAGCACTTCTCGGCGATTCATGCTCTTGAACTTGCGCTGATCAAGACCGCGATACATGGAATGTCTCCGAAGGACGAACTTCAACTTGAGTGTGATTCGGGAGCCGGAGAAAGGTTACACTCAAACCGGGGATGTCGTCACACCCTTCAAAGGGATGCGCTACTCGATTGGAATCAATTCCGTGGCGAAGATCACAACCAGTTTTCGACCTGGATGAACTGCCTAAGGGGTGGCGCAGCGGCTTCCAGCGGCGTCGCCGCCTGATCAGAAGGTATGAGATATAGATGGAACGAGAGCTGGATTACAGCTAAAGTTCAACTATGAAGCGTTACCGTAAGCAATTGGCGGGGACCGGGTTCGCTCTCCTGCTTGCAATCCTGCTCGCTACGTTGCTTCGCGGGACACTGCTGGAGAGCTCTCTTCCATTTCTCTTCCTCGGAGTCTTGGTTTCCGTGGCCTTCAACTTCGGAAGTTCAGCTGGAATTCTCAGCACGCTGGGGGCTGCCGTCATCTTCGCCACGTGTCTCTATGATCCGGTGTTGAGCGTAAGGATTGGTGATAAGGCCCAGAGAAGCAACGTGATCTGGATGACCGTGGGTGGTATTTCCCTCTCGGAGCTGCTGGGCTCCCGACCTAAAAACAGATTCGGGCCTGGAACCAAGTTTGAATGACCTGGTCCGCTCCTTTGGACAATCAGAGGCCTGGGTGACCCGTGCAGCTGACGAGTTGGGCACCCCAATCACTGTGCGGCAGCGCGCCAATGCGACACGGAGACATCCGCGTCACCATGAACTATGGCGATGCGATTGGTGAAAGGCTGCGGGAGGCATCGGCGAAGGTTGCCGCGAGAGCGATACCGCAATAACGCATGTAGCGGGGTCTAAGCCGTTGAAAAATTGGGGTGGGAGACGGGAATCGAACCCGCAACAACCGGAGCCACAGTCCGGTGCTCTGCCAGTTGAGCTACTCCCACCACACTAGTCGATTATAACGGGTTCTGGTGGAGCCGTCTGCGCCTGGGATGAATCGGGATTCAGCTCTCGGTCACACGACAGCGCAAGAGCATTGGGTGCTGGTGGATGGATTGATTGCTCGAGAGCGGCGACTCAAAAATTGCTTTGGCAGGTGCGCTGGTTGCTGTTGCCAAGCGCTATCTTCCCTAGATCCTACCCACGCCTACGTATTCAAATCCCATGGCCCTGAGGCGAACAGCATCAAGGATGTTCTTGGTGTCGACAATGAGAGGGCGGCGGAGAAGCGATTTTATTTTCCCGAAGTCGAGTGCACGGAATTCCGGCCAGCCGGTTCCGACCACCAGGGCTTCCACCCCTTCTGCAGCAGCATAGGGCGTTTCGCAGTAGTGCACAGTACCGTTGAGTTCAAGCTTTGCATCTGGGATCGCCACCGGATCGTAGGCGCGGACACGTGCGCCTCGAGCGACTAGACCCTGGGCCAAGCGAACTGACGCGGACCCAGCAACCGAGTTCGTATTCGGTTTGAAAGCCAGACCTAGAATGCCGACATCCTTGTTTTGCAACGACTGCAAGCAGGAGGAAATTTTTTCGGCCAGGCCTTCGGCCAGTGACTGGTTGACCTCACGCGCGGCGCTTAATACTCGCAGCGAGACATTGTTCTGCTGTGCCAGTCCAGCCAGGGAATCCATCTCCGACTGAGCAAATAACCCACCCATGGCAGCCCCGGCTTGGAGGCAACGAGGCCCAATTTTCTTGTCCAGCCCAAGGGCGAGGGATAGATGCACGGCGTCCGCGCTCACCTTTTCGCATAGGCCCGCCAGTTCGTTGATAAAGGAAATCTTGGTGGCCACGAATGCAGTCGCGGCTTCTCTCGCCAGCTCAGCTGTGGCATGGTTGGTCACGATGACTGGTACTCCGCGCATAACCAGCGGATGGAATATCTGCTTGATGGCTGCAACGGCATCGTTCGATGTGGTTCCGAGAATAATTCGGTCCGGCCAGTTGAAGTCTTCGACGGCGCATCCAGCGGTAAAGAATATCGGCTGAGAAACCACGATTGCTTTCAACCCCGCGGCGGAGAGATTCTGCTCCAGTGCTACTCCAGTTCCAACCGCCACGGGTGTCACGATCGAAAGGACCGGGGGCTTCGAAACTGATCTGGAAATCCGCAGCACGAGATCAGGCAGTTGCTGCGGATTGTCTTCAGCTAGAAAAATCACGCCCGCCTTGCGGGCAAATGCTTCGACATCGGTTGAATACGACAAACGGCCGGAGCGCACATTGCGTCGGATAATTTCGGAGAGATTTTTCTCGTGAAAGGGCACTTTCCCTTGTGCCATGTCCACCATGCGCGAGCTGTCGGGATGGCAGCAAGTCACGGGCGTGCCGAAATCGGCCAGACAGGCCGAAATCACTGTCCCCAGGTAACCTGCACCATAGACACCAATTTGCATTCTTCCTCCCGCGGCTAAAAACATCCGGCCGGCGCAAATTCCAATCTCTTTTATTTACCTTGCTGGAAGCACTGTGGGCAGAGTACGCAAGGCACATCCGTCGCCGGAAAAGGTACACGGGGGAGTGTCCGAAGGGCCAGTAATCTCTAGGTAACTTATCGCTTCAAGTTGGCTTGTCGAGATCCTCCTTCAGCCCGCGAGCCAGCTTTACCGCGTCGTCATTCGCCCAGAAATGCATAAAGAAAAGGCGCGGCTCAACGTTTAGCATGCGGCTGTCGAGGGCGGTCCCTGGATCCGCTTTCTCGAAGCGCAGAGATCACTCTATTCACCATGGCGTCACTTCGGCCCGAACTGAATGCGGCCCACGCACGGCGGGCGAAGCCGGGCTTGATCCGCTCGTTGCTGGCGGTCACCTTCAGGTCTTTGTGCGGCATACCAAATTTAAAAGCCCGTCTGGCCGAAGTGCGCCGCTGTGGCCTAGCGCGGCCTCAACGAGCTTCCTCCGCAGGCGTTTGGGATTGTTGGCTGAAAACCAAACCAGGCATGAGAGCAACAGCGGCAGCCACCGCACACAAAATAAGTGAGGGCACTTTTGTCATGAGTGCCGTCTGTAGCGCGACAACACTCGTCTCGACGAGCGTTTGGATGCGAACACAACCTAAGTAGAACACCTGAAAACCGCCGCAAATTTGCGCTTTTTCGGGCCGATTTCCACGAATTTTCTTTCCCCCGCGAGTTCCTTAGGTGATACTCACCTCATCCACTCAGGACTTACTGCTGTAGCGCCGCTCGGGTGCCCAGCCGTTCTCAATCCAGGGTCCAAATAATCTGGAGGCTTTCCTCGCATGACTGGTGCGCGCGCCCTCTTCGCGGTGTCTGTGTTCGTGTCGTTTACGATTCTTTCGTTTTCCCAGACTGCAGGCAAAGGATCAGTCACCATCAGCGGATCTCTACAGGGGCCCATTTGCGTAAACGGAACCTGTGGATTTTACGATTCTGGCCAGATTCAAATCACGGTCAATGGTTTTACCGCGTCTACAAACTACAGCCGCTCTGCAAACCAGAAGACCGCGACACAACTCGCAAACTCGCTCGCCGCAAAACTGAACACTTCGAGTTCTCCGGTAACCGCCACCGTGTCGAAATCGAAGATCACACTCACTACCAAGGCAACCGGCTCCGCGGCCAATTACCCGCTTTCAACGTCTGTTACCCACAGCAATTATTTCGCGACCGCGTCGTTCACGGCCACTGCTTCCGGGCCGGCACTCACCGGAGGAACCGGAGCGCCCACACCTATCGGCACCCTTGTCCCACAGCTGTCAAACAATACCAGCGCGTGTTCTTCTTCCAGCGCTCCCTCGGCGAATCTCAGTTATTGCTTCGCATTTTTTGACGGCTTCTACACGAACCCGAACAATCTGGGTTCGGAGACGCTGGTGCCCGACTCTCCGGCCGGCCATATTTCGCCCTTGACCATCCGAAATCTCGTGTACCCGGGCTGGACAGGCAAAGTGATCTGTGAATACCAGCCTTGGTTTGGACTGAGTAGCCACGCCAGTGTCGGTTATAACGAAAACAATTCTGCGACTGTCGCTGCGCAGGATTCGTTCATGCTTCGGGAAGGTTGCGACATCAATCTGGTGGATTTCTACGGTTCCGTCGATCCCCAACAAGGCTTCAACCTGGCAACAACGAACGCCGTGTTTTCAGATCTTAACGGCCGTTCCGGTTTTCCTCTGAAGTTCGGGATCATGGAAGACAAGGGTTCACTGATCTCGCGGTGTCCAACTTCGAACCAGGCGGTAAGCGCCACCCTAAGCTGCCTCCAGAACTCGCTGATTTACGACATGGACTACGTCAATAGCCAATATGCCAGCAGCGCGGTCTACTTCACTGACGGCGGCGCCCCGGTGGTCTTTTCTTTTGTTACGAAATCGGTGTGGCCAATCCTCACGAATGCCGATTGGGACGCAATCTGGTCTGCTGTGAAAGCCCACACCGATACCTATGCTGCACCCTTCAAGTACATCCACCAGTTCGGATCTTTCACAACGGCTTCGTACGACAACGGCCGCTTTGCCTGGGTTCAGCCGGCAATCTATAGTGCGACACAGCAATTCTGGTGGGGTTCAAGTACGAGTTCATCGCCCACCTACCTCGATAACTTCTACAGCGCCGGACTAGCCCATCCGTCACAGCTGATGATTGGCGGTATTTGGAAAGGCTTCGATGACCACAATGCCTCCTGGGGAATGAACCGAGTCATTGCACAGCAGTGCGGGCAGGTATTATTGAACACGGCGAATGAAATTTCCAAATATTTTGCAGGAACAAATCTCCAGTTGCCCTACGTACAGGTGGTTACTTGGAACGACTATGAGGAAGGAACCTCTGTAGAGAATGGGATTGATAACTGCTACACGGTTAATGCATCTCTCTCCGGATCGCAATTAAGTTGGTCTCTTTCCGCTTCCGATTCCTACGCCAGCATGGCCACGGTACATCACTTTAACGTCTATTTCGTGGATGCGGCGGGTAGCCTGTACATTGCAGCTTCCAATCTGCCGGTCACCACCACAGCTTTTGACTTGTCTTCCGCAGTGCCGACCGGTACCTGGACGGTTTATGTTGAGATGGTTGGTCAACCTCTGGTTATCAACCGAATGTCTGATCCCTTAACATACATCCGCTGACGATCAAAGCCGTGGAATAGTCCACTTCCCCCCTAAGCGGCACTTCCCCTGCTTGCGTCGGCTGGCCAGTTCTGGTAGAGCTTGAAGAACCTCCTATGATCCTGGAAGCTCTGCACCGAATTGTGAGCCATCGCGAAGGCTTATCTCGCACAGAAGCCCGCGAGGTCATGGGAGAGGTGCTGTCCGGCGGATGTACTGACGCGCAGATTGCCGCTCTGCTGGTGGGCCTTCATATGAAGGGCGAATCAGTAGAGGAGATCGTTGGTTTTGCAGAGGCGATCCGGGCAGCGGCCGCTCCGATTCGGGTTCGCAGCAATTCCGTGCTCGACGCTAGCGGCACCGGGCGGGATGCATTGGTGGACACCTGCGGGACGGGCGGGGACGCCGCCGGCACCTTCAATATCTCCACCGCGACTGCGTTCGTGGTTGCCGGTTGCGGCGTTCGCGTTGCCAAGCACGGGAATCGCAGTTCGACGCCGAAGGTGGAGGGTCAGACCATGACCGCGAAATGCGGGGCGGCCGATGTCATGGAGGCGCTCGGCGTAAACATTCAACTTTCTCCTGAACTGATCGGCACCTGCATTGAGGAAGTTGGAATCGCGTTCCTGTTTGCACCCGCGATTCATACCGCAGCCAAATACGTAGCACCGATTCGGAAACAAACCCGGCTGCGCACTGTGTTCAACCTCCTTGGTCCACTCACGAATCCCGCGGGGGCTTCGGCGCAAGTAGTGGGGGTTTATTCCGTTGACCTGGTCGAGAAAGTGGCCGAGGCGCTTACGATGCTGGGAACCCATCGCGCATTTGTGGTGCACGGGCTCGATGGATTGGATGAAATCACCATCACTGGGCCGACGCGCGTAGCCGAGGTACGCGAAGGAAATGTCCACTCCTACGAAGTCACTCCCGAGCAGTTTGGACTCAAGTCCGCGCCCATCACATCCCTTTCCGGTGGAGATGCCGTGGAAAACGCGCGCATCATCCGTGAAATTCTGGGGGGAGAAAGATCCCCGCGGCGCGAAGTCGTGATCCTGAATTCGGCAGCCGCACTCGTTGCTGCGGGAAGATCCGAGAGCTTGAAGGATGCGGCCGCACTGGCAGCGAATTCCATCGATTCCGGAAGCGCCTCCCAAAAATTAGACGCACTGGTAAGATTCACAACGGCAAGTTAGGTCGCTTGGTGGGGCACTCTGGGGGCACTTGCGAGCGACATCCTAAGCGAATTCCACCTTCTGCATCCACTGCGCAATTTGTACGTTCCATCCCAGTTCTTTTGCCATCGTGTCCCGAAGGTGGGCGGATGCATCCGGCTCGCCGTGGACAAGATAGGTGCTGCCAGGCGGGGTTGAAAATGTCCGCAGCCATTCCAGAAGCTCCGGTGTATCTGCGTGATCACTGAACTGTTCAAGAGCCGCGACCTGTGCGCGAATTGGAACTATCTGTCCGAAAATCTTCACTTCCGGGGCGCCGCTCTTGATGATGAATCCTCGAGTCCCCGGCGCCTGAAAGCCGATAAAAAGGATCGTATTTCGTGGATCCGGCAGGCGTTGTATGAGGTGATGCTGAATCCGCCCGCCGGTGACCATTCCGCTCGAAGAGATGACCACGCACGGGAAGCGGGAGTTATTGATCTTCTTGGATTCTTCCGCAGTCTGGGCAAATGTGAAACCCGGCCAGCTGATAGGCGAGCCGTACCTGGCGATTAGTTTTTTGGTTTCATCGTTGTATTCTTCCGTGTGCTGCATGAAGATCTCAACTGCTTTGATCGCCATGGGGCTATCGCAATAAACCGGGACTCGCGGACACTGGTCGGACTCCATCAACTCCTTGAGCATAAACAGAAATTTTTGCGTACGCTCGACCGCGAAGGCGGGAACAATCACGCTTCCGCCACGGGCAACGGTCTTGCGAACCAACTCCGCCAGCGCCGGGCGCGGGTCTTCTTTCGGATGACTACGATTGCCGTAGGTAGACTCCATCACCACGATATCGGCAGACTCGCCTGTTTCCGGCCCGGAGTGTACGACTTTGCCGGGTGCGATGTGTTGATCGCGGATGCGGCCAATGTCGCCGGTAAACAGCAAGCGCCGCGGGCGGGCGGGCCCACCCGCCAAATCGATCGTGACCTCAGCCATCGACGAACCGAGGATGTGCGCCGCATGGACGAAACGGAATGACACGCCCGGCGCAATCTTCTTGGTTATGCCAAAGTCAACCGGCTTGAAGGATTGGAGGCACTCCAGCGCCTCCTCCATCGTGTAAAGCGGCAAGGCAGGATCATGCTTCGACGTCTTGGACCTGTTGTGGAATTCGGCGTCTTCTTCTTGCAAATGTCCAGAGTCAGGCAAGATGATGCTGCACAAATCAATGGTCGACGGGGTTGCGTAAATTGGTCCACGAAATCCTTGCTTCACCAACCGGGGAATCCAACCGCAGTGATCGAGGTGAGCGTGAGTCAAAATCAAGCATTCAATTTCCTGGGCCGCAAGCGGCACATCCTGCCAATTGCGTTCACGCCATTCCTTTTTTCCCTGAAACAGACCGCAATCAATCAGCACCTGCACGCCGGTCTTCCCCGTGCTATCCCCGGAAATGTTCAAAAGATGCTTGGATCCAGTGACTGTGCCTGCCGCGCCTAGGAATTGAATGTAGGCCAAGAAGACCTCCTGGTTGAATGATTGAGCTACTGAGACGTTGAATCGTTTTGAAACCGTTGGGCAGGTGGCATTATTGATTCAATGATCCATCACGTACTCGTTATTCCGGGTATTGCTCTCCGGCACGCCGCCATCGTTGACAATTGTTTTTACCGGCGCACTTCCCGCGAGAATCCGCACCGATGCTTTGGATTTTCCGGGCACCACAAGCTTCTCCACCGCGTCCTTGGTGGTCATTCTGAGGATCACCGGAATTTCTGCCCCTGCTCCACCCAGGTTCTCGACGGTCACCGTGACCAGGTACCCGCCACCCACAACCTCTCTTGAAAACACAGAATCAACGCGGAAGTCCGGAAGTCCGCGGTCGCGATAAACCCAATCGTCGAAAAACCAAGTCAGATCGCGATGCGACTGCGCTTCAAGCAATCGCTGCATGTACATTGCGTCTTTATCTTCTTCGGGTTTGTAGCTGTGGAGAGCGGCCGTCAGGGCAGTTTCCCCAATCAACTCCCGCAGCATCCACCAAACATTCATAGCCTTGGTCCGAATATAGAACTCATCCACAGAATTGATGAGGGAATGTGCGGCGGGATCCCTTTCTGGCAGGGAGCGTTCGGCGTCGATCAAAGCCTCCCGATGACCTTCCAAATACGCCTGCGCAGCCTCGCGGCTCTTCTCCTGTTCGATATACCTGAGTTGAGCGTATCCGGCTAACCCCTGCGAGATCCAGGCGCGGGGGGATGGAAAATCGAGTTTTACCGACTGTTGCACCGCCGTCAACAAAAGGCTAGTTTCGTCAGCCGTGAGGGGCATTAAAAACGTGCTTCCAGATTCGAATGGAGCGGCGTCCGAGTCCGGCAAATCTATCACTCTTCCCCGTGTATCCTTGGCGGGAGTACGCCCGCCGAGCCATACCGCAATGCTCGGCCCCACCTGCTTCAAGGCCATCGCATAGTCCTCGGCGCCAGACCGGTGCTCGGGCAGGTAAAAGATCTCAAAGGAAGGCAGCGCGAGCAGTTCCTGAGCGGATACCACAATGAACGGGATACTGGTGTCTAAGTTCCGCCATAAACACTCCAGCGAGTTACCGAGTTCAGCCGGTTCGCCGTCGTCGCAGAACAATCTCTGCCGGTCGGATGCGGTCGGAAATGAAAAGGAAACGCGCATCTCCGCATCTCGCTCGCGCCTTTTCCATCGTCCTACTGTTTCTGACACGCTGGCCGAGTCGGACATGCTCGCGGAATGAGTAGCCACCGGATACCAGACGACGTAACCGATCCCCCGTAAGCCGGTGAAAGCAGCGCTGATCTGGTCCCAGTCGGAATGCTTGGCCGTATCTGCGGGAACTCCCATGCGAGTTAGCCGGGTTGTATCCTGCGGGACCACACCCTCATACCCCACGGTGAGTTCGACCGTGTTTCCTGGTGCCAGGGGCTGGGACAAGGTCACGATCGCCTCGCTGAGTGCACCCGTGTGATCGATATCAGAAGCGTAGGTTTGCGTGACAAACTCTGCGGACTTGCCATTCATTTGGATGGCCGCCCAATGCAAACTGGATGAAATCTGCAGCGCCACAGATCTTTGTGGCGAGTCGGAGTCGTTACGCAACGTGATTTTGCCGCGCCCGCCTAAACGTTGCTGGCCGGGATCAAGCGTGAGGCCCAGCTCATATCGCGTGAAACTAAAGGCCTCGCGATCCAGCGCTGAGGCGGGAAGCACAGCCCCGAAAAGCACGCACAAAATGCAAAGTGACTTCATTTTTGCGCGTTACGCCTCTGCCGAACGACTTCATAAAGAACTACGCCAGCAGCAACCGAGACATTGAGCGAGGGTACTTTCCCAAGCATGGGGATCGAAACCAGGAAGTCACACTTCTTGGCGACCAGATCATGGAGTCCCGTCCCTTCCGCGCCAACTACGACCGCGCAATCCATGTTGTAGTCAATTGCGTCGTAGTTGTCCTTGCCGCGCTCATCCAGGCCTACGACCCAAATGTTTCGTGACTTCAAATCTTCAAGCGTCCTGGCGATGTTGGTGACCTTGGCAATGGGAAGGTGAGCGCTCGCGCCTGCGGAGGCCTTGGCAACCGTCCCGGTTACGCCCGCAGCGCGGCGCTCCGGAATGACCACCCCATCCGCCCCCGACGCTTCCGACGTACGTAGGATGGCGCCTAGGTTGTGTGGATCTTCGACGCCATCAAGAACAACGATCAGTGAGAACCGGCTACGCTTGCGAGCCAGCAGGTCGTCGAGGTCGGTGTATTGTTTGGTCGAACTCACGGCGACCACTCCCTGATGCGCGCCGGTAGACGCCATGCGGTCTAGCTCCTGCCTCGGCAGAAAGCGAACGGCAATGCTCGCGCGTCGGCATTCTTCAATAATCCTTTGCAGACGGAGATCGTGGCGCTCCTTGGCTACGCCCACCCACTCGAACGCTCGCCCGCGTGCTTTGAGAGCCTCAGCGACGGAGTTGATCCCGTAAATGACGTTCATGGAAGGAATAGTGTAAATGTTGAGGCGCTTGGCGAGCGCGCTCGGCCGGCAGCCAAGCATCCCGGGCGGAAGAACTCCTATCCGCCGATGTGAACCATTGTCCTTGAGGCAGGCACGAAATCTGGCTCGCCAATGTGGTGACGTTCTTCTTTCTTGCTCACCACGTCGTGAATGAAAGAGACGAGTTCTTCGTCCGATCCACCCCGGCGCATCCGTTCATGAAGGTCGTGGTCCCAAACCGAGAAAAGGCAGGTCCGGATCTTCCCGTCCGAGGTGATACGGATTCGGCTGCAGTGCCCACAGAACGGATGCGACACTGGCGCGATGATTCCGATCTCGCCCACCCCATCATCAAAGCGATAGCGCCGGGCGGTCTCACTGCGGGCGCGAGGAATTTCCACTAAGGGCCGGTACTCAGCCATCCGGCTCAGGATCTCATCGAGTGTCACCACGGTTGCCGGGGACCACACGCGGTCCTCTTCGAGTGGCATGAATTCTATAAAGCGAACGATCACGCCCTCCTCGCGTGCAAACATGCCGAATGGGATGATCTGATCTTCATTGAAGCCCCGCATGAGCACACAGTTGACTTTCAACGGCCAGAGCCCAGCCCGCCGGGCCGCCCGAATGCCCGAGAGCACATGATCGAATCCGCCAGGCACGCGAGTGATCCGCGTGAAGCGCTCGGGATCGACGGCGTCCATGCTGACCGTGATGCGATTTAGACCGGCATTCTTGAGGGGAAGCGCCATATCGGCGAGGAGGTGCCCATTCGTGGTGATGGCAAGGTCGAGGAGGTCACCATCCATGCTGCGCAGAGCAGACAAGTCGCGAACAAAATCGACCAGCCCACGTCGCAAAAGCGGTTCCCCGCCTGTGAGTCGGATCTTGCGGATTCCAAGCGAAACCAGAACCCGTGCCATGCGCAAGTAATCCGGGAAAGGTAGTTCGCCATAGACGGCACCTTCGTTACCCGTCCGGCAATAAACGCACTTGTAGTTGCATCGGTCGGTGACCGAGATTCGCAGATCGGTAATCTCGCGGCCGAATTTGTCGGTGAGCATCGCCATTTGGTGCCGATCGCTAAGCGCCTCCACAGCGGAGGCGTGAAAGCTGAGAGTTGAAGTGGCTCAGAGAAGAACGGACGGGAACCGCTCGGCAGCCGTTTCCTTTCCAAGCACGGGAGGCACAGGCGTTTCCACCTACACCCTCGGGAGGTCTTTGCACCCTTCGGAAGCCCCTGCGACCTTTATGCCGAACCCGACCTTCAGATCGCGAAGTGCACTCCCGTTAGGTTCCTAAAAACCTGCTCCTCGCCGCCAAGACCATGGGTATTCCCGAAGGCCTAGGCGGTCGGAAACTCAGTTCAATTATAGATGCCGGAAAGAAGAAAAAGGCGCCCTTCTCTCATCCTCGCCTCGAACGAGGGAATGTCAAGGGCGCTCAGCATCATTGCGTCTTTGCGATTGCCTTTTCCGCCATTGGCGCCATAATCGCATACCCCGCCTTGTTCGGATGGAGGCCATCCTCAGCCAACTCCCGCTTCAGCATGCCTTTTTCATCCACCACCGCGCTGAAGTAATCGAGATAGATCAGATGGTTACGTTGGCAATAATCTTGCAGCCACCGATTCAGTGCCAGAATGCGCTCCATCGGCCGTTGCGCAAAGAATTCCTTCGCTCGCTCGGTGTAATTGTTCACTGGGAGAATTGAAGAAAAGATCACGCTGATGTTGTTTGCCTTGGCAAGTTCAGCGATATTGGAATAGTTGGCCTCGATATCTTCGTTTGCGATCGGTCCGCTATTTCCGGCAATGTCGTTGGTTCCGGCCAGGATCACCACCACCTTTGGCCGGAGATTCACTACGTCCTGGCGAAAACGCACGAGCATCTGCGACGTGGTCTGGCCACCAATGCCGCGATTCACATAGGGCTTACCGGGGAATGACTCATCGATTTTCCAGCCGTCCGTAATGGAATCGCCGAAAAACACAACCCGCGCTTCCCCAGGGGCCATTGGCGGTAAAGCGGCATTCGCATCGCGGTAACGGGAGAGTTCTCCGAAATCATTCATGTAAACCTTGATACGGGAGGCGCGGTAGCGATCGAGTCCGGGAAATCCGCTGGAGGGGATGGTCGCGGTGAGCCCCTGAGGCTCCCGGGATGCTTCCTGAGGTTGTTGGGCGACGGCTGCCACGACGAGAGCGATACACAAGAAAAGAAGCTGAATTCTAGTCTTCATAATTTTTATCGTGTAACTTCGTATCCTTCGGGTCAAAACAACCGCCGGTGCTGCTCAGACTTTATCCCCAGCGGGTCCATCTTACATTCCGTCGTAGTTCGGTCCACCGCCGCCCTCAGGGGGCACCCAGGTGATGATCTGGTACGGGTCTTGGATATCACAGGTCTTGCAGTGGACACAGTTTGACGGGTTCAGGCTGATGCGCTTGCCCTGTGGACGCGTGGGATCATCCAGCATCTCGTACACATTTGCCGGACAGAAATGCTGGCAAGGGCTGCCAAACTCTGTGAGGCATCGCGACTCGCACACGTTCGTGTCGTGGATGATCAGATGGGCGGGCTGATCCTCTTCATGCTTGGTCCCAGAATGGTAGAGATCCGTGAGCTTGTCGAAGGTCTGCTTGCCGTTTCCCTTGGCTGGCCCGATGAGATGCGACTCGGCGCCGCCATCGGGCGGAAGTTCGCTGATTTTCTTCATCCTGACAAAACCCGGGGTCGCCGGATAGCGCTCGCGCAGGCCTCGTCCGCCGGTAAATTGCTGGATGCCTGCGTGAGCCATACCGCGCCAAAACCCGTGCTCGAAACCCTGATGGAAGTTCCGAACCTTCCACAACTCTTGCTTGATCCAGCTGGTCTCAACCCTCGTCTGGAATTGGCTCAGCGTTCGGGAGGAGAAATCGTCTTTCTGCAGCGCTTCGAATGCAGTCTCGGCAGCCAGCATTCCGCTCTTGATGGCTAGATGAATACCTTTGAGCCGTTGCGAGTTCAGCAGTCCCGCAGAATCACCGACAATCATCCACCCGTCGCCGGCCAGGGGCGGAACGGCCCACCAGCCTCCATAGGGCAGTGATTTCGCGCCATACCGGATCATCTTTCCGCCTTCCAGCAACTTGGCCACAAACGGATGGAGCTTGAACTGCTGCAAGACGTGGTGCGGGTCCAGTCGCGGGTCGGGATAGTCAAGACCGGTGACAAACCCGAGCGAGACGACGTTGTTTTTCCCACCGTAAATCCAGCCACCGCCATACTCGCGGGAAGACAAGGGCCAGCCCATGGTGTAGATGACCTCTCCCGGAGCGATGCGCTCCGAAGGGAGCTCCCAAAGTTCCTTAACCCCTTGACCGTAAGTTTGCGGGTTGCGATCCTTGGGGAGTTCGAGCCCGTTGATGAGCTGTTTGGTCAGGGATCCACGGCTGCCTTCCGCGAGAATAACCACCTTGGCTTGCAGTTCGTAGCCAGGTTCGAAGTTCGCTTTCGGCTGATTTTGCTTGTCCAGGCCTTTATCGTCGGTGCGGACACCAGCAACGCGAGATCCTTGCATCATCAGCTCCGATCCAGCGAAGCCGGTAAATACCGTAATGCCCGAAGCTTCGACCTTGTTGCCCAGCCACTTCACAAAGCGATTCAGGGAGATAACGTAATTGCCGTGGTCGCGCAGCGGCGGGGGGGTGATCGGAAACTTGAACTTGCCGTTCCTTGTAAGGAAATAAACGCCTTCCTTGGAAACGGGGGCGTCGAGCGGCGCTTCTTTTTCAAACTCGGGCAGCAGCTCGCGCATAGACCGGGGATCGAGCAGGGCGCCAGAGAGGCAGTGCTGGCCAACTTCGCGTGCCTTTTCGAGCACGAAAATATTTTCTTTGCTGAGCTGAGCATTGGGATTGTTGGCGTTATGTTGATCGATCAACTGCGCCAAGCGGAGCGCACAAGCCATACCTGCTGGCCCGCCGCCAACGATGACAATATCGGCCGGCATCTGGGGACGTTCGATGTTCTTCGGAGGCTGGCGAAAATGAAGCATTGCGCACCAAGAAACTTCTTACGAAATCGCGCCGGCTACTAAGAGTCGTTACCGGTCTTCATAACCGTTAGATTTGTTAACCTCGCATCCGGGAGTACTCTACTGTTTCAATGGAAATCGCAGCAGATGCCGCGATTCGCGTTCTTACGCCCCACACACAACGAGTACTTTTCCTGATGGCGAACGAGATCAACCCCTCACCCTCGCTCCGGTGCTCCAACTCTCCATCGGCACCCCGGGCTCAGCTTTTCGCTCGTTTGATCTCCTCAATCAATGCTGGAACCACGTCAAACAGGTTGGCCACGACGGCCACGTCCGCGATCTCGAAAATAGGAGCTTCAGGGTCTTTGTTCACCGCCACAATCGAGCGTGCGCCTTTCATTCCAACGAGGTGCTGAATCGCGCCACTGATGCCCAGCGCAAAGTACAACTTTGGGGCGACGGTCTGGCCGGAAGAACCGATCTGGCGGTCCATGGGCAACCAACCTGAATCGCAAATTGGACGTGAGGCCGCGATCTCTCCCCCGAGAGCCTCGGCCAGTTGTTTCGCCAACTCTATATTCTTTTGCTCTTTGATTCCGCGCCCGACCGAGACAATCACTTCGGCCTGAGTGAGGTCGACGGCTTGCTTGGCTTCTTTGAACGGCGGTTGCGGCCGGGTGCGCACAACATCCGCGGGGATATCTACCGCAACCGTTTCCACCGGCGCAACGCTTGTCCCTGCTTGTACCTGATCCCCCCGAAACGCTCCGGTCTGGAAGGTCACAAACCACGGAGCCTCGCAACGAAAACTCACATCCGCGGCAAACTTCCCCTGAAACATTTGGCGGGTGAATAAAAGCTGGTCGCCATCCTTTCGAAAACCGATGCAGTCGCTAATCACCGTCCGCTTCATGGAGGTCGCTAATTTCGGAACAAAGTCACGTACCTGGTAGGTGTGCGGCATGAGCACAAGGCGGGGCTCGGAGGACCCTAGCAGCTGCTTCAATGCCACCGAGAACGCATCCGGGGTGTACGCTTCGAGCGCGGCGCCTTCGATGTCATACACCTTCGCAAGTTTCTTCGACGCTATCTCATTCGCCAAGGCGGAGACGTTGGAGCCGGCAACCGCTGCTTCCAAACTCCATCCCGTATTTGCTGCAATTGCCTGCCCCGCCACAAGCGTTTCCCACGAAACGCGATTCAGTTTCCCTTGGCGCTGTTCGACGACAACGAGAATCGTTTCGGCCATGCTGAAATCTCTTTCTTCTGGCCTCTACTCCCTGACTGGGCCACGCTTGATGCGCCCCACAATGAGTAGTGTGAGCGCCAATGCACCTTGCCCTAGGAACCAGAGCGGATAAACCAGTGATCCGCTCTTTACGCTGGAATATACGAAGGCAAGAAAAATCAGGTCTGTCCAAAGCAGCAGCTTGCCCACTGTCATTAACAGGTTGCCTTTGTTCTCGTTTCCGCCTAACTGAACTTCTTCCATCCTGATCAATTGATTTCCTGACATCCGTCCTCCTGAAATGGCCTAGCATTCGCGCTGGAGATTTGACCATCTGCGATCATCGGATGGCCGATAGCCCAGCGCTCATTCCGGTTGCTATGTCACGCGAATCTCGTTGCGCAGCTTGTCCACCAGCCGCTTTGCTATTTCCGTCGGGGACCCTTCCAGATACTCGGTCTTCTTCGTCTTTTGCGGGATGTACATCCGTTCAATCTTCTGCAGATTCGTCCCCATGGCCTGCTCGACCTCAGCAAGCGCAACCTTCCGCAGCGGCTTGTTCTTCGCCTGCTTGATGCCAATGAGCGTGGCATAGCGAAGCTTATTGATGCCTGATTGGATCGTCAGCACTGCGGGTGCGGGCATGTCCACAAACTGGAAGTAGCCAGCTTCCAATTCCCGTTTCACTTTAATTCCGCCGTCAGTTTTCTCAATCTGCATGATGATCGTCGCATGCGGCCATCCCAGGAGCTCAGCGAGAATTACACCGGTCTGAGCAAAGCCGTAATCGTCGGACTGCAGCCCTGTGAAAATCAAATCGAATTGCTCATCCTTGATCGCCGCCGCCAATGCCCGCGCGGTGCTAAACGCATCTAGTCCGACAAATGCGTCGTCCTCAAGATGAATCGCGCGATCCGCTCCTTTGGCCAGCGCTTCACGCAGTACCTGCTGAGCCCGCACCGGTCCCGCTGTAATCACGCAGACCTCTCCGCCGTGCTTCTCTTTCTGGCGCAAGCCTTCTTCGAGGGCGTAAGCGTCAGGTTCGTTCACCTCGTAGGAGACGTCTTCACGAATCCATGTGCCACTCTCATTCAGCTTGAGAGGTGCATCTTTCTGCGGCACCTGCTTTAAGCAAATCAGGATCTTCACGCATATCTCCGCGAACAGCCAAACTGGTCAGTATAAAAGAAGAAGTCACTCAGTGCGCTGCCGCGGTGCGGGCCTTGCCGCCACGAAGCAACTCCACTGACTTCTCAGGATTGATCAGATGGCGCCGGCCATCTTCGCTGGTATCGGCGCCTCTCCGGATGAGATCAATGACCTTTTCGGGGGTCAGCGACGGATCGAGCGCGAACAACTTCGCGGCTAGATTGGCCACGTTGGGCGACGCCATGGAAGTTCCCGACAACTTCGCACGCGTACCGCCCGGGACAAAGCTGTCCACCTGGTATCCATTGGCATCGACCACCACGGTTGGACCATAGCTGGTAAACGAAGTCTCGTCTCCCGCCTGATTCACCGCGCCAACCGCAATCAAATTGGGCAGCCGCAGCCCTGCCGGAACATCGCGCAGGAAACTGGCATCGCTATCGCTATTGCCCGCGGCGCACACAAAAAGGGTTTTAGGAGCATGCTTGATCGCATTTTCGACCGCATCATGCCAGATAGCAAAAATCTCGCCTGCCCGCTTCTTCCGCTCCGCTGGGTCTGTAGGTCCACCCGTTTTTGCCAGCCACTGTTCGATCTCCCTGGGATCATCACCCCAGCTCATGTTTACCACTCGTACGCCCCTGGTCCGGAAATAGTCGGACAATTTCCCGAAGGCGGCCGCCATGCGATGCGCCCATTCCTGAGTGGGTTGAAACGGAAGATCCGGCAACTGATCATCAAACCGCGCTACCACGAGTCGAACCGCGGGATTCCCCCTTGCGACAATCCCCGCAACATGCGTCCCGTGCAGGTAAAACCCCAGCACCTTTCGCAGTTCGGCTCTTTCGTGCATTTGGTCCGGGGTGAGAGTGCTCATCCTGTTTTTGAATGCCTGGGCCGCGGGAGAATCAACTCCGTTTTCCAGATCGAGACGCGCTTTGATCTCCTCGCGAAAAATCGGATATTGAGCCTGCTGCTCCTGAGTCAACGGAAATAGCCAGCCAGTGGCTGGATTCCCCTTACTATCGAAGGCCCATCCGTGATTCCCGCTCTCGGTCGGGTGCGGATCGTTGAATACCTGGCCCCCAAAGATCCCCACGTCAACGCCTGAGTCCCAGATACCCACAAGAACCGGGGTCAACTTGTCCGCCGGGGTGAGTGTCACCTCGCGCGCTTCCCAGACGTCTGGCTTCATGTTCTTGTGCGCTATGACGTACTCTCCCAATACTTGGGTTACAACCTCTTTTTCGGGGATGCCGAACTGCAGCATGGTTCTCGCGTCCACCAACTCCCAGGCCTCATCGTTGCTCAAGGCCTTGGATTTCTCGACCGCAGGATCCAACTCGGTCTTCGCCATCCCGATCAACCCCGCCCGGCTCGACGTCTTTGACTGTGCCCATGCCGCTTTGGCCCAGTCTTGAACAACATCCCAGGGCAGTTTACTCACTGCTTCTTTGTAGGAACTGGCGAACGCCTGTTCGTACTCCGGTCCGCTCGTTGATTTCGTCCGCAGGGCTGCCTCGAGTTCGGCCTCACTGCGTAAGCGAGCCGTGAGCTTTGCCGTCGGCTTGTCCTGCACCGCACGCAGATCGTGCACCGTCTTTAATGCCCCTTCATAATCGCCTGCAAGTTGCTGCAGGTCGGCTTTGATCGCGAGCAGCGCCCGCAAGGTAGCCTTATCGGAAATGTCATAGTCGCTTAGGAGGGTATCGAGATCAGCGCCCACCTTTTCGGCGAAACCATTGAAAGTAGCCGCATCGGCCTGCAAAAGTTCCGATGCAGGCATGCTCATGGGGTAGGTAAAACGGGGGAGATCCGATTGGCTTGCGACCTTCTTTTTCGTGGAGATTTGAGCAACGCCGGTCTGGCAACAAAACACGCACAGCAGCAGAAACCAAGTGCCCGGCTTGGGTTTGAGCATAAGGGTCCTTTCAGGGAGCGAAACATCCCCTGACGGTTCAAACGAAACTGCAAAGTTTAGTCTGTGAAGACGACCGACTGCAACCCTGAAATCTCGAAGCGCTTTCGGCAGCGCAGGTTTTTGCAGCCCAGAATGTCGTCTTTTCGCAGCATATAGGAGCGGGCCTTGGCAAACTTTGCGCGATCGCGGTCGTCAGCCCGGCCGGGCAGCTGGCGCCTTTTGGTACGCACGAGCCAGGTTACATCGTATTCGGCAGATTGATGGCAATGCGGGCAATTCAGAGTGGCGGGCTTCTTCTCAGGTTTTTCGTCGAAAAAGTCTCGCTCGTCCATGGCTAAAGTAGGCTCCTCGATTCATATTCTACAGACTAGGACGCGATTGAGCACACAAGAGCTTGCGATAGACTGCAGGAATGGCAAGGAAGAAGACGCTGAAGACTTTTCGCGCAGTCAAGGCGGTGAAGGAATTGGCCCGGGAACGCATAGGAGCGCCTCCTGTCGAGCAGGTCGCGCCCGACAAGAAGAAAAAGGCAAAACATTCAGAGAAGCACAAGCCGACGCTTGGGCAACTGCTTCAAGCCGACAACGAATGAATTGGGTCTCTGCCCTCAAGGTCGGCCGGTTCTATTCGACCCGCCTCCAAAAAGCAGACTGCGCACTTCTGGGGATCAGCTTGGATTCGAGATGACCGGCGCTCTCTATGCTTCCTGCAGTTCCGTTACCAGATCAGCCTTTAACTCTGCTTGCTTCTCTGGGCTGAGCTTCCCACCGCTGGAGGTGAGATAGAACACATCAATCGCCATCTGCCCTTCGGTGTCGATCAATGCGATCTCTATATTGCAGTTCTGATGGGAAAATCGGGATGAAATACGGTGCAGCAGACCGAGCCGGTCTTGGGCGATGATCTGCACCAGTGTGCTGTTCGCCGAACACTGGTCATCAACTTCGACACGGGTGTCCACCTTCACCTTTGCAACCCCTTTCGACTCAGCTCGCATGCGGTCGCGCATCATGCGATCAAGGTCAGCCTCGCCGTTCAGCACATCCGCAACACTCCGTTTGAATCGGTCCCATTCGGGGAGGTTCAGCTCCAGCGTTCGGAAACGGTCGGTAAAGAAAAACGTGTCAACAACCACACCGGCAGCATCGGAAAAGGCATCCGCCTTCACGATGTTCATACCCCAAGCAGCCAGTGCGCCGGCAATCTTAGAAAACAAGAACGGCCGGTCTTTGGTGACCAGCGTCAGTTCGAACCAGTGTCGGCCTCGCTCCAAGTAGAGCTGCACCGGATCATCCCCCATGCCTGCCGCCATCTCGAAGTGGCGAAGGATCTCTTCCGGACGATAGCTCCGCAAGTAGCGTTTCGGCAGGCCCTCAAGGAAATCGCGAATCTTCTTCGCCGATCGGGGGGCCATGGCTTGCAGGCGTGCGATGGTCTCGTCCTTTTCCGTCTCAGGATGCACACGTTGGTCTGCGGTACGGCTCATCGAATTGGAAGCCCCAATGTAGAGCTGCCAAACATTTTCCGCTTTCCATGGCGTAAGGGCGTCCGGGTTCACGGCTTTGATATCGGCATAAGTAAGCAGGCACAGCATCTTCAGCCGTTCGGGCGTGCCCATCTTGTCGCTAAAAGCTTGAATGGTCGCCGGATCGTAGATGTCACGCCGCAACACCGCTGAAATCTCTAGATGGCTACCGATCAGGAATGAAATCGTATCGCGGTCTTCCTCGTTCGGCTGGAGACGGTCCATGCATTTGTGGGCGATCTCGAGGCTCGTGATCACGTGATTTGTACCTGGAATGCCCTTGCCCACGTCGTGCAGGAGCAAGGAAAGGTACAGCAACTCAGGCCGTTCCAGTTCTTCCAGCAGGCGCCCATAGCGCTGGTCCCATTCTGATTTCGACTGGCGTGCCCGATGCAGGCACTCGATCGCCAGGAAGGAATGTTCATCCACCGTGAACCGGTGATAGAAATCGCGGACCACAAGGGAATCGATCAGCTTCAGTTCGGGGAGCAATACCGTAAGCAGCCCTAGTGAATGCATGGACCGCAACCCGTCCGCCGCGTTTGGCTCAGTCAGTACCGACTGCAGGTACCGCCATGCGTCCGGACCGGATGGCGGCGTCTCCTGAATTTTTGGCAAAACCTGCTGAATGCGGTGCTCGGTCGCCATCGCCGGCTTTAGCCCGTGATGGGCACAAAAGCTGAAAATGCGGAACAGCACATCCGGATCGTGCACGCGCGAGGGCTGCTGCAACATGACAAGGCCGTCAACCACGGAAAAATCCGCGTTCGACAGCCGTGACCGGAAGTTCTGAAAGTGCCGATACAAGGAGGAGCGCGACGCGGGCACCGCCTCCAGCAATCGCAAACTCTCATAGTGGATTGCGCGGGCGTGGCGGAAATATACGCGCATCCATGCCGCCGCGTCCAAAGACTGATCACGACTCACGCCGACGTGACGGGCCGCGGCCTCGTCTTGGGATTCCCAGGCAAGCATGTTGTCATCACGGCCCTGGCGATAGTGCAGGAATGTGCGAACGGAACTCAGAAATTCCAGTGCGGGAGCAAAGCTCTTCCGGGTTGACTCCGGCAATAAGTCGGGTTGATCGGGCCAGCTGCGTTCCCGATCAATGGCGGAAAGCAAAGCCATCCAGCACGCCACGTTGTAATCCCTCAACCCGCCCGGTGCCTCTTTAATATTCGGCTCCAGATGGAATACCGTATTGCCGTACTTGGCATGACGCGACCGCGTCACCTCAGCCAGCTGTTGAACAATGTATCCCCCCTCGCGCGCGAAAAACTTGGGCAGAACTTTGTCATGCAGACGATCAAACAGTTCACGGTCTCCCGCGACATAGCGGCAGTCGAGCAACGAGATCGTGAATTCGACGTTCTGTTGATCGAACTGATCGCATTCCGCCAGAGTACGTGTCGTGGGGCCCAATTTCATTCGCAAATCCCAGAGTTCCTGGCAGAAGGCGCGGATCGGATCGCGTAAGGCGTCCTCCGTACTGCGGTCGGCATGCAAGAAGAGAATGTCAACGTCGGAGTGGGGAAACAGCGCTCGTCGACCAAAACCTCCAAGCGCGACCAGGGCGAAATTTTTCGCTTCTCCCGCTGGACTGATCAACTCTCCCCAGAGCCTATGGAGTACCCGTTCCACCAGCTCCGACCGTCTGGCGATCGCCTCCGCCCCGTTTCCATTGGCGACGAATTCCTGCTGGATGCGGGCGGATTCGTTGACATAGAGATCCCGGAGCTCTGTGCGTAAGATGACGGCTGTACTCATGAATAGAAGAGACAATCCGGTAAGTACCCGCGCCAGGGCGAGCCCGACCTTACTTTACACTTTACGCGTCGCCGGAAAGGGCAGGAAATCGAAACTATTTATGAACGGAATCAGGAATGGTTATTAGGAAAAGGGGCACGCAAGTATGAATAGCCTTGCCCTATTTCCCGCGCCAGAGCTGGACCAATCGGCGCCTGCTCTCTCCAGATCGCCCACCGCTACAATGCGTTATCTCCGCGCTCGTCGTTGCGGATACGAATCGCCTCGTCTACATGCGAGCGAAATATTTTGCCATCGCCGATTTTGCCCGTCTGTGCCGCCCCAAGTATGGCCCGTTCAATTTTCTCCACCATGCTGTCGGCGACTACCATCTCAATTTTGATCTTCGGAATTAGGTCAACCGTGTACTCACGGCCCCGGTAAACTTCGGTGTGACCTTTCTGACGCCCGTGCCCTCGGACCTCGATAACCGTCATGCCCTCAACGCCGATGTCGTGCAGGGCGTTCTTTACCGGTTCCAGCTTTGATGTTTGGATGATCGCCTCAATTTTCGTCATATCGTCTTTTCGCCCGAACCTCTTCTTTTCTCATCCTGAGCGCAATTCAGGTCAAGTTAGGTTGAAACTTCCCAATAATATCCTTCCTCGCCGTGCTGCGAGAGATCGAGGCCCTGAACCTCGTGCTCGGCGCTTACCCGCAAGCCGATCGTCGCGTCAACGATCTTCAGAATGATGACCGTACCGACGATTGCAAGAGCCCATGCAATCACAACTCCCACCAGCTGGTTCAGGATCTGATGGAAGTTGCCTTGAATCATGCCTGAGGGGAGGGCGTTCCCATTCGCGTCCTTAAAGATCGGATTGATTGTGCTCGAGGCGAATACCCCAGTCAGGATTGCGCCCAAGGTCCCACCCGCTCCGTGGACGCCGAAGGCGTCGAGCGAATCATCATATCCAAATTTAGCTTTCACCTTGGCTACCATCAGATAACAAGCCGCACCAGCGATGAACCCGATCGCCAGCGCAGACATGGGTCCAACGAAGCCAGCCGCCGGCGTGATCGCAACCAGCCCCGCCACAGCGCCGGAGATCGCTCCGAGTGTGCTTGGCTTGCCATTGCGAATCCATTCGACGGCAACCCAGCCAATCGCTGCGGCCGCGGCTCCCAAGTGAGTGGCGACAAAGGCGCTGGTCGCTAGCGTTCCCGCCGAGAGCGCACTGCCCGCGTTGAACCCGAACCACCCCACCCACAGCATGCAGGCTCCGACAAAACTGAGAACCACACTATGCGGTGGCATGGCGTCATGCGGGTATCCGACGCGTCTGCCAAGGTACAAGGCGCAAACCAGCGCGGACACGCCCGAGGTCACGTGCACAACGGTTCCCCCGGCAAAGTCGAGTGTGGGGAAATGCCCGCCCAGCGCCGCGTTGAGCAGGCCGCCCTTACCCCAAACCATGTGGGCCATGGGGTCATAGACCAGGAACGACCAAAGCACCATGAACAGCACCATGGCACTGAACTTCATCCGCTCCGCAAAAGCCCCAGTAATCAGCGCAGGCGTAATGATGGCAAACATGAGCTGATAGATCATGAACGTCTGGTGGGGAATGGTTGCGGAATAGTCTGGCTCGGGCTGCAGAGTCACTCCGCGCAGGAAAAGATGCTGGAGATTGCCGATGAAGCTCGATCCGGATCCAAACGCCAGGCTGTAGCCGCACAATGCCCAGAGGATCGAGATCAGAGCCATCATCGCGAAGCTCTGCATCATGGTCGATAGAACGTTCTTCTTCCGCACCAGCCCGCCATAGAAAAGCGCTAAACCGGGCCCGGTCATCATCAGGACGAGTGCAGCGCTGGTAAGCATCCAGGCATTGTCGGCGGAGGATTTGGCATCAGCTGTCTGCTGCTCAAGTTTGGCAAGTCGCGCAGAAACGTCCGCTGCGGACCCGATCTCCGGAGCGATCAGTGCGAACAGATTGGTTGTAAAGGCAAGAAGGACAAAGAACAATAACCCGCGACATAAACGATATTGCATCGATTGTCAGCGCTCCCCTGAAGTGTTGAAGCAACAACTCTAACTGCTCCAGGGGGAGAGGGGGATTGAAAGAATTTATGGCGAGAATAAGAAATTGTAATGAGCTGAGGTTCGCTGCCACTTCTCAGCGTGCCATTTTCAACTGGAGTTTGTGCAACCGTGAAGTTGGGTCGGAGCCAAGGACCGGGAACAGCCAAGGCTCTCAAGGATCCTGACCTGCTAGAGGTCTAGCCGTCCTTGCGCTGCGCTACCTCGATTCGCGCTTCTGCCCGCCGGACCTTGGAGGTAGCTACCGAGAACTCTTCTTCGGTTTGGGCCGACTTCAGCAAGTCTTCAGCTTGGTGAAGGGACTGCTGGGCGCGCGAGACCTCAATTTCGTCGGCACGTTCGACGGTCTCGGCCAGCACAGTCACCTTGTCGGGGAGTATTTCGGCAAACCCCCAGGCCATGGAGAAGCGGTACAGCTGGCCATTCGATCGATAGCTGATTTGCCCGGCGCCAAGCTCCGTAATCAGTGGAGCATGGCCAGGCAGCACGCCTATGTATCCGTTACGCCCGGGAATCTGGGCCTCTTCCGCATTGTCGCGGACTACCAACTTCTCCGGGGTAACAATCTCGAGTTGAAAAGAATCAGCCATATCCTCAGCGCGTGGCCCTAGACCCTAGGCGAATTGGCTTTCGGTCGCTTCTCGCCAAAAGCGCACAGCCCAGAGCCGCCAGGGGGGGTTATGCCGCCACCTTCATCTTCTCTGCCGCTTCCACCACCTCACCGATGGTGCCTTTCATGTAGAACGCCTGCTCGGGGATGTCGTCGTGCTTGCCTTCGACGATCTCCTTGAAGCCTTTCACGGTATCTGCGATCTTCACGTAGCGTCCTTGCGCACCGGTAAACTGCTCGGCCACGTGGAACGGCTGCGACAGGAAGCGCTGGATCTTGCGCGCCCGGGCGACGGTCAGCTTCTGATCTTCGCTCAATTCGTCAATACCGAGGATCGCGATAATGTCCTGAAGATCTTTGTAGGTCTGTAGCGTTTTCTTGACCAGCTGCGCAACATCGTAGTGCTCTTGTCCGACGATACGCGGATCGAGAATGCGCGAGGTGGAAGCCAGCGGATCGACGGCTGGGTAAATCCCGATCTCCGTCAGCGCACGCGAAAGCACGGTGGTCGCGTCGAGGTGAGCAAACGTCGTTGCCGGAGCCGGATCCGTAAGATCGTCGGCGGGCACGTAAATCGCCTGCACCGACGTGACCGACCCTTTTTTTGTCGAGGTGATCCGCTCCTGCAGTTCGCCCATTTCGGTGGCCAGGTTCGGCTGATACCCGACGGCGCTCGGCATACGCCCGAGCAGCGCTGAAACTTCCGAGCCTGCCTGAGTGAAGCGGAAGATGTTGTCGATGAAAAGCAAGGTGTCGGCGCCTTCCACATCGCGAAAGTATTCGGCAACCGTCAGTCCGGTTAATGCGACACGAAGACGCGCCCCCGGCGGCTCCGTCATTTGACCATAAACCAGGGCAGCCTTCGATTCCTGCGGACTTCCCGGTTTAATGACCTTCGACTCTGTCATTTCCAGCCACAGGTCGTTGCCTTCGCGAGTGCGCTCACCTACACCGGCGAAAACCGAAAAACCGCCGTGCTGTTTAGCTACGTTATTGATCAGCTCCTGAATAATGACGGTCTTTCCTACCCCGGCGCCGCCGAACAATCCAATCTTTCCGCCCTTGAGAAATGGCTGGATGAGATCAATGACTTTGATTCCGGTTTCAAACATCTCGGCCGTAGTCGCCTGCTCCTCAAAAGAGGGGGCTGGACGGTGAATGGGATAGCGTTCCTTAGAGGAGATCGGCCCAAGGTTGTCCACCGGCTCGCCGATGACATTCATCACGCGACCCAGGGTACCGTGTCCCACAGGAACCGAGATTGGCCCACCGAGGTCGATCGCCTTCATGCCTCGCACCATACCGTCGGTCGGCTCCATGGCGATGGCGCGCACGCGGCCTTCTCCCAGATGCTGCTGGACTTCCACAACGACGTTGATCTGCCGGGGCACGTTGAATCCGTCGCTTACGACGCGAAGCGCCTGGTAAATCGGCGGCATCTTCGATTCGAAAAACTGTATGTCTACCGCCGGGCCTGTGATTTGAATGACTTGTCCGATATTTTCCATAGAAGAACCTAGCGATGAGCCGTAAGCTTTCAGCGATGAGCAAGCGGTCAGTGCTCGCTGCTCAGAACTCGATGCTCATGGCTTTATAGGGCTGCTGCTCCGCTCACAATTTCGATAATTTCCCTCGTGATCTTCGCCTGGCGCGCGCGGTTCATCGCGAGCGTCAAAGAGTCGATCATGTCACCGGCGTTGTTGGTCGCCGACTCCATCGCGGTCATGCGGGCTGCATGCTCGGCCGCGACTGATTCCAACAACGCATGAAAAATCTGAGTGCTGACGTACTTCGGCAGCAACGACCGGAATAAGGCCTGCGGTGGCTGCTCATAGATGTAATCGACTTGGGCCGAAGCAAATTGGGCAGCATGGTCATCGATCTCTCGAGTGTCTTTCGGCCTAAGGCCGACGCCCGTGCCCATCGCAGCTTGTACCGCACGCCGCTTCTGTTCAAGTTCCATCTCTTGAGCTTCCGCGATCGCCGGCTCGCCAATCCGTTCGACAGGCAAAACCTGCTCGACCACCAACCGTTGCGCAATCACCGACTTAAATTCGTTATAGACGAGATAAACCGAGTCGATCTCAGCGTGGGTGTATCGTTCAATGATGCGCTCCGCCAGCTCCGAGGCCAGCGGATACTCAATCTTATTCAACACCCCGACCTGCTCACCCACCAGACTCGTGGCCGGCGCCTGCCCGGAATCAGCCTTGCGCGGCTCGCTGACCTGGAAACGACGCTTCAGAAAGTCTCGCCCCTTGCGCCCGATGGCTTCGATCTCAATGTTCTTGCCTGGTTTGGAGTCGATAAAGCGGCTCGCCGCCTTCAGGATATTTGCGTTGAAAGCACCCGCCAGGCCCTTGTCGCCGGTGACGACGATCAGCAGAACATTCTGTTCCGGCCGGCGAACCAGCAGTGGATGCAGCAGTTCACCTGTGTCTGGATCGTAAATGTCGGTGCGCGAAACGAGCGACTTCAAAACATTCGTCAACATGTGCGCGTAAGGACGGGCTGCCAGGGCGCGGTCCTGCGCGCGGCGCAAGCGAGCCGCCGAGACCATCTTCATGGCGCGTGTGATCTGCCGCGTGTTGGTCACGCTGCGAATCCGCCGTCGGATGTCGAGAATATTTGCCATAAGAAGCGCTACAACGTTACCAGGCTGGGGCTAAGCTGAATCAACTCAGATCGCATTGCTCGTCCCTGCTCCGAACTATCTCGCTCCCACTGCTTATCTTTCCGCAACGAAGGCTTCCTTACACTCGCGGATCACCTTCGTCATATCCGCCTTGATGCTATCGTCGAGAACCTTCTTCTCCATAATCGTTCGCAGCAGGCTGGGATTGGCTCCGTCGACGTACTTGTAAAGTTCCTGCTCGAAATCGCGCACCTGATCGACGGGCATGTCGTCGAGCACGCCGCTGGTTCCGGCAAAGATGATCAGAATCTGCTTCGAGAATGGCTGAGGCGAAAATTGCTTCTGCTTCAATACCTCAACCAGCCTCTGGCCGCGGTTGAGCTGGGCCTGGGTGGCCTTGTCGAGGTCACTGCCAAACTGCGCAAACGCCGCCAGTTCACGATACTGCGCGAGTTCCAGCTTCAGGCTGCCGGCGACCTGACGCATCGCTTTGATCTGAGCGCTGCCCCCGACGCGGCTTACCGAGAGTCCGACGTTCACCGCCGGGCGCACGCCCTGATTGAACAGATCGGTTTCAAGATAGATCTGCCCATCGGTGATGGAGATCACATTCGTCGGAATGTAAGCGGAAACATCTCCCGCCTGCGTTTCGATGATCGGCAAGGCTGTGAGCGAACCACTGCCCTTCTCATTGCTCAGCTTCGCCGCACGTTCCAGCAAACGTGAGTGGAGGTAAAAGACGTCTCCTGGGTAGGCCTCGCGTCCGGGCGGACGCCGCAACAATAAGGAAATCTCGCGATAGGAAGCTGCATGCTTAGAAAGGTCGTCATAAATGACCAACGCGTGACGCCCGGAATCGCGGAAGTACTCGCCCATGGCGCACGCCGCGTAAGGGGCGATGTACTGCATGGGCGCGGGTTCCGAGGCTGAGGCTGCAACGACCACCGTGTAGTCCATCGCTCCGTAATCGGAGAGAACCTGCACCACCTGGGCAATCGATGAACGCTTCTGTCCGATGGCGCAATAGATACAGATAAGATCGCCGCCCTTGTTGTTGATGATGGTATCGATGGCGATGGCGGTCTTTCCCGTCTGGCGGTCGCCGATGATCAATTCGCGCTGTCCGCGGCCAATTGGAATCATGCTGTCGATGGCCTTCAGCCCCGTCGCCATGGGCTCGCGCACCGGCTGCCGCTCGATGACCCCGGGCGCCAATCGCTCGAGCGGAATGAATTGATCGGTCAAGATCGGGCCCTTGTCGTCGATTGCCTCACCCAGCGAATTCACGACGCGGCCAATCATGGCGTCGCCCACAGGCACGCTCATGATGCGCCCCGTGCGCTTAACCTGGTCGCCTTCTTTAATCGCGGTGTATTCGCCGAGGAGAACGACGCCAACCTGGTCTTCTTCGAGGTTCATGGCAATACCCGACACATTGTGCGGAAACTCGAGCAGTTCGCCGGCCATGACCTTTTCCAGGCCATGTACGCGCGCAATCCCGTCGCCGAGCGTGATAACGGTGCCGACCTCGTCGACAGCAATCTTGGTTTCGTAGTTCTCGATCTGCTGCCGGATGAGCTGTGTGATTTCGTCTGCTTTGATGGTTGCCATATGAAAACCAGATTTTACCTAACGCTGATTACCAGTCGGGGTTTGCATCACTTTCGACCTTTGCGCCGTCGCAAGGTTTTCTTGCGAAACCTAATTTCCGACCAGCTGCTGCCTGATTCTTTCCAGCTGTCCCTTCACCGAACCGTCGTAAACCGTGCTACCCACGCGGGCGATGGCCCCCCCGAGCAGTGCCGGATTCTGCTCGTAGTTCGCGCGGATCGTCTTACCGGTCACGCGCGAGAGGTCCGCCTCGAGTAGGGAACGCTCTTGAACTGTCAGCTCGCGTGCGCTCGTCACTTGGGCTTCGGCGATCCCAAGCCGCTCATTCAGGTGGTGGGCAAACTGCCTCACGATTTCCGAGAGAAAACGCGTACGGCCCTTGTCAATGAGCACCGCAACAAAATTCCGCACCGGACGTGAAATACCGGCGCGCTGCACGATCGCGTCGAGCACTGCGCGCTTTTGCTCGGCGGCGATCGAGGGGTTGTCCCACACCTCACGCAGTTCCCTGCTCTGGTCTGCCAGAGCAGCGACTTGTTGTGCTTCCGCCAGACTGCGCGCGGCATCGAGACGGCTACCGATGACTACGTCAGCAAAAGCTCGGGCGTAGGTGTTGACGACGGTTGCCATTATGCCTTCTTCTCATTGCCGCCATTGGCGAGCTGATTTGCGAACCGGCGCACCAGCGCTTGATCGGTCGGCGTATCCACGCGAATTTGTTTTGCGGCCAGTGTCACGGCAAGGTCGGCTGCGTACGATGTCAGTTCGCGCCGCGCAGCCTTGGCCGCCTGTGAAATTTCCTGTTCGGCGGATTCAACAATTCGCCTGGCATCCTCCTCAGCGGCGCGTTGAATCCGTTGCTCTTCGGCCGCTGCCTCCCGCTCGAAAACAACGCGCATCTGCGCGATCTCGTCATCCAAACGGCTCAAGCGCGATTCAATCTGTGCCAATCGCTGATTCGCATCTTCACTGGCGCGTCGCGCCTCTTCGATTGATTTCTGAATGGAAGAGGTGCGGTTGCGGAACACGGCGGGCAGGTTCTTCTTGGACGCCCAGACAATCACGACCGCTACGATTGCGAAATTGATGATCACCGCCAGCCAGTACGCCCCTTCGAGACTCAAGCCTGTGATCCGGGAAAGGAACCGGACCGACGCCGAATGTTTGAACTGATCGGTGTCTTCTCCATTGGCTTCGGTCGGCTGGGAACTTGCATTCGCGGGAGCGTTCTGCTCTGTACGCGCGCCTGCTTCAGAGGAGGTTTGAGCATGCACTCCCGAGCGCAAGCTCAAGCACGCCATCAAAGCGAGAAGAAGAAACCAAAAACCGAATCGCGGGTTCTTCATCGTCCACCTGCCGGGACCTGTGATATGGCGGGCTCAAGCACCGTGCGAATGATTTCTGTGGCCAGACGCCCGGCTTCGCCTTCGAGATTCTGTTTGGCCGCGGCCTTGTCCTGCTCAATCGCCGCCCGGGCTGCTTCAATCTGCGATTGGGCCCGATAACGGGCATCTGCAACTGCCTGTGCCCGCAGCTGCGCGGCCTTTGCCCGCCGCGCTTCCAGGGCCTTAAAAAGCTTCGACCGCGCCTCGCGCAGCTTCTGCGCGTATTCAGCGGAACGCTCTTCGCCCGACGCAATCTCGGCTCGCGCTTTTTCGATGGCCCCCTGGGTACGTGCACGGCGTTCGGCAAGCACGCGGGTGAGCGGCTTGTGCACGAGAAGCGTATAGAGCCCGAACAAAAGCAGGAAGAAAATCACCGTCGGGACCGCGCCGAGCAGTAATTCCCCTATTTGTCTGAGCGTCTCATCCATATTTTCTGCTGGGTGTGGACCGACCGAGAGGACTCTCTGGAACTAAGAATTTTATCGGTCGGAACAACACTGTGTCAAACAAAGGAGTACGGCAAGTGTACTCTGCACGATGAAAAATCAGACACTTGCATCGATCTCGGACTCGATTGCCTTCAAGTTGTTGATCGTGAGCTTTCGCCCGTCGATTTCGATCAATCCTTCGGACTGAAAGCGGCTCAAATTGCGCGAGACCAGTTCGCGAACAGTCCCGATTTGGGAGGCGACCTCCTGATTGTTCTCCGGAAGGGTGATTAGAACCTTGCCGTCGCTCAAGGCGGTCCCTTCCGTTTTGGCCAGACGCAGCAACAGTGCCGCGAGGCGATGGCGAACGGTGGTGAAGGAAAGCTCCTCGATGATCCCGACAAGCCGGCGCAATCTACCGCCAACCACTCGCAGGACTTTGAGCGCCACCTGCGGATGCGCGAGGCAGAGTTCCTGAAATGCCTGCTTGCTGACGAAAAGAAGGCTCGCTTCGCCCACCGCGGTGACCGAAGCTGGATACTCTCCGCCGTCAAAAACCGGGAGTTCGGCCACTGAACTACCCGGACCGTCAATGCTCAGCACCTGTTCGCGTCCACCCGCCGAAGTCTTGGCGATCCTAACGTGACCTGAAACCACTACATACAACCCGGCACATGGGTCTCCTTCATTGAAAATTGTCTGACCCGGGACATAGGTTCTTGAAAGTGCGTGCTGAGCCAAGAAGTCCATCTCTGTGGGAGCCAAGCCCGAAAAGATGGGTACTTTTGCAAGCACCTGCCGTGTTGTCTCGCCGATCGACATTTGCCGGCGAACATTGTAACGCCCATCTCCGGCCACGGGCTATTTCCGAGAACCTGCACCTCCTTCCCCGTGACAAAAGTCATATGCCTTCGAAGCCGCCTTGCCTAGAGTCAAAGCTACACACTTTTAAATTGAATGGAGCGGGCAATGAACTTTGATTTACAGCAGACAGTGCGGGAAGTGGCATTGAGCCTCCCTGCGGCCACACGAGTATTCGAGAAACTCGGGATTGATTACTGTTGCGGAGGGGGAAAATCGCTGGAACAGGCCTGCGGCGCTGCCAATTTGCAGATCGAACAGGTGGTTGAATTACTAAGCGCGGCCGAACGTGAAGCCGAAGCCAGGCAAGGACCTGCTGCTGCTGCTCTTGACTGGACCACGGCGCCTCTCACCGACCTGATTCACCACGTTCAGGACACACACCACGCCTACACGCGCCAGGAAATTGGCCGCCTCGGACCGCTGTTTGAGAAGGTCTGCCGCGTCCATGGCGACAAGCATCCCGAACTGAACGATATCCGCGGTAAGTTCGAATTGCTGGCGCAGGAACTGACGACTCACATGAGAAAAGAGGAGTTCGTCCTGTTCCCCTACATCGCGCGGCTCGAACAGGCGGTGATCGCCGGTGAACCGGTAGCACCGGCGCCATTCGGCGCCGTGGAGAACCCGGTCGCGATGATGCAGCATGAGCACACGACCGCCGGGAACCTGCTGCGCGATATGCGGTCCTTGAGTAACAGCTATCGCCCGCCGGCAGGGGCGTGCACCAGCTATCAAACACTCTATCGCGCGCTCGCTGAATTTGAGCGCGACCTTCACCAGCATATCCATCTTGAGAACAACATCCTTTTCCTTCGGGCAATCACGATGGAAAAGAGCAGCCATTAATTAGGACTACGATCCTCGTATTTCGGGCGGCCGACGGTGATTCCGCGCTGGCTTTCAGGAGCGTTTCGCTCTAGCCTCGGCCTGCGCGATCCAGCCTCTCCGAAGCCTCTCTTCGGGAATGCTCGACAGGTATGGCTTGATATCAAGAATCGGCGTGTGGTCAAGCATATCCACGCCTTTTACGTGCAGCTTCGCACCATCCCGCCGAATCAGCTCCACAACGGTTAAAGCAATCGGATTGGGTCGTCGCGGGGAACGGGTCGCGAACACGCCGTGCGGGCGATCGTCGATGGGTGGCTTGCCGCAAAGCTCGAAGCCTTCCGAGCGGTCGAATTCCCAAATCACAAATAGATGAGAAAAGCCCTCCAGATCCATCAGGCCTGCCTCAAATTGCGGCAGAATATCCAGCACCCCTTCGGCGTCATGTTTTGCCCCGCATCCTTTGGGAATTTCGGAAGTAGCTTGATAGGGTGAACGCACGAATCCAATCGACTGCGAGGTAAACATCCGTCCATCGTAACCGATGCTGGACAACCATTGGCCGCAGCCCGTCCGTCATGGTTCCATGCGCTATCCTAGTGGGATGCGGGCAGCAATCATTGTTCTCGGCCTGATCGCAACAGGCGCCCGTGCGCAAGCGCCGACGGCGGACGACTTGTTAAGAGCTGCCATCGCCGAGCAGCAGCAGGGCGACTATCAGTCCGCGATTCGCGACTACCGCAAGGCACTCCAGGTGCGTCCCGACATGATGGAAGCCAAGGTCAACCTCGGTGCCGCCCTCTCGCGGACCGGTCAGTACGACGAGGCGATTGCAATGTATGAGTCCGCCCTGCCTTCCCTGTCCTACAAGGCACCGGTTCTCCTGAACCTCGGCCTTGCGTATTACAAGAAAGGCGATTTCCCGAACGCCCATACCCAGTTTCAGAAGGTATATGCGCTCCAACCGAACAACGCCAGGGTGGCCATCCTGCTCGGCGACACCGATCTCCGGTTGGGCAAGCACGCGGATGCGGTCGCGCTCATGCAGCCACTCGACAGGGAGAACGCCAACGACATGGATTTTCAGTTCGTCTACGGCTCAGCCCTGGTCGGCTTGGGAAAGCGTCGGGAGGGAGCCGAGCGCCTCGAGCGGGTGGCAAAATCGGGGAATCGCGCCGATGCTTACCTTCTGGCAGGCATCAATCGGCTCGAACTGGATGATTACGCACTGGCTCGCAAGGACCTTGACGAGGCTCTGCGCCTCGATCCCAAATTACCCAACATTTACACCCTGGCAGGTACCGCCCGCGACAAAATGGGAGACCAAGCTAGCGCCGAACCGGCTTTTCGTGAGGCCCTGAGGCTTGATCCGGAAAGCTTTGAGGCTAACCTCTATCTCGGCGCCATGCTTTACAAGCGGCGTGAAATCGATGCGGCTAAGGTCTATCTCGACCACGCATTGAAATTGCGTCCCAATGACCAGCTCGCCCGCTACGAATCCGCCCTGCTGAAGAGCACGGCGGGCGACTACGAAACCGCGACCCGAGTTTTGGAGCAACTCTCCAAAGAAGATCCCAATTGGCTCGAACCGCACGTTCAGCTCGCCGCCTTGTACTACAAACTGCATCGGCCCGAGGACGGAGCGCGGGAAAGAGAAATCGTGGATCGGATCACGACGGAACAGCAAAAAAAAGGCCCCCTCAGTTCGCCCCCGACGCCCTCCCAATAGACTCCCAGCAAGCCCTCCTAAACGCCCTAAGCCAATGCAACGAAAAGGGTTTCTGCGGTTGACTACCTCGCAAAGAGCCAATACCATTGTGTTCCCCCCGGTTGCATGCTCAACGAGACAATCTCGCATTACCGCATCCTTGAAAAGCTTGGTGGCGGCGGGATGGGCGTAGTTTATAAGGCCGAGGACACCATTCTCGGCCGCTTTGTCGCCCTGAAATTTCTTCCCGACAATGTGGCGCAGGATCCCCAGGCCCTCGAGCGCTTCCGTCGCGAAGCCCGCGCGGCCTCATCCTTGAACCATCCCAATATCTGCACGATTTATGAGATCGGGGAGCATGAGAGCAAACGCTTCATCGCCATGGAATACCTGGACGGGGCGACGCTGAAGCATCGTATCGGGGGTCGGCCGCTAGAAACCGAGACTCTTCTCGGCCTGGCAACGGAAGTCGCGGACGCGCTCGATGCTGCCCATTCCGAAGGCATCGTTCACCGCGACATCAAGCCGGGGAACATCTTGGTTACACGCCGTGGACACGCCAAAATTCTGGACTTCGGACTCGCCAAGATCACGCACCCGCACAGACATGGTTCCAGCGGTGACGTAAGCGACGTCACCGTGGGCGTCACGGGGGAGCTGACCAGTCCGGGAACTGCTTTGGGTACGATTGCTTACATGTCGCCAGAGCAGGTGCGTGGCAAAACGCTCGACGCGCGCACCGACCTTTTTTCATTTGGCGTGGTGCTCTACGAGATGGCAACCGGAGTAGCCCCGTTCCAGGGCGATACGTCGGGCGTAATTTTTGATGGCATCCTAAACCGCGCTCCCGCTGGGCCCGTACGCTTGAATCCGGGCGTGCCTTACCAGCTTGAGGCAATCATTAATAAGGCCCTCGAAAAGGACGTCACCCTGCGCTACCAGCATGCTGCCGAGATGACGGCAGACTTGAAGCGTCTCCTGCGCGACACCAATAGCGGAAGCATCGCAGCCTACTCCGGCTCGGGCTCCGGTTCCGCTTCTCAGGTGACGGCTCCCCCTGCTACCAGAGTGGGATCGCGCAAAGCATTATGGATGAGTGTCGGGGGGCTCGCGGGTGTGGCTTTGCTGGCCTTTGGATTCTTTTCCGGGCGGATCACCCGGGTTCACACACCGCGTATCCCGGCCCCATCCGAGGCGAGAGCGGAGGAGGCAGAGGGAGCGAAAACCGATGGCGGCCCAGCCTTGTCAGCAATGCCAGGATCGCCCAGCCGACCTTCTGCAAAGCCATCTCCATCACTGGCCCCGGCGCTTTCCGCTACACCGCCGCCGGTAACTCAGGCGGGCGCTCCTGAAGAGGTTTCTGAAGTCATCTCAACGGCTTCAGAAGGCACCTCGGCCACCGATGACATGTCTCTGGTGCCAGCAGGCATCTCTGAGCTGACGATACACGATGGCAGCCGCAATCGCGACCTTCCGATCAAGGTCTATTATCCAGAGCACCTTTTGGGACCAGTGCCGCTCATCATCTTTTCTCCCGGATTCGGCGGCGACCGCGAAGGCTACGCGTACTTGGGTCGGGGATGGGCCGCTGCCGGCTACGTCGTGGTTGTCCCAACACACTCCGGTAGCGACAACCTGGCGCTGCGCAGGAATGGACTTCGCGGAGTGGAAGACGCCCCACAGGCATTAGAGAATCAGGCCTCGAGGACCGGAGACATCCACTTCCTGATCTCGTCAATAAAGGAAATCGAGAAGAAAATCTCGCCGATCAAAGGAAAAATTGATCGCAAGCGAATCGGCGTGAGCGGCCACTCGATGGGTGGCGGCACGGCACTTCTTATCGCCGGAGCCACTCCCTCGCCGGATTCACCGCCCATGGGGATTCGCGACACCCACGTCCGGGCCGCAGTTGCCATGTCCCCTCCGGGACCGGGCAGGGCAGCTTTTGGGGACCATTCCTGGGATCAAATCAAGATCCCGGTCATGACCATGAGCGGAACGCGTGACCGTGGAGTTGGAGGCGAGTCCCCGGAATGGCGAATAGAACCCTATAAGCACATGCCCGCTGGTCACAAGTATCAGGTCACGGTAGACGGAGCCAACCATCTCGCATTTGCCATGGGCAAACGCTTTCATCAATGCATCCTGAATGAGAGCAGGGCATTTTGGGACGAGTATTTGAAAGGACAATCGAAGGCAATCAGCTCCGAGGGAGCTTGCGACGTCACCTCAAAGTAGAAACTAACTATTCGCGACCAAAAGAGCCGTCGTAATTTCTTTCCACTCTTCTTCGAGTCCCGACAGGGAAGGGCGTCGGCCGGCCCGGCTGTACCAATAAGACGCATTCGATTGATCGCCTTCTTTGCGATGCAGGTAGGCATGCACCCAGGAGCCGTGGATGCCTTCATCCTGTTGTGCCGATTCGTGCGCGCGCGTCCAGTCGCCTTTCGCGTCCCACCATAACCCGGTCAGCGCAGGGCCGAAGTCGGCGGAAGGCTCGGCAGCGTTCAGTGATTCGAGGAATTCATTCAAAGTCATGGCGAGAAGAGTACCGCCAAACGCCAGCGAGGAAAAGGAGGGATACACGATCGAGGGCTTTCGGTCCCATTTCGTCAAGCCAGGAAAACATAGGCCAATCCGACGACGGACCCCACGACCATTCCGATCAGAACGACATCGACCCAAACACCCGCATCAACCCAACTGGGAGTACTGCCCTTCTGAAGGCTCGAAATACTGCCGGACGATTGCATACCTCTATCGATCACTGCTGGAAATGCACGTTGATTGTGAAGTATTTCTGCTGCTAACTCCATACGGTCTGTGCTGTATGACTATAGTGGTTCGCTTTGGAAAAACGTTTCATTCTTCACCCCCCATTAACACAGGTTTGACCAGAACGGATAAGATGTGAAACTTAGCTTCCCAGGTAGTTACCTTTCCGAAGGGGAGAATCGATGCACTTGTTCGCCCGCGGTGTGCGCCTTTTGGCCATGCTACTTCTTGTTTTGTCGTTCGAGTCTCAACTGTTTTCCCAAGCGACTTCTAAGGGATCCTTTCCTTGGTCGAACAGCAGCTTGTCGCCGGACGAACGAGCCACCCTGGTGCTCAAGGAGATGACGCTCGATGAAAAGGTCACGCTGCTGCACGGCACCGGCCACCGCGGCCTGGGCCCCATGAGTCCCCTCTCTTCAGGAGCCAACGGCGGTGCGGGTTATGTCGTAGGAATTGACCGCCTCGGTATCCCCGGAATTCAAATGTCGGACGCCGCTTACGGTGTGCGCTCCAGCGGACAGAACGGCCGCTATTCCACCGCCCTTCCGTGTAATCTTGCTGCGGCTGCGACCTGGGACCTCGACGGTGCCTACGAGTATGGTGCGCTCATCGGCCGCGAACTTCGCGCCCAGGGCTTCAATATGTCGCTCGGCGGAGGCGTCAATCTCACCCGCGAACCGCGCAACGGACGCAACTTCGAATACCTAGGCGAAGATCCCGTCCTCGCGGGCAGCCTGGTTGGGCGCCTGATTCGGGGCACCCAAGACCAGCACGTACTCGGCGATATCAAGCACTATGCTCTCAACAATCAAGAGAGCGGCCGCAATTCCGTGAACGTCAACATCGATGAGCGCTCCCTGCGCGAGAGCGATCTGCTCGCATTTGAAATCGGCATTCGCGATGGCAATCCGGCTGGAGTGATGTGCTCCTATAACCGTCTCAATGGTCAATATGCCTGCGACAACGGTTATTTGCTCACTGACGTTCTCAAACAGTCCTGGAAGTTCCCGGGCTTCGTTCTTTCCGACTGGGGAGCCGCGCACAGCATTGAGAAAGCTTCGACTGCGGGAATGGACCACGAAGAGCCCAACGAATACTTCTACGGTCCGCGGCTGAAGGAAGCCGTCGAGGCGGGGAAGGTTCCCATGTCCGAAGTGGATGATCATGTCCACCGCATCCTTCGTTCGATGTTTGCCACGGGCGTGATCGACGATCCACCGCAAAAGGGAGTAGTTGATGTTATGGCCGGATTCGAAATCGCGCAGCGGCTTGCCGAGCAAGGCATGGTGCTGCTCAAGAACGACCATCACCGGCTTCCACTCGACGCTTCGCGGGTCAAATCGATTGCCATCATCGGAGGCCATGCGGATGTAGGAATGGTTTCTGGCGGCGGCTCGGCGCAGGTAGATCCCCCGGGAGGAAACGTCATCATGCCTGCGGGCAAGCGCGGCACCATGTGGGGTGTTCCGGATTGGTTCCCCACTTCCCCGCTGAAAGCCATCCGAGCGAAAGCCCAAAACACGAAAGTCGATTTTGATCCGGGAACTGACCTGGATTCTGCAGCCGCCCTCGCGAAAGGAGCGGAGGTCGCAGTTGTTTTCGCCTGGCGCGGGGAAACGGAAGGCAGCGATGCTCCCAGCCTGTCGCTTTCTGGCAACCAGAACGATCTGATCGCGAAGGTGGCAGCAGCGAATCCGAATACGATTGTTGTTCTTGAAACCGGAAACCCAATCACGATGCCTTGGCTCGGCCAGGTCAGCGCGGTGCTCGAAGCCTGGTTTGCCGGCAGCAGTGGCGATAAGGCACTGGCCAACATTCTCTTCGGTGACGTAAATCCCAGCGGCAAGCTGCCGATCACCTTTCCCAGGAGTGAAGCCGATCTGCCGCATCCAACCATTGCCAAACCGGACCCGTCGGTTCAACCGCACGGTCCCGATGCCTGGCGGCAAACGCTCGAAGGCATTCCCGCATTTCAGACCACGTACGATGAAGGCCTGAAGGTCGGCTATAAGTGGTATGACGCGGAGAAGAAGCCGGTATTGTTTCCTTTCGGCTTCGGATTGTCGTACACCACTTACGAATATTCCAATCTGAAGGCGGCCGCAGATAACGGTTTGCGCGTGAGCTTCACGGTGAAGAACACCGGCAACCGCGCTGGAACCGAGATCGCGCAGGTGTATGTGGGACTGCCCCCATCAGCCGGCGAGCCACCAAAACGACTCGTAGGGTGGACCAAGGTCGCGCTAAAGCCGGGCGAGAACAAGGATGTCACCGTCGAGGTTGAACCGCTATTTCTATCGGTCTTCGATACGCAACGGCATGGCTGGCAAAAACTTGCGGGCAACTACACGGTTTTTGTGGGCGGATCATCGGCGAGTTTACCGCTCCAACAAACCGTGGCTCTGCAGTAGCCTCCGCACGGCTCGCAGCAAGCTTGCGGCTGGCTGGGCGCCTGAAGGGGTTCGAGCGGGAATTGGAAAATGCTGACGGCGTCCCCAACCGAAGCCGCGCTCTGCGGCTTTGGTTGGGATGCTGCCCCGCACCCGCGCCCCGAGAATCTGCTTGTCGGGGCGTCAACCCATGCCGAGTTCGTCAGCCGCTTCCACAGGCGTTCCGCAGCGGCGGCAGATCAATGCGCCACAGTCTCCGCAAGTAAGCGGGTCGGAAACTGCAACCGCACACTTCGCACAGTAAAAAACCTCAGAAGACTCGGGAACCGGTTCCATTTAGAGGTGAATGTAGCATAGGCCGGCCGGAGCAGTCCGGGGCCTCAACGCGACAAGACTTCACGAATCTTCGCCATCAATTCGGCCGGAGTAAACGGCTTCTGCAAGAAAGCCGCGTCCCCCTGCATGTCCTTCAGCTCATCTCCGGGATACCCAGATGTGTAAATCACCCGCACTCCCGGCCATCGCAAGCGCACCTTCGACGCTAGCTCCTGTCCACTGATTTCCGGCATGACGATATCCGTGAGTAAAACGTCGATGTCCTTGGTGGGAGACTGCAACAAGGATTCGAGGTCCTCGCGTCGGTAGATGCTGATCACGCTGTATCCCGCATGTCTCAGGATGGTTTCGCCCAGCTCGCGCAGCAGGGCTTCATCTTCGGCAAGGAGAATGGTTGCGGCGACGCGCTGGCTGGTTCCGGTCATAGACAAATTGAGGACAATTCCATCGACGAAGGCGCGGCGCCCGCATAGTCTAGCATTGCACCGAAGATTGTGCATCGCGACTTAAGGATCATGCCCGACCAGTCGGTCACAGCCAGAGGCTGAACCGTCCCGGGCTCCCCCAACCCAACTCGGGGAGCTGAGGGTCGAGGGCGATCAATCCGGCCGGGGAGAGGAGCCCGCGCGAGGGAAGCACCATCAGCTGCCTGGCATGCTTTAATAGGGGAGGGTTTAGCTCGTGTTGGTTGCCGATCGTTGTGTCACCCTTGAGACGAGGAGCATACTGGTTGCATCTAAGACAACAGGCGCTGCGAATCGAAGGGCTTAGGAAAGCTTTTCGCTCGGGCGCGACTGAACTGGTGCTCTTTGACAAGCTGTCGTTTGAGGTCAGCCGGGGTGAGATGCTCGCAATCGTAGGCCAGTCTGGTGCGGGGAAAAGCACTCTTCTGCACATTCTGGGCGCGCTCGAACGGCCCTCGGCCGGGAATGTTTACTTTGGCGATCAAAGCTTGAACTCCCTTTCCGACGACCAGGCGGCTGATTTCCGGAACCAGAAAATTGGTTATGTGTGGCAATTCCACTACTTGTTGCCGGAATTTACGGCCGTGGAGAACGTGGCCATGCCTCTGCTAATGCGTGGAGTTTCGAAGTCGGAAGCCGAGAAAGAAGCGCTCGCGTGGCTGGACCAGGTGGGATTGGGCCCCAGGGCAAGCCATCGGGCGGGGGAACTTTCCGGAGGCGAGCAACAAAGAGCGGCGTTGGCCCGGGCGTTGATCACCAAACCTGAGGTGCTCTTGGCGGATGAGCCGACAGGCGACCTGGATGGTCGAACCTCAGAGGCGGTTTTCGAGCTGATTTCGCGTTTGCACGCCCAGCAACAACTTTCCTCGCTGATTGCTACCCACAACATGAGCTTCGCGCGAAGGTGCCACCGCGTGCTGAAACTTGAGAATGGGGTGGCGCAGGAGGTTAGGCCCGAGGCACTGGCCGATTAGGCCCATTGCTTAAGTGGTACCGAAGTGAGTACGTTAGCTAGGTGTTTCTAATCACCAGAGGAATTGCGATAATCGGTGTGAGGTGCCCTTAGTAATCAGGGACATGTAGCGATAGGCAGTAAGACTCCCGATAATGTTAGGAGTGCGGGAGCGGATCAACGTGGTATGAGGTGCCGGAGCGCTGGGCGGTGAGCCTTCCGTTTCGGTGGAAGTTCGGGGGCTGATATGTTTGAGCGTTACACGGAGAAAGCACGGCGCGTCATTTTCTTTGCGCGGTATGAAGCCAGTCAATTCGGGTCTCCCTATATCGAGACCGAACATCTCCTGCTTGGACTCCTGCGTGAAGATAAAGCTCTGACCAATCGCTTCCTGCGTTCGCACGCCTCGGTGGAATCGATCCGGAAACAAATCGAAGGTCACACCACGATTCGAGAAAAAGTTTCGACTTCGGTTGATCTACCCCTCAGCAATGAATGCAAGCGGGTGCTCGCCTATGCCGCCGAGGAAGCCGAGCGGCTTTCCCACAAACACATTGGAACCGAGCACCTGCTGCTCGGGCTGCTGCGGGAAGAAAAATGCTTCGCTGCGGAAATCCTGCATGAACGCGGTTTAAGGCTTTCGACGATTCGCGAAGAGCTTGCCCGGAGCAGTCAGGAAAAAGCTCAGCCGCAACGGCAGCGCGAGTCTTCGCTTCTAAGCGAATTTTCGCGCGATCTGACGCAGTCGGCAATGGACAGCCAACTGGATCCGCTAGTGGGACGGGAAAACGAACTCGAGCGGGTGGTTCAGATTCTGTGCCGCCGTACCAAGAATAATCCGGTGCTGATCGGAGAGCCGGGGGTCGGAAAGACCGCCATCGTTGAAGGTCTGGCGCAGCGAATCGCTGACGGAGAAGTTCCGTCGTTCCTGGCAGACAAGAGAATCCTGGCTCTTGACCTCTCGCTGATCGTCGCGGGGACCAAATATCGCGGTCAATTCGAAGAGCGCCTCAAGACCATCATGAAGGAGCTGATGGAGTCACAAAACTGCATCATCTTCATCGACGAGTTGCATACGCTGGTGGGCGCGGGATCGGCAGAGGGCTCGCTCGATGCGGCCAACATCCTGAAGCCGGCTCTTTCGCGCGGCGAGATTCAGTGCATTGGTGCGACGACCCCGGGCGAGTATCGCAAGTCGATCGAAAAGGACCGTTCGCTCGAGCGTCGGTTCCAGGCGGTGAAGGTTCCGCCCCCGAACGAGACCGATGCGACCAAGATTCTTTTCGGAATTAAAGACCGTTACGAGAAATTCCACGCCGTCACCTACACCGACGATGCGATCAACTTTGCGGTCTCGCATTCGAACCGCTACATCCCAGATCGGTTTCTTCCGGACAAGGCCATCGATTTGGTGGACGAAGCAGGGGCGCGCGTGAAGCTACGCCAGACTTCTCTGCCCGAGGAGATCACTGAGGTCCAGAAGCGGTTGAAGTTCATCGTGCACCGCATGGAGAACGCGGTAGCAAACCACGAATTCGAGAAGGCCCGCTTCTACTCTGACGAGGAGCGCAAAGAACGCGAGAACCTGCGCATCCTGCGCGAGAAATATCACCTCGATGAGTCGGCTACGGGCGTGGTGAACCGCGAGGACATCGAAGATGTGGTTTCCCGCTGGACCGGCGTGCCCATCGCCTCGATCAAGGAAGAGGAGTCTCAGAAGCTGCTGCGCATTGAGGAAGAGTTACACAAGCGCGTGATTTCACAGGATAAATCAATCAGCGCTCTGGCTCGCGCCATCCGCCGTAGCCGGGCCGGACTGAAGAGCCCAAACCGGCCGATTGGCTCGTTCCTGTTCCTCGGCCCGACGGGCGTCGGCAAGACCGAGGTCGCCAGAACCTTGGCGCAGTTCATGTTCGGCAGCGAGAAGTCTCTCATCCGCTTCGATATGTCCGAGTTCATGGAAAAGCACTCGGTCTCGAAGCTGATCGGTTCGCCTCCTGGATACGTGGGTTACGAAGAGGGCGGCCAGCTGACCGAGCGGGTCAAGCGCGCTCCCTACAGCGTGGTGCTGCTCGACGAAATCGAGAAGGCACATCCGGATGTGTTCAACATCTTGTTGCAGGTTTTTGAGGACGGACAGTTGACGGATGGTCTTGGCAACACGGTCGACTTCAAGAACACGATCATCATCATGACTTCCAACATTGGAGCTCGGCACCTACAAAAGCGCGAGGGCCTGGGGTTCCAGTCGTCGAAGGAAGAGGCGATTTCCGAGAAAGTTGAGGAACTGGTCAGGAACGAGGTGAAGCGCACCTTCAACCCCGAGTTCCTGAACCGTCTGGACGAAGTGATTCTGTTCAACGCACTCACGGAGAATGACCTCATCCAGATCCTGGAGCTCATGGTGAACCAACTCAACCAGAATCTGGCGCAGAAGTCGATCACCGTGACGGTGGCCGACGAGGCTAAGAAGTGGATCTTGAACCAGACCCTGACCGATCGCAGCTACGGCGCCCGCCCCCTGCGCCGGGCCCTGCAGAAATACATTGAGGACCCCTTGTCGGAGGCCTTGATCCAGGGCACGATCACCATGCGGCCCGCGTTCATCGAGGTCTTCCTCGAGGGCAACAAACTGTTCTACCGGCCGGTAGATTCGAAAGAGGACGAGGGAGTGTTGCTGTACGAGAACTAGTTCTTAACCGTTAGCCTCAGGCTCGCGAAGCCGCCAGCGAAAGTTGGCGGCTTTTGTTTTTTTTTTGAAATTCGTCGGCGATTTGCGACCACTACCGCAGATTCATTTCTGTCCGAGGCTCCTCACTCTGCCCCGTCTTCGCAAAGGGTCGAGATCAAAAATAGGCCACGAGCGAAAACTGAAGCTCCCTCCATTCCGGGGGCGTCATCTGAGCCACCCGGGCGAGCAGCGTCCCCCGGGGAAACGCCTTCAGGAGCCCCCGGCCATGGCAAAAAGCGAGCCGAAGCTGCGCGCCGAACCTGGAAGAGCCAACTTTTCAACAATCCTCCCCAAAAAACGCTGGACATGACTATAGTGTTATAGTTATGTATAACACTATAGTTGATTGCCGAAATCTGCAGGGGCTGCGGACCTGGCGCTCTGGAAAAGAAATCAGCCCCGTCAAGGAGAATGCAAAATGAACCATTTTCGCTTTGTACTGCTCTCGTTTCTGTTGTCGCTTGGCACCATAGCATTCGGTCAGACCGAGCTCCAGCAAACCTCCCAGAACCGACCGGCGCCTTCTGAGGCACAGAAGTCCTTCACGGAGTTGAAAACTCTGGCCGGGAGTTGGAAAGGGCAGGTCACGATCAATCCCCCCATGCCAGACATGGGAAATTCCAACGTGGAGGTCTCCTGGCGCATTACCTCTCGCGGCAATGCCCTGGTCCACGAGATGAAGGAAGACGGGAAGCCCTCCGACCCGACCAAGTACGACAATCCGGTCACGATGTTCTATCTCGACGGCAATCGCTTGTTATTGACCCACTATTGCGATGCTGGCAACCGTCCACGGATGGTCGCGCGAACCTCGCCGGATGGAAAGACGGTAGAATTCGATTTTCTTGACGTCTCCGGCAGCACCAGCTATGGGCACATGCAACACGCGGTCTTTACCATGGTGGATGAGAACCATCACCTCGAAGACTGGACTTTTCTGATGCCCGGTGACAAGCCTGTGCACGCGCGCATGGAGCTGCGGCGGGCACAGTAGGCGACGAACTTCAGGTGAACTCGGGAACCAGAATGGACCGTGAGTGGAATGACAATCAACCGATCTACCGCCAGCTGCGCGACCGCGTGGTGGCAATGATCCTCGATGGCGTACTCAAGGAAGGGGATCCTCTGCCCTCGGTGCGCACAGTTGCGGCTGACTATCGGCTGAACCCACTTACGGTCCTCAAGGGCTATCAAGAGCTGGTCGACGAAGACCTTGTGGAGAAGAAGAGAGGCCTCGGGATGTTTGTCAAAGATGGCGCGCGCGCCCTGCTCCTGAAGGGAGAGCGCCAGAGGTTCCTGGCCGAAGAATGGCCTCGGGTGCAAGCAACGATTCAGCGGCTCGGCCTCAAATCCGAAGACCTGCTGGATGGCACGCACAACTCTTCGTCACGACCGGCAAAGAAGGAGGAACGCTGAAGCCATGGCCTCTATAGAAGCCCGCGGCCTGCGCAAGGCCTTCGGAACAACCATTGCGCTCGATGGGATCGATCTGAATGTCGAGGACGGTCGCATCCTGGGCATGATCGGCCCGAATGGCGCAGGAAAGACAACTGCACTCAACGCCATCCTCGGCTTGACCCCCTACCAGGGGCAGCTGCGAGTTTTAGGTCGTGATCCCTGGGCAGAACGCGACCTTCTCATGCGCGACGTATGCTTCATCGCGGATGTTGCCATGCTCCCGCGATGGATCAAGGTCTCACAGATGCTCGATTACATGGCAGGTGTCCATCCTCGATTCCAACGCGGAAAAGCCGAAACCTTCCTGGCAAAGACCAGCATCGGCCAGAATCGCAAGGTGAAAGATTTGTCCAAGGGAATGGTGGCGCAGCTCCACCTTGCGCTCGTAATGGCGATCGACGCCAAACTGCTGGTGCTCGATGAACCCACGCTTGGCCTGGACATTCTGTTCCGCAAACAGTTTTACGATTCCCTGATCAATGACTACCTCGATCGGAGCCGCACAATCGTGGTGACAACCCACCAGGTGGAAGAGTTGCAGCATATCTTGACTGATTTGATGTTCATAGATCGAGGCCGAATCGTATTGAGCTGCAGCATGGAGGAGTTTGAATCGCGCTATGCCGAAGTCACCGTGCATCCTGAACAGCTCGCGGCTGCGCGCGGGCTCAAACCCATTCATGAGCGCCAGGTTTTCGGCCAGAGCATATTGACCTTTGATCGAGTAGAGCGCGGCCGGCTTTTGCAGCTGGGTGAAGTGCACACGCCCAGCATCTCCGACGTGTTCGTGGCGGTAATGAGTAACCGCGCTGGGATCGCGCAAGGAGCAGCCCGATGAGTTCTCAACCAACCACTGCGCCCGGAACCTTTGCCCCGTCGGACGGGATCCCCCCGGCTCTGCGGTCGTTCTATTGGGGGCTGCGACGCGAGTTGTGGGAAAATCGTTCTCTCTACTTCGCTCCCCTGATCGCGGCCACGGCCTTCCTATTCGGCTTTCTCGTGAATCTATTTACGCTGCGCCACCGCGTGGCTTCCGGCCTACTTGATGCCGAGCAACTGCGCGAGGCGCTTACGACCCGACACGACCTCGCTGCCGCGCTGGTCATGGGCACGGCATTCGTCGTCGGAATCTTCTATACGATCGACGCACTTTACGGAGAGCGCCGCGATCGCAGCATTCTGTTTTGGAAATCGTTGCCGGTCTCCGATCTCGTGACCACCCTCTCGAAGCTCACGATCCCCATTATTGTCGTACCAATGGTCAGTTTCGCAATTGCTCTTCTCGCGCAATTCTCGATGTTGCTGCTCAGCACCGTGATGCTGATGGGCAGCAGTGCAAACCTCGGAACCATCTGGACAGGAACACCGTTCTTGCGCGATTCCCTGGCCCTGTTTTATCACCTGCTCGCCATCCATGGACTCTGGTATGCACCGGCGTATGCCTGGCTGCTGCTCGTTTCAGCGTGGGCGCCGCGGCTGCCGCTGCTGTGGGCGGTCCTGCCGCCGTTTGTGATCTGCGGACTGGAGAGGATCGCATTCAACACCTCCCATGGTCTGGATCTCGTGAAGTATCGCCTCCTGGGTCCAGACAACGGGATGGCGCCTGAACACCACCACGACTTGGCGGCCACCCTCATTCCGCAGCACTTTTTCAGTGCGCCAGGCCTTTGGACTGGACTCGTGCTTGCAGCCGCCCTCGTGTTTTTAACTGTTCGGACTCGGCGTTATCGTGGACCGATCTAAACGAAAAGTGGGAATGCGAGAGGCCCGAGACCGGCAGATCTTGCGACTTCCTTTGCTGCAGGCTCATCTACGGGGGTATGCCTGCTCAAGTGAACCTTTCTGAAAAATTCTCGCGAATTCACGAACCCTGGCAGCCGCACATCGCCGGCGAACTCAATGGGCAGCTGATTAAGTTGGTCAAGCTTCAAGGCGAGTTCGTCTGGCATCACCATGATCACGAAGACGAGATGTTCCTGGTTGTCAAGGGGCAATTCCGGATGGAGTTCCGGGACAAGACGGTAACGCTGAACGAGGGCGAATTCATCATTGTGCCGCGGAAGATCGAACACAAACCCGTCGCCGACAGGGAGTGTTACGTGATGCTCTTCGAGCCTGCTTCCACCCTCAATACCGGCAACGTCGTCAATGAGCGCACACTCAAGGAACTGAAGCGGATATGACTGGCGCGGGGCGATTACAGCAGCCCCAATTCCCCGCTCTCTGATTCCCCAATAGGCGATGAGGAGGGCGGCCGATTCTTTACCCCGTACCTTTTGACGTCCCTTCGGTCGCTTTCTCCGGCAACCGTTCGCTCACATTGGTGCTCCTGGCTAAATCGTTTATACTGCCAACTCACTCCTGCACAGCTTGTGATTTCGTGGAGTCACTTGATGGCCGTTGGCATTCGCACACACGACCTTCGGAAGATTTACACCTCTGCGCCGCCGATGGCTGCGGGCGGATTGGTTGCGCGTGGCTCGGCCAAAGGATCCAAGCATCCTAAGCCGCAAATCACGGCGTTAGACGGGCTTTCACTGGAGATCCAGCCCGGGGAAATTTTCGGACTGCTTGGCCCAAATGGCGCCGGCAAGTCCACTACCGTGGGGGTTCTCACCACTCGCGTTCGTCCCACCAGTGGCCAGGCCTGGATCGGCGAGTACGACGTCTGGAAAGCACAAGCTGAAGTCAAGCATCTCATCGGGGTCGTTCCGCAACGGCCGAATCATGATTTTTCGCTGACTGCACGAGAAATCCTGATTTTCCATGCCGCCTACTTCGGCATGGGAGCCAGACAGCGCAACGAACGGGCGGATTCTCTGCTCGAAAAATTCAAACTTACCGACCGCGCGAATCAAATGGTTCGTGGATTCTCCGGTGGCATGATGCAACGGCTCTCGATCGCCCGTGCCATGATGCACGATCCCCAGGTTCTATTTCTCGACGAACCCAGCGCCGGACTCGATCCACAGACGCGTATTTTGTTGTGGGACATCATCCGAGACTACAACCGCGAAGGCAAAACCATCCTGCTGACCACTCATTACATGGAAGAAGCCGACGCGCTGTGCCACCGGCTCGCCATTGTCGATCATGGCAAAATCATCGCCCTCGACACCCCGCAGCAGCTGAAGGCATCGATTCCAGGCGGCTACTTGCTGCGCCTGCGATTTGGTCATCGCACATCGGAATTGTTGCAGCGTCTGCAATCCCTTGCCGGCGTTCGGGAAGTCCGTTCTAACGATGGCACCGGCACGGACGTATACGCGGATCGCGGAGGATCTTTGATTCCTGAAATCGCGGCTGTTGCCGTGTCGGCAGGCGCCGAACTCTCGGATGTTCATATTTCCGAGCCAAGCCTCGAGAACCTGTTCCTCCATCACACCGGAAGGAGTTTGCGCGATTGAACTGGAAAGCTTTTGGGGCGATGCTGGCGCGCGATGCCCATGTGGCGCGGCGGAATGCAATCCAACTTTTTTTTCAGACATTCCTTCAGCCTCTCTTGTTTGTGTTCATCTTTGGGCGGGTGATGGTGGGCAGTGGCTATATGCCGCCGCAATATAAGAGCTTGCTGCTTCCCGGCATCATCGCGATCAGCATGGTGTTCACGGGGATTTGGGCGGTCGCGATGCCCCTGATTGCCGAGTTTCAGTGGACACGCGAAATCGAAGACCGCCTGCTTGCTCCGATCGATATTCGCTGGATCGCCCTTGAAAAAGTGCTCGCGGGCATGATTCAGGCTGCGGTTGCCGGCCTGGTGGTCATTCCGCTGGCATGGCTGGTTCTGGGGCCTGGGATTGGGCTCAGCGTTCATTCGCCGCTGGCCTTTATCGCCATCATCACCCTGGTGTCAGCCTTCTCTGCCTGCGGAGGCTTAGCGCTTGGCTGCAGCATGAACCAGCAACATATCGGCCTGATGTTCAGCATGCTGCTCACGCCGATGATCTTCTTCGGCTGCACGTATTATCCCTGGAGCGCCTTGGAGAAGTTCCCGGTATTGCAGAAGGCCGTTCTGGTGAATCCCATCGTCTATGCTAGCGAAGGGATGCGTGGAACTTTAGTCCCGCAGTTCCCACATCTCTCTACGGTCGTAACCCTGGGGGCTTTGCTGGTCTTCGATTTGGTGCTGCTGGCGGTCGGCTTGCGGCAATTCGACAAAAAAGCCATCAGCTAGCGAGCACTCGTTTGGGGAAGCTTCTTGCCGGCTCTTCCCGAACGCTTGCAGCAGCGGCAGGGTTCCCCGACCTACCCGCTAGGAACATACCCGCAGCTTGCGGCGCTCCTCGCCGGACCACTCCAGGGCAATTTCCACGTCTCGCTCTCGCAGGAAGCGCGGGAACTTCTCTCCCCACTCGATGAGCAGAATACTGTTCTCGCCCATCAAGTCGTCCAACCCGAGCGTATCCAACTCGCGCTGGGTCTCCACCCGGTAAAGATCAATATGATAGAGGGTAGCTTGCGGGCCGCGGTACTCGTGAATCAGCGTAAAGGTGGGGCTAGTGACATTCTCTTCGGAAGCCGCTTCGAACGCCTGCGCGATTCCCTTCACCAAGGTGGTCTTTCCCGCCCCGAGGTGTCCGCGAAGTAACACCAGTTTGGGAGGCGTCAGCATTCCAGCCAATTCCCGGCCCAGCGCGATCGTCTCCTCCGGAGAGGAAGTGGTGAACTCGCGTACTTTGCTGCCGATGTCCACAAGGCAGTATAGCCGGAGCCGCAGATCGGAAGCTCCGGCTATACTTCCGGGCTCAAAACTTCGTGGCCCAGTAATCTGAAAACCCTAGGAAGCTGCGGTGGTTCGATGATTCAACCAAATTGTGAAGCACTCGGTGATGATCGTCGTCGAGAGCGATAAAGCGGAACGGCTGTGAAACCATTTCGGAGCTGCGGCGCATGGGCTTCAGCATTTCAGCCATGCCTTGCACGTTGCCTGACTGGGTTTCAAAACTAAGTTCGACAAAATCGCCTTCCGCAAGCGCTTTCGGCACCTGCAACAGACCTCCTGTGGTGGAGATGGTCTGCAGCTTGACCTTGGCGCGCTTTCCGTCACTTAGCGTTAGCTGGGCTTGGGTGGTTGAGAGTTGAATTCGTGTAGCGCGATGGAGGGCATTGATTTGGGGATAGTGTGTCATGCCGCGACCAATATCGCACCGAAGCCAGGCTGCACACGAGATTACCGAAGCCAATGGCCGGATTCGCGAGCCCCTTAGGTCGGATTCGAAGTTTGAAGGGCCCTGTCACCGGTCAGGCGGTATCCGCCTGGAGGGGCAGCTATGTGCCTTGCCCTCCGAAGCTCACCGTTGGCATTGCCGAAATAAGCCGCGCTTGCCAAAAAGCATGAGGCATATAGCGGATGAGGTCGGTTGCGACCAGGCATTCCTCCCCTAAGCCCGGGCCCGGAGTGCGCCCGTAACACGCGATATCTCCCGCCAGACCGTGTAGAAACACCGCCGCGATGACCGCCGGAAGTGCAGGGTTCGGATGCTGCGACAGGATCCCAGAAATGATGCCGGTAAGGATGTCGCCGGTACCACCTGTCGCCATGCCGGGATTGCCAGTGGGATTCACCCAGGTCTCGCCCTCTGGACCGGCGACAATGGTACGGTCGCCTTTGAGCACCAGAATGACGCCCAGTTCCTGGGCAAAATTTTGTGCAACGCCAATCCGGTCGCGCTGGATGGCTGAGGTACTGAGCCCGGTAAGACGAGACATTTCCCCGGGGTGAGGAGTGAGGACCAGAGTCGCGTCCTTTGCCCCTGGGCGAATTTTGCGGCTGAGATCTTTTGCCCTTGCCTCAAAAGCATTCAGACCATCCGCATCCAAAACGATGGGGGTGGTCGAATCCCTCACAATGGCCTGGACTAGTTCCGATGTCTCCGGGTGACGCGAAATCCCAGGCCCGATGGCCAGCACGCTCTTGTTCTTCGCCAGAATGTCGAAGCTAGACTTTGCCGCGAAGGCGATGGTGCCAGCATCGGTATCTTCGAGCGATTCGGTCATGAGTTCTGGATGAAATCCGGCAACTGTCGGCAGCACAGACTTCGCGGTCGCAACCGTCACCAATCCGGCCCCGGCTCGTAGGGCCGAAAATCCCGCCATGGCAGCAGCCCCCGCTTTTCCCAGCGACCCACCCAGGACGAGCACATGGCCGTACATGCCTTTGTTGGAGTTTCTCGGACGCGGTGCAAGCAGGGAGGCTATGTCCTTCGCGGTAATCAGGTTGAGATTGAGTGACGACCGAACTGCCTCCTCCGGAGATCCAATGGCAGCCACCACGATTGGTCCGGACGTCAGGTCGCCAAAAACGTGCGCTGGACGGGGGGCAGTGAAGGTAACGATTGCATCAGCGCGAGCCACGGCACCTGTCTGGCTTCCCATCACATCCGCATCGGCGCCGGAAGGAATGTCCACGGCAAGGACCGGCACGGTGGAAGCGTTTATCTTTTCGATGGCTCCCGCGTAATGTCCTAGAATCGGGGGTCGAAACCCGGTACCGAGAATTGCGTCGATGAGAACCTGGCTCTCAAATACCCGACGGGCAGCATCGGAGTTGAGTTCCTCGCCGGTTTTTGCGATCACGGGTTTTACGGGGAGCTTCTCGAAGTTCCGGGCGGCGTCGCCGCGTAATTCCGCCGGGTCGGCCAAAAGTAACACCTGAACCTTTCGGCCGCTCTCGTGCAGCTTGCGGGCAACCACAAATCCATCCCCGCCGTTATTGCCCTTGCCGCAGATGATGCCGTAGACGCCTCTGCTTGAGAACCTGGACTGCGCAAAGTCGGCAACCGATGCGCCCGCGTTCTCCATCAGCGTGAGTGACGGCACGCCGAAGCGTTCGCTGGTGAGGCGATCGATCGCGCGCATTTCGGTGGCTCTGACGATCTTCATCTCGCAGCCTGTTCCAGTTGGCGCAACTGGTTGGGCTGGCCCATCGCGATCAGGGTATCCCCGGGCTGAATGATGTCCTCCGGGGAGGGATTGAAGCGCATCCCTTCCTCGCGCTTGATAGCGAGGATGATGACGCCGCGCTCCTGCCGTATGCGCGAACTGCCAACCGTTTTTCCGGCAAACTCAGAATCCGCATGGACAGCGATTTCGCCAATTTCCAGATCCATGCCAAGGTGGGTGGTCGCGGTATCAAGGAAGCTCACGACGTGCGGACGTAAAAACGACTGCGCGATACGTTGTCCTGCAAAAGAGTATGGCGAGACCACCGCGTCGGCGCCTGCCTTCAGCAGGTGTTTTTCCGCATCCTCTTCACTGGCGCGGGCAATAATCATTAGTTTCGGATTTAGATTACGCGCTGTGAGAACGATGTAGAGGTTGGTTGCGTCGGTCGTCGTTGCAGCCACCAGGCCGTTCGCGCGTTCGATGTGCAATTGCCGCAGGGTATGCTCCTGAGTAGCGTCGCCGACATGCATGAGCCAGTCATTCGCAAAGCGAACTGCCTTGGCTTCATTCTGCTCGACAATGACAAAGGGCGCCGGCTTTCGCGCCAGTTCGCGCGCTGCGCTTCGTCCCACGCGTCCGGCTCCGCAGATAATGTAATGACCACTGAGCCGTTCGATGTCCCGTTCCATTTTGCGCCGCCCAAAAAAGCTGCGAAGCGAAAATTCTAGCAAAGCTTGGGTCAGCGATCCGATACCAAGAAAAACCAACGAAACTCCCGCGAGGATGAGCCCGACATTGAAGATGCGACCGGCGTGGGAAAGTGGGTGGACCTCCTGATACCCGATGGTTGAAAACGTGGTGATCACCATGTAGAAGCCGTCGAACCATGTCCAGCCTTCAATGAAATGAAAGCCCGCCATGGCGATGAGCGTCAGCACGGCCAAGGCGATGGCGATAAATTTGAGATTGCGGAAGATACGCATGGGGTCATCGGTCGTCGCCGAAACCGGCAGGCGGGCGTCTGACCAGCTTACGCCGATGTTCGGCCATGTGGAAAGCGGCAGACCGCATAACGGCGCTTGACATCACGGTTCGAACAGACTGCTCCGCAACACGATTTGCCGGCGGAGGGCGGTCCCTAGCGATGCTGTTCTTTAATCCGCCATGCTTGGCGCGCCAGTTCTCTGCGTAGAGCTTTGCTGCATGGCCTGAACCCGGCTGTGCTTTCGGCTGTAGAGGAAATACACGAACAACCCAATGATCAACCAGACGAACAAGCGTGCCCAGTTCACCCACCCGAGCTTGTACATCATGAAGCCATTCGCGATAACTCCGAGGATGGGCACGACCGGCACCCAGGGGGTCCTGAAGGGACGAGGCACTCCGGGGTTGGTGTGGCGCAGCACCAGCACTGCCACGGAAACGATGACAAACGCGAGCAGAGTACCAATATTGACCATCTTTCCGATGTCGTCGATGGGGGTAAGACTCCCGACCACTGCGGCCAGCACGCCGACCAGGATGGTGTTCTTCCATGGGGTGCGGAATTTAGGGTGTACGTCGGCAAAAAACTTCTTGGGCAACAACCCGTCGTTCGCCATGGCATAGAGAACGCGGGTTTGTCCTAGCAACATCACCAGCATCACGCTGGTGAGTCCAGCGAGCGCACCGAGAGTAATAATGTGCGATGCCGTCGTAAGGCCGCGATCCAGGAAAGCGCGGGCAATGGGCGCTTCTATATTGATGTCGCGCCACGGCACCATGCCTGTAAGGACGCAGGCGACCAATATGTACAAGATCGTGCAAACCAACAACGAGGCGATGATGCCGATGGGGAGATCACGCTGGGGGTTCTTTGCTTCCTGTGCCGTCGTGGATACCGCGTCAAATCCAATATAGGCAAAGAAGATGTAGGCGGCACCAGCTCCAATCCCTGAAAAACCATAGGGAGCGAAGCTCGACCAATCCATTCCCCAGTTGCTGCGGTTCACATAGGCGAATCCTAAGCCGATTACGAACAGAACGACGGAAACCTTGATCACGACGATGGTGGCGTTGAATCGCGCGCTTTCCTTAATGCCAATCGCTAAGACCGTGGTGATGATCATTGCGATGATGAAGGCGGGCACGTTAATGCCGATTTCGTGGCCAAAGAGCGTTGGCGCTCCCAGCAGTTCGTGTGCCCGATGAAGCAACTCAGGCGACTGCGCGGTCATGATCGCCGTAACCTTCGACAGGAAGGCCTGGGTGCCGGGCACAAGGGAAGGATCCGAAGCTTGCGCCATCTGCCGCGCGATGATCGATTCTGCCTGGCGAAGGCCGGTCCAATGGTCATAGGCAAGCCAAAGCGGCATCTTCAGATGCAAGACGTCGAGCAGTTCGATGAAGTGGTTTGACCAGCCCGAGGAGACAGTACTCGCTCCCATCGCATACTCGAGCGTCAAATCCCAGCCGATAATCCAAGCAAAAATTTCTCCCAGCGTCGCGTACGCATAGGTATAGGCGCTGCCCGCAAGCGGGATCATTGCGGCGAACTCGGCGTAGCAAAGGCCGGCGAAAGCACAACCCAATCCCGAAAGCACGAAGGACAGCATGAGGCCCGGTCCGGCGTAATGTGCACCCAGTCCGGAGAACACAAAGATTCCGGCTCCGATGATCGCGCCGACGCCGAGCGCGCTGAGCTGAAACGCGCTCAAGGTACGCTTCAGGCTGTGCTCGCCCGCGTCCTGGGCTTCAGAAACGAGCATTTCCAGCGGTTTCTTGGCGAAAAGTCCCATGTTCTCCTCAGGCGGCTTGGGTTGCGTTGCCCGAACGCCGCGCGTGCCACGCAAAATATACCGGAATTCCCAGCAATACGATAATCAGCCCCGGCCAGGTGTACTGCGGCTTGTATCGCAGGAGGACGATATCAATGAAAATCGCCATGGCTATATAGACCAGCGGCAGCACTGGATAACCGAAAGCTTTGTAAGGTCTCGCTGCTTCCGGTCGCGTTCGGCGCAAAACGAAAATTCCCGCGATGGTGAGAATGTAGAAAACCAACACGGCGAAAACCACATAGTCCAGCAACTGGCCGTAGGTACCCGACAGGCACAAAATGCAGATCCACACCAGTTGGACCATCAGAGACACTGCCGGAGTCTTATAGATGGGATGCAGTTTCCCTGCTCCGCGGAAGAACAAACCATCCTTGGACATGGCGTAATAGACGCGGGCGCCGGAAAGAATCAGCCCGTTATTACAGCCAAAGGTGGAAACCAGAATGGCCGCTGCCATAAGGTAGGCGCCGATTCCGCCGAACATTTGCGACAGCGCAGCTGTGGCTACGCGGTCCTCAGTCGCATACTGGATGCCGTGCTTCAGGATTGTCGCGCTGTCAGGTGCGGGGGCGATACAGACGCCGGCACTGAGCGGTCCCGAGCATGCCCCATGCAATGGCAGCACATTCAGATATACGAAATTACAAGCGACATATAACGCGATGACTGTCCCGGTTCCAAGCGCCAAGGAAAGTGGCAGGTTGCGCCTGGGGTTGATCACCTCGCCGGCAGTAAAGGTCACATTGTTCCACGCGTCCGCGGAAAACAGGGAGCCCACTTGGGCGACAGCTACGAGCGTGAGTGCGCCCACCAGCGTAGGCGTGGCCCCGTGCACATCACGCCAAAAATTCGCGCCGAAGTTCGCGGCCACGGCGACAACGTTTCGTCCCTCCGCGATGCCAACTAGAATCAGGCCGAGCAGGGCAGCGACCTTCGCTGATGTAAAAACGTTCTGAATCCGGGCGCCGGTCTTGACCCCAAAGATGTTGATGATCGAGAGCGCAACCACCAGCAAAATGGCAATCAGATTTTGAGTGTTCAGGCCGACATCCATGCCACCCAGCATCATAGGACCGAGATGCCATCTGGGAGCAACCCAGTGCAGACCGCCGATCCAATTGTGGGAAGAGATCGAAGGAAAGAAGACGCCCAGGAACTTGCCAAATGCCACAGCCACCGCGGCAATCGTCCCGGTTTGAATCACCAGGAACAAGGTCCAGCCGTAGAGGAAGCCCCACAGGGGCCCAAGCGCCTCGCGCAGATAAACATATTGGCCGCCGGCGCGCGGCATCATAGCAGCCAGTTCGCCATAGCTCAGCGCTGCGGTGATGGTCATGAAGCCGGTTACCAGCCAGGCGGCAATCAATAAGGCTGGCGAATCGACTTGCCGCGCGATATCCGCGGATACCAGGAAGATCCCCGAACCGATCATCGAGCCCATGACCAGCATGGTGGAACTGGTAAGGCCCAACCCTTTTACAAACTCGCGATCACTCGCGTCATCGGCCACGGCGATTGCGGCCTTAGTCTCGGTGCTCAAATTGGCTCCTGGAACCCAAACCAACCCACGCTCTCGGCAACTTTACCCTAAAGCGGAAGTCGAGTTCCATGGGAATCTAGGGGCAGCACCCGATTCGGCTACTTCCCCATTACTAACTTGGCGATGGTTGACAGCTGCATGTTCGAAGTGCCCTCGTAGATCTTGCCGATCTTCGAGTCGCGCCAATACTTCTCAACCGGGTAGTCTTTTGTGAAGCCGTATCCGCCGTAGATCTCGATGGCCAGAGAACTCACCCGCTCCGCCACCTGGGAGGCGAATAGCTTTGCCATGGCAGCTTCTTTGACGAACGTGAGTCCCGCATCCTTCATCCGTGCTGCGTTATAGACCATTAGGCGAGCAGCTTCGATGTCGGTGGCCATTTGCGCGATCTGAAACTGGATTCCCTGGAATTCCGTGAGCGGCTTGCCGAATTGCTTGCGCTCCTGCGCGTACTTGGCGGCATACTCCCACGCCCCACGTGCGATTCCGAGCATCTGGGCGGCGATTCCGATGCGGCCTTCGTTCAGGGTTTCGATTGCAATCTTGTAACCCTTGCCCACTTCGCCCAAGACGTTTTCGCCCGGGACTCGGCAGTCTTCAAGAATCAACTCGCAGGTGGAAGAGGCGCGAATTCCCAACTTGTCTTCCTTTTTACCAACGGTGAATCCCGCAAAATCCTTCTCGATGATGAACGCCGTTATTCCCTTGTAACCGGCCGCCGGATCCACCGTCGCGAACAGAATGAAACTGCCGGCCTCCTTGCCATTGGTGATCCAGAGTTTGCGCCCATTGAGGAGGTAGTCGCTCCCCTTCAACTCGGCTCGTGTTTGCAAGGCGAAGGCATCGGAACCAGACCCCGCTTCGCTTAAGGCATACGCCCCTACGTTTTCAATCGCCATGCGGGGAAGGTATTTTTGTTTCTGGTCCGCATTTCCCCACCGCAACAGTGCGTTATTGACGAGTGTGTTCTGCACATCGACTATGACTCCGGCGGAGGCATCGGCCCGCGAAAGCTCCTCAACCGCCAGAATGGCTTCGAAAAATGTGCCCCCGGCTCCGCCAAACTTCTCCGGAATCTCAATGCCCATCAAGCCAAGCTGAAAAAATTGTTCCAGCAGCCCGTGGTCAAAGACGCCTTTTTCGTCCATCTCTCTGGCCAGCGGTCGAACTTTCTCCTCCGCGAACTGACGAACGTTGTCGCGGAACAGAATCTCGTCTTCTGACAGGGTTGTGAGGGGAGTAGCTCGCGGCGGGGAGGCAAGGTCTGGCATGGAAAACTCCTACTACGCGTAGGCGATTCTAGCATCGAGTCCAGAGAGGAAACGGCTAGCTCTGCGTCCCCGAGGCCCCAAATACCAACTTCAGCGGGTCCGCTTTGAGGATCCGCTTGATCTGAGCGCGTGCATGGGTTGCCCAGGGTCCGGTGCCATCAAGCTTGATATATGCCTGCCAGTGCCGCAGGGCCTTGCGCGGTTCCTTCACCTTCTCGTAAGCGAGGGCCAGGTTGTAGTGCGCATCAGCATAGGTTGGAGCCAGTTGGATCGCGGTTAAGTAAGTCTGGATCGCATCGCTCACCCGGCCGGTTTCGTCGAGCACGTTGCCGAGATCGAAGTGTGCCAACGCATAGCGGGCATCAATTTCCAGGGCACGGCGGTAGTGCTCTTCCGCGGATAAATAGTCCTGTCGATTGTAATGAAGCGTTCCGAGGTTGATGTGCGCGGCCGCGTGCTGTGGATCAATCTCAAGCACCTTTTGATAAACCGCGATCGCCTGCATTTGGTTGCGCGGGTCCTCTTCGAGGGCCACTCCGCGGGAAAATAACTCTGCGGCATCCCCGGCATGATCGTTGGTGCCTGGAGCAGCGGAGTTCTTTCCCACCGGCACGCTCGTCACGACCTTCTCTTCGGGAGCGAAGTCGAGCATGAACTGCCCGGCTATCGGCTCAAGCAGTTTCCCTTCATGACGGAACGCCACGCGGTGGCGGCCCGCGGTGATGGCGCCGGCCTCGAGCAGTGGATTCTCCAGACCCGCAGCTTGCTTCTGCATCGCGCTTACGGATTCGCGAATCTCGACCGGACGCACTCGTCGGGCACAGAGATCTCGCACCTTCTTGACTTGCAGGAGGTCGAAAAACGTGTAGTGGGATGCAGCGCGCAACAGGCCAGATTTTTCCCAAGCACCCAGCTGGCGGTGGCTCAGGCGGAGGATGCGAAGTACGTCTTCTCGGCTGTAATTCACTCGGAGTAAACCCTGCTGACATTATCAGAAACCGGCAATTCTGATCGCAATAGCAAAGTTGGCCTTTTAGGTACCTTTTATGGCAATCCTGTAGCACAAAAGGTGCAGATTTTGCTAACGGCTGTGGAATACAGGGAAGAAATCCCGCGACTACGAACTCACCAGTAGAAACCTGTGCTGCCCACTGAGGAGCAGCCGATACACACGTTGTTCTACCAACCAGTTGGCGAAATTCGTCATCTTTTTTGCTGCGGCTGTATGGATGCTCTCCTGCGATGGGTGGCGAAACGTTTTCCCTCACGGACAAATCTTTACGGAACCTTAACGGCCGGGTGGCATCTCAACTGTAAGGAACTTTCGCGGTGGGAGGGCTCTTCAAGCTTGATATGTGTAAGGGATTCGCTTCGCTTCTGGACCGGTGCCCCCTTGGCGGCGATCGCGCTGCTCGGCTCGGTCGGCTGCTCTCATAAGGCGCCTCCGCCTCCCGTGAATGCCGCTGTGGTTTTTGCCAAGAAATGCGGCAGCTGCCATTTTGAAGGCAACGACCTTCGTGCGCCGGAACCAATCGCCCTACGAAACATGTCACGGGCTGCGATCCTGATGGCGTTGCAGACCGGGCGCATGCGCTGGCAAGGCAAGCGCCTCAGCTCCGCCGAGAAGTCGGCAGTCGCTGAATTCCTCGGAAAATCCGACCTTGCGGTCGCGGCAAGCTTGAAGGGCGTCTGCGCGCGGGATCTAGATCCCCCGGCACATCCGCCGGAATGGTCGGGCTGGGGAGTGACTCCCACCAACACGCGTTTCCAGTCGCTCACTGCCGGAGGCCTGGACAGAGCAAAGGTGAAGAATCTTAAACTGAAATGGGCCTTCGGTTTCCCCGGCGCCGCCGCCGCGTACGGACAACCCACATCGTATGCCGCTCGCATTTATGTCGGCAGCGAAGATGGCACCGTCTATTCCCTGGATGCGGCCACCGGCTGCACCTGGTGGTCGTTCCGCGCCTCCACCACAGTGAAGACGGCCATTTCCATCGGCAACAACGGCCAGAGCGCATATTTTGGCGATACCAACGGCTACATCTACGCCGTACGGACTACTGACGGCAAGCAGATATGGAAAGTTCATCCCGAGGCGCACCCGGCGGCCCGAATCACCGGATCGCCCCTGCTGGTCGATGGACGTCTTTATGTCCCGATCTCCTCCGGCGAAGAAGGTGCTGCCGCCGATCCCCACTATCCATGCTGCACTTTTCGCGGCGCGGTAGTGGCTCTGGACGTGAGCAATGGTTCGACTCTGTGGAAGACTTATACCATCGATAAACCTGCGGATCGAACCACCAAAGGTCCAAATGGAACCCAATATTTCGGCCCCTCGGGCGCTGCCGTCTGGTCCCCTCCTACTGCCGATCTGAAGCGCCACGTTCTCTACGTCGCAACCGGCAACAACTATTCAGCGCCTGACAGTCCTATGGCAGACGCGGTTCTAGCCATCAACATGGTTACCGGCAAGGTGCTGTGGCATCGCCAGTTCACACCCAAAGATCTGTGGAACGGAGCCTGCGTTGCCGATCAGAAAGACAATTGTCCGCAGGAGAAGGGTGGCGATTTCGACTTTGGCGCCCCACCCATGCTGAAAACTCGTGCCGACGGCAAAGACATCCTGTTACTCGCGCAGAAATCAGGGCTGATCTATGCGCTTGACCCCGACCGGCGCGGCAAACTTCTATGGAAAACAAGGATCGGGAAAGGCGGGCCTCTCGGGGGAATCGAGTGGGGCGGGGCCGCGGATGGTCGGAATGCTTACTTCACCCTTTCCGACTGGGATGGAGATCACCCCGAGATTGGCGGAGGCATCTTCGCGCTCAACCTTCAAACCGGGAGGAAAGTCTGGTTCGCACCGCCGCCGAAACCGACCTGCACCGCAACCTTTGGGTGCAGTGCAGCCAACATGGCGCCTCCAACCGTGATTCCTGGGGTCGTGCTCGCTGGTTCCCTCGATGGATACCTCCGCGCATACGACGCGCGGACCGGCAAAGTCATTTGGGAATTCAATACCGGCCAGCCGTTCTCAACCACCAACGGATTGAAGGCCCACGGCGGATCTTTGAATGGCGCGGGACCAACCGTAGTCAGTGGCATGGTGTTCGTGAATACCGGCTACACCAATGCCATGGATGGAAATGTTCTGCTGGCTTTTGCGCCAGAATGACCACAGAATCCCTGGCAGGACCTCGATGCCGCCCCCGCTTCAAAGTCTAGTGTGGGGAAAATTGAATTCGGTACACCACCGGGAACCTGCCCGATTGCGCCGCCGGCTTCAGGTGCAGGCCGTCGTCCTTTTGCTCGAAAGCCAGAGCGCTTGCGCCGAGTTGGCTCACTGCGTCCACTCTCTGCTGCCCGGTAATGCCGGTGGCCAAGGCGCGAATCACCACTTCTCCCGAGGGCGGAGCCATTTCGATGGCGTACAGAACATCTCCCTTACTAGTGAACCGGAAATCCTGCGGCGTATAGGGAAGGTCCCCTTCGTGGAACGCGCCTTCTGCCGGCTTGGTCGGCCCCTCACCGTATACACGCCACGGCTTGGTCGCATAGATGCCTTCTCCATTCACCTTCAGCCATCCACCGATTTCGCGGAGGATGGACTGGGCTGGCCCGGGAATCGTGCCATCTGACTTCGGGCCCACATTCAAAAGCAGGTTGCCATTCTTGCTGACCACATCGGCCAACAATTGCACGATCGATTGCGGCGACTTGAAGGTGTCATTTTCGATGTAACCCCAGGATTTGTTGCTGATGGAGGTATCGGTCTGCCACTTGTCCTGGCGGATCTCACCCAGTTGTCCACGCTCGACATCCAGCACAGCGGACTGTGGTTGCATCGCCCAATCCTTGTAATTGATCACACCCACCGTCCCGCCGTTTTTTGAGCTCGTGTTGTAGTAAAACGCAGCAAAGCGGGTAAGATCGGTGCGGACCGAAGGCTGACCAATCCACCAATCAAAATAGATCAGATCAGGACGATACTTTTCCACGATCTCAGCCGATCGTGCCAACCAGTCATGCGTCCATGCGCTGGAGACGTAGGTGTAGTCGTTCGACAGTGGCGTTCCCGATTTCGCCTCTAGCCAGTTATGGGCAGGCCCATAGAGCGAAGCGTTCTGGGGGTCATTCACGTCTGATCGAATCGCCCGGCCCACTCCGAGAAAGAAATTGTGCTCTACCCGGTGCGACGAAGCCCCAAGGCGCAGACCTTGGGCGCGCACGGCCTTTGCGAGATCACCCCAAAGGTCTCGATGCGGTCCCACCTTCACCGCAGTCCAATCAGACAGCGCGCTGTCGTACATCTGAAATCCATCGTGGTGCTCAAACACGGGCACAACGTACTTCGCGCCGGACTCCTTGAATAATTCCGCCCACGCCTCAGGGTCGTAATTTTCCGCTTTGAACTTGGGGATGAAATCCTTGTAACCAAACTTGTCTGGGGTTCCGTAGGTTTCCAGATGATGTCTATGCTCCGGGGTTCCGGGAATGTACATCAGACGCGGATACCACTCGCTGCCAAATGCTGGCACCGAGTACACGCCCCAGTGGAGAAAGATCCCGAATTTCGCGTCCTTATACCAGTCCGGGACCTGATAAGCCTTCAGCGATTCCCAATCCGTCCGAAACGGGCCAGCAGCGTTCACCTCGTCCACATGCTTGAGTATCTTCGAGCGCTCCCCGTCGTATTTGGCAACCGCCCTCTGCCACAACTGATCCAGAACGGCCGGATTTTCGGACGTGGTTGGCGCAAATGAGTCTGCACTCTGACCCGCAAGCAGGGAAGAAAACGTAAAGATGACCCATAAAAATGCAACCAGATAAACCGATCGGCAAGACATTCGAGGGGCTCCTTGATGCTTGGGATTTCGGGGTGGAATGACAGGAATTGTATGCCTCATTCAGCTACTTAAACGTTAAAGCTAGCTGTTTCCCTTAAAGAGAGCAAGTCGGATCGCTTCCCTCTTGCTTGCAAGAACTCATGCACCGTGCGTTCTTCTACTCAGGATGGGAAGTCGGAACCACAACCAGCCTTCGCGAGGGACTCCATGGAACTGCAACTTGATTCGTGTTTTAAAAAAACATTAAGCGTTGTCCTGGGAATTGCTGCGCTCACTGCGGTAGGTCTTTTGACCAATGCCCGAATGCGCTCGGTAGAAGCCGCTCATAGCCTGAGCGTTGTTTATGTTCACGGAGTCCTGCGCTGCACGATTCCCTACCATGCCACCGAACCGGGAGAGGGGCGGTTGACCATCGAGGTGCTCGACCCCGAAGACAACGTACTAGGCCGCACCGAGCGCCAGCTCGGCGTCTCTGCGGGAAACTCCGAATGGAATGAGGCTCTCAAGTTCGACAAGCCGCTTGCGCTCGATGATCTTGTATGGCAGAGACTGCGCTACCGCTTTGAGTATGCCGATCACAAGACTCCGATCCATGGAACGGAATCAATTTCGGCAGTGTTGCGAATGCCTGTGGTTCACATCCTGGCTCAACAATCCTACCTGAGTGGAGGTGAGGCTGCCATTCGGATCATCGTCACTGATCCACAGAACGAAGTAGTCGAAGGCCCCGGTTCAGTAAGGATCGAGTTGCTTCAAGAAAATGAGAAGTCTCAGCTGCTCTTCTTTGGACGCCTGAACCGGAGGGGCACAACGCAGGCACAGTTCCGATTTCCGAGCGGTGTCATCGGAAGCTACCGGCTGAGATACTCGGTTGAGACCGAGATCGGATCGACGGACTTCATCCAGTCGGTGCGCCTCGAAGAAAAGGCCTCAATCCTTCTTACGACTGAAAAACCGATCTATCAGCCGGGACAGACAATTCATGTGCGAGCGCTAGCGCTTGACCGCGCCAATCACCTGGCCGTCCAAGACAAGCGCCTTACCTTCGAAGTGGAAGACTCACGCGGCAACAAGGTGTTCAAAAAAATCACGCAGACCGATAAGTTCGGGGTTGCCTCAGGCGAATTCCCTCTGGCGGATGAGGTGAACCTGGGCACTTATCATTTGCGCGCTCTGATGGGAGAAGGCGAATCTCCCAGCAACAGCGCGGAGGTGGCGCTTAACGTACAAAAGTATGTTCTTCCCAAATTCAAAGTTGCGATCGATTTCGATAATGGCAGAGGCCGCCACGGTTATCGGCCCGGCGACCATGTTACCGGCACCGTTCGCGCGAATTACTTCTTTGGTAAACCGGTCGATGAGGCCCAAGTCACAGTCAACGCGTCGGGACTGGACGTCCAGATCTTTGAAGCGGGCTCGGTGGCGGGCAAAACCAACCCCAGCGGCGAATACCGCTTTGATATCAAGCTGGGGGACTACTTTGCTGGGCGGCCCTTAAGTCATGGGGCAGCACGCTTGCTGATCGAGGCTACCGTAAAAGATTCTGCCGCGCACTCGGAAAGTCGCGGTGAACCGATCACGGTGAGCGAATCTCCCCTTGTAATCACGGCTGTGCCGGAGGGCGGAAGCGTAGTTCCGAACCTCGAAAACCAAGTTTTCATCCTCACTGCTTATGCCGATGGCACACCTGCAAGAACAGACCTCAGAGTTTCCTACGGCGGATCCGATCAGAGGGTTTCGACCGACGAAGGCGGAGTCGGCGTGGTTGCCATCAGAGCCGGCGCCGGAGATCAAGACATCTCGATCCGCGCAACTGACGGAAAGGGGGCCCAGGCAGCGGTCTCGGTTCCCCTCCAGGCCCGCATCGGCGATGAGGGGATTCTGCTGCGCACCGAGAAGGGTATTTATCGTGCAGGTGAACGGATTCATCTGAAGGTCTTTTCCACCAAAGAACGTGGGACAGCATACGTCGATGTCGTAAAAGAGGGCCAAACGATCCTCACCCGCGATATCGACATCGTTCGCGGCCAGGCTGAGCTTTCCTTCACGGCGACACCTGCCCTTTCCGGAGTAGTGGATTTCAACGCTTACTTGTTTGGGAGCAGCGCGCAGCCTGTCGGTGACCACCACTTGATTTTCGTGCAACCTGCAGACGAGCTGAGGATCGAAGCCACCTCCAACGCCCCGGTGTTCAAGCCAGGCGAAGATGCCCGCGTCTCTTTCCATGTCACGAACTCGCGAGGCGAGGGTGTCAGCGCAGCGCTAGGGATACAGGTTGTCGATGAAGCAGTATTTGCCCTGGCCGAAAAGCAACCCGGGTTCGCCCAAGTCTTTTTCTACCTTGAACAAGAGGTCATGAAGCCGAAATACGAGATCCATTCGCTTGGCATGCCGGAGATCGTTGAGCCGGTTGACGATTCCAAGCTCAATCAGAGGGACCGAGCAGCCCGAGCCCTGTTTGCCGCAACCGAGATGGTTGGCGGCAACCGGTTCGAAACCGAATTCGGACGCAGCATTCCCGCCGCCAAATATGCCGAATATGCGCAACGCTATCATGCCGCCTTCATCGCAGAGGTTGAGCGCGTGGCGAAGCAAATGGCGGAAGAGCTGAATGGCAACGGTCGACACGAGAAGGCCAGTCAGGTTCTTGCCCGCCTTCTGGCTTCCGACACGCCGGGGACGCGTGACGCCTGGGGAACTACCCTGCGAACCGATCCCCGATGGTTTGACGGCCAGCGTAACATCCTGGTTCGCAGCGCCGGGCCCGACCGGCAGTTTGACACGGGCGATGACATGGCGGCACTCGTCCGGGTACAAACTGCGTCCGTCGTGAACCCATCCCACGGTACAGACTCGATTGAGGTCAACCTCGAGCATGATCGCGGCTCATTCAACGGACTGGGCACGATCACAGGAACGGCTTACGATCCCTCCGGCGCGGTCATTCCCGGGGCCACGGTCGAAGTACGACTGATCGGCATGGCCGCCCCTCGCAAAACTCAAACCAATGCTCAAGGACAGTTCAGCATGTCCGGCCTGCCGCCAGGCCGATATGAGATTCGTGTGTCCTCTCTGGGATTCCGGATCGCCATGCTTTCTGATCTGAGGCTTCAGCCGCGAGATCGCGCAGTGCTTTCGGCGAGACTCGAGCCCGGAGCTGTCACGGAGGCAGTTGAAATAACGGCTCAGGCCGCAGCCTTCCCCGTCTCCCGTGGCGCACCGGGAAGAGCCCTCGGCGGGAAGGTCCGCGCCGAAGACCTGGCGGTCAATGGCCGGGAGCTGTTCGAGCTGAAAGCGATGGGTGCAGTGCCCATGCCTGCTGAACAAGTCAACAGCGTAACTCTAGACAAAGAGAAAAAAGACGAAGCACCCACGGCGCGGGTAAGGTCTTACTTTCCCGAAGCGCTGTACATCAACCCTGAACTGGTCACCGACGCCGAGGGACGCGCCAGCATCAGTATTCCCCTGGCTGACTCAATCACAACCTGGCGAATGTCCATGCTGGCGTCCACCACCCGTGGCGCACTCGGAACCGGAACATCGAGTCTGAAAGTCTTCCAAGACTTTTTCGTGGATCTCGATCTGCCGGTCACTCTTACCCAAGGCGACCGGGTTTCCATTCCGGTTGCGGTTTACAACTATTCCGGCTCCCGCGGCGACGTTAGTCTGAACCTCACCCAGGAAGATTGGTTCAACATGGTGGACGATAACGCGGACAAATCTGTCTCGGTAGACTCCTCCCGCGTAAGTGGATCTCAGTTCACCATCCAGGCGCAGAAGATCGGCCAGTTCAGGCTGACGCTCTCGGCTCGGATGCAAGGCGAGAACCAGCGCGCCGATATCGTCGTGCGAGAAATCGAAGTCATTCCGAATGGCCGCGAACAGAATGTCGTGTTCAACGGGCACCTGGAAAACGCGGTCGAACATGAAATCCAGTTTCCGCCGGAGGCAATCGCCGATGCGAGCAAACTCTACGTTCGCCTCTATCCCGGCCCTCTGAGCCAGCTCATCGAGGGCATGGACAAGATCCTGCAGATGCCTTATGGCTGTTTTGAGCAGACGTCATCGAGCACCTACCCGAACGTGCTTGCTCTCGACTACATGAAGCGCACCAAGAAGCTCACGCCCGAGGTGCATGTCAAGGCGGAAGGCTTCATCGCCAACGGATACCAGCGCCTGCTCACCTTTGAAGTTCCCGGCGGAGGCTTCTCATGGTTCGGCAATGCCCCGGCGAACAAAATCCTTACTGCTTACGGACTCATGGAATTCTCCGACATGGCAAAGGTCTATGACGTCGATCCGCGCCTGATCTCACGCACGCAGCAATGGCTCGACTCGCAGCAACAAGCGGATGGGAGCTGGCGGCCGGATACGCAATTCATCAATGAGGGCGCGACCAATCGCTTCAATCGAGACGTATTGCGTATCACGGCCTATCTTGCCTGGTCGCTGGAGAACACCGGCTATCGGGGCCCGGGCGTGGAACGGGCAAAGCAGTACATCGAGAAGCACATGGACGAGAAACCGGATGGCTACACCCTCGCCGTCGTGGCAAACTTTGCCGTTGACTACGGCAAGGATCGCGATTTCACGCGCCGCGCCATGCAGGCTCTAATGGAGGCGAAAGTCGAAAAAGGTGATCAGGTGTGGTGGACATCGGATGAAACCGGCGTGTACTCGACCGGCGAAAGTGCAAGCATCGAAACCACCGGCCTGGCGGTTCAGGGGTTGCTCAAATGGGGCGAAGCCTCCGGAACCGCACGCAAGGCACTGGCCTACATCACCTCTAAAAAGAGCGCCGCCGGGACCTGGGGAACAACCCAGGCCACAATTATGGCGTTAAGAGCTCTGCTTCTGGCAACCGAGACGAACGCGGCTGACGTGCAGGGCAGGGTGGAAGTTCTGTTGAATAACAAGGCTGTCAAAACCCTCACGCTCAACGCCGACAACAATGACTTGCTGCATCAGTTTGTGCTCAAGCCTCTCGATACAAACGAACCAAGCACAGTGAAGCTGCGATTCGAAGGCAAAGGCGGTCTGGCATACCAGATCGCCGGCAGCTACTTCGTACCATGGGACGAGAAACCAGCCAGCGAACCGCTCTCGATTAACGTCACTTATGATCGCACGCACCTGACAGAGGACGATATCGCAACCGCAACCGCGACGGTTAAGAACAACATGGACAAGACGGCAAAGATGGTCATGGTCGATCTGGGCATCCCTCCGGGATTCGATCTGATGAGTGAAGACTTGCAGACTTATCAGGAGCAGAGCGCGAGCAAAAAGAACGGCCGTCTCGAGAAGTTTTCTCAGACCGCCACGCAAGCGATTCTTTACTTCGACTCGTTTGCGCCACACAGCACCGTGACCTTGAAGTTCCGTTTGCGGGCGAAGTATCCGGTCCGAGCACGCACATTTAAGTCTCGTGTGTACGAATACTATGACCCAGCTGTAAGCTCTACCGCGCGACCCATACAACTCGAGGTTCATGCGCGGTAGCTAGGACCCTAAAATTGTCAGCGCTCTGCGACCGAGGCAGGTTCGACCACCAGGAAGCGGTCAGGAGCCACGGTAACGTTGGCGTCGGGGTTGTAATAATCGTAGAGCGAATGCGGGGCTGTCAGCGCATCGACTGCCATTCGCGGCGTGAAGATGATTGAGAACTTCGTGCCACCCGCTCTCGGCCAAATATAGGCTTCCAGGCGATCGGGAAGAATGTCAAAAGATGACAGATCCCATCCGCTCTCGCTGACTTGCTTCTGTAGGGCTTCGCGGTCCACATCCACTCCCGGGGGAATTCCGATTTCGGCAATCATCATCCCATGCCCGGCTGAACCCACGCGTTCGGCCAGAACCTCGCACGTAGCCTTGTCGCTGACTGCCAGATGCGTCCGATCGCAACTGACACTCAGTTTCAGCGGCCCCGCTTTCGGGGTTGCCAGTGGCGAGTCCCAACGCACGTAGTAATCCTGAACCGTCTGGATGCTGGTCAACTTTCCACTCCCGCCAGAAATCTCGATCGTATTCTTGCCCGGATGCGCTACTTGCGAAATATCCAGCACCTGCGGCGCGAGAGTCTGTTCCATATTGGATGGCAGAGTCTGCGAAGATCCATTTACCAGAATACGAAACGCCGCCTGGGTGGCTTCGGTTTCTTTTGAGGCAAGTAACAGCAAGGCTTCGACGACGTTGACCGTGGTCTGTGTCGAGTACCACGCCCCGTAGCGATCCTTTTCCTCGATCAAAAACTCCAAGCCCCGGGTTGTCAGTTCCTTGTCCTCCGGGTGCCCCGCACGATCAAGGAGCCGTACGACCAGAGCAGTGGTTTCAACCCTTCCCGCGTGTCCCCAACCATAGAAAGGGGTGTTCGCAAGCAACTCCCAATAGCTTCCGGTCCGCTGTTTCGCCGCCGACGTGCGTAGTTGCTCAATCGCGCTCTCGGCCTGAGACGACTGTCCCGAAGCGATTTCCGCGAGTCCATAGAGCGCGAACAAATATGGATCTCTGTAGTTCTTAGTTGCACTCTCCACATAATCCAGCCCACGGTGAAGGGCGGCATCCTCCATTTCCGACTGTTTCTGTGGTTCTTGGTTTTTGCCGGCGGACGACCGTGTCAGAGCCAGGCTCTGCGCAACATAGGCAGTCAAAATCGCGTCTTGAAGCGGAGAGTGCTGATACCAATGCTCGCTTGCCCAACTGCCTCCCTTGGTCTGCTGCTGAACCAGCCATTTGCGTGCTTTGTCGATCAAACTCGGATCGACGCTAATGAATTCGGAAGCACCATTCAGAAATTGCAACGCATACGCGGTGAGCGCGACATCCGGTTCACCCCTGCCCCAATAGGTCACGCCACCCGAATCATCGATATAGGAGAGCAGCCGCGTATAACCCAGGCTGGTGTAGCGCAGGGCCCGATCGTGCAAAGAACCCAAGGAGCGGCGGCTCTGCTTCTCAAACTGAAGCAGAAGCACACTAGGGTAAGTTGAAGAGATCGTCTGCTCGCCGCATCCCCAGGGACGCTGCAACATTCCCTCCAGGGATTCGGTGACCTGGGCGAGCAGGTCGGGGTAGATTTTCAAGTCCGCACGAATCGACCCGGAAATCGCTTCCTTGGGGATTTCAAATTCCAGGCTGACGGCTCCGCTGATGATCCGGCCGTCCGTGCGCGTGAGTTCTGCGCCATCGGGATGGACGGCAACCGCGCGCTCAATCGCATCTGCGACAGTTGTTCCCGTTGCGGTGACTCTTTGTTTCCCGGATGAGATGGCGCTCGTTGCTTTAAACGGGAAAATAAGCTTGGCATTCCCGCCGGGGGTAATGGCCGCCTCCTGGCTTGCGGTCGAGTTAAGCTCGAACCAGTCGCTTCCGCGCATCTCGACTCTCACGCGTTCCGCCTTGTCCGTGTAGTTCCGCACCACTACCGGCAGCGAGATTCGATCCCCGATGGTTAGCGCTTTTGGCGGGTCGTGTTCGACAAAAAACGGCTGAAAGCTCTTCACCTCTTTATCCAGCGTTGCTAGCCGCCCATCCAGAGTTGAAGCAATCAACGACATTTTCCACGTCGTGAGGTTGTCGGCGAACTTCCAAGTGATGTGCGCCTTCCCATTCGTATCGGTCTCGATTGAGGGTTGCCAGAGTAGGGTTTCGGGGAAATACTCGCGCAGGCGTGGAGTTACACTGGCCTGTTGGGTAAGGTTTGTCGACCGTATCACGCCCGACACTTCGGCGCTGCTAGTCTGAACTGAAAGCGATGCGGCCGAGACCTCCACGGTTTCAGTTGTGCTCCCGAGCCGAAGACTGGCATCGACCTCGACCGCTTCCTGCGCACGCACAACGACGGAGTTCCACACTGCCTGCTGAAACCCCGATGCGCTTACCGAGATTTTGTAAATACCAGGAGGAACGCTCAAGATCACATACCTGCCATTCGAATCCGTGGTTGCCTCGTACTTGGTACCAGTGATCTCGTTTGCCGCAACCACTTTGGTGTTGCCAAGCGCGGCCCCGGTCGGATCTGTCACCGTCCCTGTGATCCCTCCGGTCTCACCGGTAAACATTAAGTGCATGGTGGCTTTCGAGGTTTTGCCCGAAACCGTGACTTCAGAAAGCAGGGCGGCGAAAGTCGCCACATCGAAGTCGTCTGCGGTATCAGCAATCCCGTCGGGGCCCGCGCTCCGGACCTTGTACAGCCGGTTCCAAACAGTGACCGGTTCGGTCTCCACCTGCTGGTTGTAGGCCACAACCTTGTCCGAATAGGTGGCAACGGCCGACAATCGGACTATGTATGGCCTGCCAAACGGATCGCGTAGGTCATCCAACCGGAAGTCTGGAAGCAGCAGGTTCTTGAATTCCTGTTCCGTCTCGGGCAGCTTTCCCGCGCGCTGGATCCCGGGATTTAGTACCTTGCTGATGGCTACTCTCGGTTCCTCGAAGTAGTCGACCGCAGATGTCCCGAGCAGATACTCTTGCCCAGGCTTGCCACCAGACCCCTGCGTTCTTGCACTCACCGTGTATTGGGCGCCGCTGATCCCGAACTCGAAAATGTAAGGGTTGCCCCAAGGATCGCGCACCTTCGAAAGATCAACCCCAACCAACGCCAGAGCTGCACTTAATGCAGTGGCGTCCCGCACGTAAGTGCCATTCTGGCGGTGGTACTCCTTGAGCGCCTCGGTGACTTCCCGTTCAATCGCCTGATAGAAGTTTAGGTAGACGTGCGCTACCGAAAAATCATCATCCGTTCCACTGACTCGGTCCGGGCCCGAACTGATCAGCTCTAGCTCATAATCCTGATAACCAACACTAAACTTGGGAAAGAATGGGATACCCCAAGGGTCCTTAAAATCCGTTCCATTCAGCTGGTGCCTCGCAAGCAAGGCATTTAACCCCTCAAGGCTTCGAGGAAGCGCGCTTCGATCGATGACCTCCCGATAAATTGCGGTCAGCAATGGCCCTAGCGTCCTCTGAATCTCTGTTCTATAAACATCCCCGGGGCTCTCAATGGTCTCGTCATCGCCAAAGGTTGGGGAGTAGAAAAACCCGCCACCGCCCCCATCTGCGTTAAGCAGAAAGTCGGCCGCTACATCCAGGTCCTCAGACACGGGTTCACTGGTGTCCACACGATCCAGATCAGCACGGGTCAAATTGGCGAGTTTTGCGCCTTGATACCACCAGCCACTGTAGCCTCCGAACCCGAATGGATAGCGAAGATCTTCATCGATGCGAGCGCGTTCTTCGACCGCCTTATCAAAAATCACGGCGCCGATTACGCTCGGAATGGCTGCGCCATCGGCGGTCTTCACTTGGACGGTCGCGGCCGCCGGCTGGCCGGGACGGTATTGTTTTTGATCAAGCTTCAGAGCAATTTTCAGATCTCGGTTTTCGGGATAAATAACCGAACGTGACCTCGGGAAACCGGAACTGCGCGACGCATTCATGTTCATGGCGAGGATCGCGAGTTCTCCCTTGAATTCCGGGCTGTATGGAAATCTCACCATGGCCCGGTGATTTTTGACCCGTACGGTCGAACTGCGGAGAATTCTCGAGCTGTTCGTCAGCTCCACCAGGACACCCCCATCAGCATCGGACTGAAGCTCGGCCTCGATCGCATCTCCCGCGGCAAGAATCGTCTTGGTGGGCACGACCTCCAAAGCATGTTCTCCGGGATATTGCCAGACGTTCAGCTTGGTTACGCCGGCGAAGCCCTTGCGATCACGTGCCACCAGAATGAGCGCTAGTTCCTTGTCACCCTCGGGAACCGCTTTCGCGCCCCGCAGTCTGGCTACGCCATAGCGGTTGGTGTGCGCAGAAGCAAGCAGATGCTCTCCCAAGCTATCCACCGTACGCACTTCAACTTCGCATTGTGCGGCCGATCCATCAGCGTAAGAAGCAGAAAGAAAAAATTGACTAGGCAGACCGTGGGCGGAAGATTGGTTGCCAACAAAATACACGTGAATTGGGTACTTGCTGACTCGAACGTCAAACCGCCGCTCTTCTGTACGTCCACTTGTCGGATCGGTCACGTAGGCTGTGTAGGTTACGTCCCGGAACTTTCGATAAGACTCTTCGTCCAGTTCCGAAAAGTCTTTCGCGATGTCAAGCACGCCGTGAAAGTTCCCCTGTTCATCCGTAGTTCCAGTGATCGGCTCACCTTCTTCCACGTCCCATCTCTGCCTGGCGAAGTCCCATTTGCGTTCTTCCAGACGCGAGACCCGAACCTTTGCGCTCGGCACCGGCTTGCCAAACAAGTAAGCCGCATTGACTTCGATGGAAGCTTTTTGATCGGGCAAATAGTAGTTGCGCTCAGATTTCGCGTTGACCACGAAGGTTGGTAGCTCGTAGCGACTGATACGTACAACCCGGCGATCCATTGCGCTGGTAAGGGCATTCTCCTCCTCGTCGTCCGAGTCTTCGTCAGATTCGACGTATCTGCCGGGATAGGTTTTTGCCAGGATCATGTACTCGCCGAGCCTCAGCCGATCTGGGATCGCCCAGTCTAGGGAGATCACGCCGAAGCGCGAGGAATATCGCTCGTCGCGGAACACTGTGGTTCCGTCTTCATCTTCAATCTGCAGATAGATCTTCTTGTGCGGCACCGCCCGGTGCTCATCTCCAAAGACCAGAGCCCGAACATGCAGAGTTTGACCGGGCTGATAAAGCGGTTTGTCTGTCTGGACCAGAATCTGGGTAGGCGCACCCAGTTTCAGTTCGCTCTCTGCCTCCTTCCTGATGGCGCCATGTCGCGCCTCAACCGTCAGCGTAAGAGTCGGGGTTGTGATGTCCGCGGGTATCGTCAGCGGAATGATCACATATCCGTTGGCCCCAATCGTTCCGCTGCCCGCCGCCAAGCTCGAGTCTTTGTCGCTGTTTGCAACCGTCACCCTGATTCCGACCCCGCCAACTGGCTTTCCCGCAACTGGATTATTGGTGTGTACCCGAACAAAGAACTTCTTTCCCGCTTGCACCATGGTTGGCGCAGAAACATGCAAGGAGAAGTCTTCGACCGAGTCCAATAACGGCAACACATCCTTGCCAATCTCTTTGTCATTCGCCGCAATCGAGCAAGACAGTCGATACCACATCAGCTCTTGGGATCGTTTTGGAAGTTGGGGAAGAGGTATTGTCGTTCGGAGCCTGCTCGTTCCAGCCTTCAGATTCGAAGACAAGGAAGTCCGCGCAACCGGATCGCCGCTGGGCGCGAGTATCTCGAGCTTTACCGTTGCGGATGCAATGTCCCTTTCTGAAGCAATGATCAGGGTTACATCGTAGGCAGAACCCTTAAAAGTGATTCTGGAAGCATGCGCATCCACTCGAACTGACTGGGATGCAACCGGCTGGGAACTAACAAGAACAATCAACGCAAGAATGCAATGCCGCATATGGGTTCCTCCTTGAAACTCCATATTCACGACACGCGTTGACGCTCCCAGGATTGTGATCTAAATCAGCGCGCAATGTGAGTCTGTGTAAGCCGTACGACCGTTGTCAAGACGAAACTACGCTACTGCCGGGCGTTAGTCCTTTGTCCCAGAAACAACGCTCGACTTACTATCTGTATAACTTATTAAAGTGAGAGGCCCAAGTAGTTTCCGTACCCCACGATGACGGTTGAAGCAACCAGGAGAAACAGGGCGAGTGTCAAAAGGAGTCCGGCGCGGTGGCCTGCGCCTTTCCACTCCTTGAAACCAATTCCCCAGAGGCTGCTGAAGATGATGATACTTGCCATGTGTAGAGTCCAACTGGAGAACTTGTATTTTCCCATCTGACTCTCGCCCATGGTGTAGAAGAAGAATTGGAAATACCAAGTGGTTCCTGCAAGTACGCACAAAAGGTAATTGCGAAGCATGGGCGCACGAACCTCTGCCGGCGCGGAAGCTGACTTCTCCAGCACTGCCGTGGCAGTCATGGTTTGGCCTTGCGACTGAATGTGCTCGACCACTTCGCGGCTGGGGGCGTCAACTGCAGTTTCCAGGATGGGTTCTGCGGCACGTCCATTCGGTCGAATCCGTGAAGTGAAAAACTGATAACCGGTCTTATTGCGCGCGAGAAGAATCAGGCACCATACGAAATTGGTAAGAAATCCGCCAATCAGTACGACCACCAGCACCGGCAATCCTTGCCATAAGGTTGGCGTGCCGTGCTCGAGAGTAAGGGTTTTGATGGGATCGCCTGCCGCCAGTCCATACGCGAAGCATGCGCTCATTACGCCAGAGAGGATGGCCACGCCAACTCCCTTGCGAAGGTCGAATTCCGCAATCGCCTCCTTCTGCTGCTCGGGAGACATGACGCGCTCTTTCGAAATACCCGCGAACCCCGCCGCGGTGATGCCGAGCAGACAAACGAAAACCCCGAGCAAAATCACTCTGCCCGAGGTGGTTCCCAAAACCTGGCTCATGAACTCACCGCGGAAGATTGGAGGCATCAGTGTCCCGAACGCGGCACACAGGCCCAATACCACGGCCATCCCCAGCGAAAGCCCCAGATAGCGCATGGTAAGACCGAAGGTAAGCCCGCCCACTCCCCAAAGCAGTCCGAAGAAGAAGGCCCAGAACAGCGCGGATGCGGGAGCTTGGTGCAATACGGCGAGAAGATCTTTTGTCAGAAATCCCGCAATGATCCAGGGAGCAATGATCCAGCTGAAAAAACCACCGGCAAGCCAATAGGTCTCCCAGGCCCAGCGCTTCACCCCCTTGTATGGCACATAAAAGCTGCCGGACGCGAGTCCGCCCAGCCAGTGATAGACGACTCCGATTACCGGGTTGGCAGCCATGTACTCCCCTTAGTCATAAGTGAAAAACTTCTTCGAGCGGCAGCATGGCGCGGTCCGGTGCAAGGCCTTGCGGTTGCACGAAGAAATCCCTCATTTCGTTTTGCCAGCGATCATTTATCTCGCGCGACGCCATGCCTGAGCGGGCTCGTTCGAAATCTTCCGTTTCGAGATACCCGACGAGCAAGCCGTCATCCCGCAAAAACAGCGAGTAGTTGTTCCATCCCGTCTCGCGAAGGGCATTCAGCATATCAGGCCAGACGGCGCGGTGCCGCCGCTTGTATTCATCCAGACGCTCCGGTTTGACCTGCAAGACAAAACAGATTCGTTTCATAGGTTTCAGCGCAGGAACGCATCCCCCAGTCCGCCATCCACGGGAATAATGTGTCCCGTTGTCTTGGCGCTCTGCTCGCTCAATAGCCAAACGATGGCGTTAGCACAGTCCTGCGGGAGAATCGGGCGCTTCGTCAGCGTGCGCTGTGCATAGAAGTCGGCCAACTTGCGGCGCAAAGCCTCGGTGTCATCGTCTGAGGAGTAGGCGATCTTGTACTTGTCGAGAGATTGCATGACCCGGTCTCGCGGAAACATCGTCGAACCTGCAACCACGGTCGCCGGCGCAATCCCGTTCACCCGGACCATCGGACCCAGCTTGATCGACAACTCCCGTACCAGATGGTTTAACGCGGCCTTGCTGGTGTCGTAGGCCTCGCTTCCCTTTTTCGGGACCACCGCATTCGCAGACCCGGTGAGAACCATTGCCCCCGGAAGATTCTGATCTTGAAACACCCAATCGGTCTGGCGCGAGAGCAGGTAGTTTCCGGTGACATTGAGCAGGAAAGTTTGTGCCCATTGCGCCTCGGTAAGCTCCCCGTCTGAAGCCGGCAGGGGATAAATCGCGGCTGTGTTGACCACCGAGTCGATCCCTCCAAACTGCGCGACGGTGAACTCTGCCGCCTCGGCCAGGCTGTCAGACCTGCTGAGGTCGGCTTTGATGTGCGCAACTTGCTCCCTTGAGGCAAGCGAAACCGCGTCTTTCGCGGTTGCCGCAGCGCCTGCGGCGTCGAAATCCGATACCACAACGTGTGCTCCCCTTTTCGCCAAAAGCAACACGACTTCTCTACCGATTCCGCTGGCGCCCCCAACAACCAGCACGATTCGGCGGCTAAACTCGGCCTCGGCCGGCATGCGCTGCAACTTGGCTTCTTCGAGCGCCCAGTACTCGATGCGAAATGCCTCCGCTCGCGGAAGGGCAACATAGTTGTGAAACTGCGAAAATTCGCTGGACCGCTCGGCCGTGCGCGCCTGGGGCAGAGCATCCGGAGCAGGGCCGTCCTCCAGGGCATTCGCTCCCGCCATCACGTGGATGGCGTTGATGAAGAACTCGGTCGTGATGCGCGCTTCCTTTTTGTTTTTCCCGAATCCAAACAGGCCCAGCCCCGGAACCAACACAACCGAGGGATTGGTGTCGCGCAACTGGGGCGAGTCGGGGGTGGCAAAACTGTCGTAGTACTTTTTGTAATCGCTGCGGTACTGCTTCACTTGCTCCTGAATGCGGCCCTTCAAAAGATTTGCGTCTTCGGTCTGCGGATTCCACGGAATAAACATCGGACACACGCGTGTGCGAAGGAAGTGATCGGGACAACTGGTACCGAGTGCGCTCAGTTCCTTCGCCCATTTTGAGCTGGCGAACGTGAGCGCGTCTTCCTGATCGGTGAAGTGTGCGATCACGCGCCGGTTGGAAGAAAGCACCCCCCGTAACGACGGCAGGATCTTGATCGCCACGCGGGCGCGATCCGCGGCTGTCGAACACAGAACCCCACCGAACAGCACGGCTTTCTTCCTCTGATGCTCCCTGACGAACTCGCCCATCTGATCGATGGTGCGGATGCTGTTTAGATAACATTCGCGCTGAGTGTTCCCCCAGGTGAACAGGCCATGGCCGCCCAAGATCAGACCTTCGGCTTTCGGATTCTCGGCAACGGCCCGCTCTAATTGCATGGCCAGCTCAAACCCAGGACGTTGCCAGGGCAGCCAGGCGATCGTTCGTCCGAACTGGCGGTTGAACTCCTCAAGCTTCTGCTGGCCATTGGCGCTAGCCGCAAGTGCAATCGCCCAGTCAGGATGCAGGTGATCTACGTGCTCGAATGGCAGGAAGGCATGCAGCGGCGTGTCGATGGAAGCGGCGACCTTGTTTTCGCCGAATGCAGAAAGCGGGTAATAGCGCACCATCTCGTCTTCATGGGGCTCGCCGCGATAAAGACTCTTGAGCTGGTACAGTCTGTGGAGGTAAAGGATGGCGAAGCCCACTTCGGTGATCGAGCCGATGTCGCCGCCGCTGCCTTTCACCGCGAGCACTCGAACGGGATCTCCCGAGAAAGGATCGGACAATTCGAACTTCGAACTGGTATTTCCCCCTCCGAAATTGGTGATGCGCAGGTCCGCCCCCAGCAGGTTGGAACGGTAACGCAGCAACGCGAGTTGATCTACACCTAGGCTGCGCGCGTGTTGCTCATCCCACAGATCTTTGAGTTCTAGGAGTTCTGCTGTTTCAGGCATACACCATCCCTGTGTAGTGTTGAAATCGCTCCAATTCCTTCTGCCAACGGTCGCTTTCTCGGGGTTCGAATACCTCAGTTGCAAACGAACGATCGATCATGGCGCGAGCTTCTGCGAGCGAACTGGCCTCGCCGGTGGCGAGAATTTGAATCGCGAGATTGCCAAGGGCAGTGGCTTCCACTGGTCCGGCCAGCACTCTGCGCCCGGTCGCCTCCGCGGTGAACTGGTTCAGCAAACGATTCTTGGACCCACCACCAATAATTCGAATGTCGCGGATCGGCTTTCCTGTGAGTTGCTCAATCTCGCCAACCACGACCGCGTATTTGAGTGCCAGGCTTTCGAGCACGGCTCTAGCATAAGCACCTGGATGACTCGGCCGGGATTGCCGAGTCTTGGCGCAAAACCGGTCGATTGCTTCTGGCATGCTCGTCGGATGCAAGAACGATTCGTCATTGGGATCGACAAGATGTTGGAACCCCGGTTCGCGCACGGCAAGTTCCATAAGCTCAGCGTAGGTGTAATCGTGGCCGCCTGATGACCAAGCACGCCGGCAACATTGCAGCATCCAAAGGCCCATCACATTCTTGAGAAGCCGCGTGGTGCCACACACGCCGCCCTCATTTGTGAAATTCAGCCGCAGGCTCTCCGCATTGATGAGCGGAGCGTTCAACTCCGTCCCGATCAGTGACCATGTCCCGGAACTCAGGAAAGCGGTGCCGTCTCGGGCTGCAACTGCGGCAACCGCCGAGGCCGTGTCATGCGAGCCGGGCGCGATGACTGGCGTTCCGGCAAGGCGGCTTGCCGAAGCGGCTTGTGCCGATAAGCTGCCGACCACGCCTCCCGGCTCGATGATGGCGGCGGGCAAATTCGCTGGAAGCTCGAGTTTCTCCATCAACTTCCCAGACCAGGACCGGGAAACGGCGTTTACCATCTGCGTGGTCGTCGCATTGGTAAATTCGCAACGCGCATTCCCCGTAAGCCAGTAGTGGAACAGGTCTGGCATGGTAAGCAGTGTTCGTGCTGCTTTTAGCATCTGAGGCGTGTCTCGTTTCGCCGCACACAGTTGATAAAGCGTGTTAATGGACATGAACTGAATTCCGGTTTCCCCGTAAATCTCATCCGGGGACACGGTTTGAAAGACTTGCTCCATCACGCCATCGGTGCGCTTATCACGATAATGATACGGGTTCCCTAGGAGCTCGCCCCCCTCGCCCAACAGGGCATAATCCACGCCCCAGGCATCCACGCCTACTCCCGCCAATTCAGTTTCAGGCAATCCCGAAAGGGCTTTGCGCATTTCAAACCACAAACGCGGAGCGTCCCAATGAAGCGATCCGCCATATTCAACTGGTTCATTGGCGAAACGATGCACTTCCTGCGTCGTGAGAACGCCACCGCCAACGCACCCGAGAACCGCGCGTCCACTCTCCGCTCCAAGATCAAACGCCAGATATCTTTTGGATACATCAGGCATACGAGGAAACACTTTGTGAATTGCGGGCGGCACGTTCTTTGGTGATGCGTTCCATGTAGCCGCTTTCCAGAAAGGCCTTCAGGGGATCGCAAGGCAGCCCCTTTGACTCCCGCCAATCCTGGATCGCCGGCCGCACATCCGTATGGAACGCATTCTGCAGCAACGACTCAGCCTCTATCAGATTGCATTTTTGTTGCGCCGCAACGAGCTCCTCATGATCGACCAAGGCCGCCTTGGCAAACAGCATTTGTGCCATCATCACGGTTTGGATCGTTTCTTCGATCTTCCCCTTGAGGTTATGACTTTGATCGATCATGTAGGCAATGTCCGCTTTCTGGCCGGTCTCCCATTCATAAAACAGAATCTCGTGGAAAATGCGGAAGACCTGATAGGGATCAATTGACCCGATGGTTAGATCGTCGTCGGCATAGCGCCGATCGTTGAAATGGAATCCCCCGAGCATCTGCTCGGAAAGCAGCCATGCCACGATCTGCTCAATGTTCTGCGACGGATAGTGATGCCCGGTATCGACGAGCACCTTTGCTTGCCTCCCTGCAGCCCGCGCCAAATGCAGAGCCATCCCCCAATCGGCAATGTCGGTGTGGTAAAAGGCCGGCTCAAACGGCTTATATTCGACCAGGAGCCTCTGGTCCCGAGCCAGGTGGTGGTGCACCTCAGCCAGTGCTTCCTCAAACCAACGCTTGCGTTGTCGAATGTTGGCCGTCCCAGGATAGTTCGACCCATCTGCAAACCACATGGAAATATCTCGGCTGTGCAGTTGGCTGGCGATTCCTATGGCGTCTTTGGTATGCAGCAAGGCCTGCGAACGAATCGCGGGATCCGGATTCCCGAACGATCCATGTTTGTAAACCTGGTCTTGGAATAAGTTGGTATTGATCGAACCGGGTTGAACTCCATAGCGCTCAGAGAGTTGCGTGATTTGGCACGCACTGTCGACTCCCCCGGGACAATCCCAGAGAACGTGCAGGGCAATGGTGGGACAGACACCGGTGACCCGATGGACCTCGCCGGCGTCGCTAAACTTTTCCTCCGTAGTAGCCGCCGCCGCCGGTTGCAGAAACTTCCCGAAGCGCGTTCCGGTATTGGCGAATCCCCATGAGGGGATTTCGATGCGGAAGGTCTCGACCGCCTGAAAGATTCTTTGAGGATTGGACAAATTCATGGCATGCACCGCATTTCAGGGAATTTACACACAGCCGGCTGGTTGGTCACGCCTTTTGTGCCCAAATAAATTGCTTTTCGCATTACGAAATATAATGTCGTTCCGCAGGGCCGACTTGCAAGCTGTTTCGTCGCCGCTTTACTATGCTTCCCAGCTCTGCCGAGGCACCTGCAGATTTCGCGATGCGGAACAGTAAAGGCCTCGATTGTGACATTGATTAGCATTCTATGAGCAACGGAAACCGTACTCGAGATCCCTACCTGGTCAAGTCGGTGGTGCACTCTTCACGCATTCTTTCCGCTTTCCGCTCCCCCGGAGAAGCCCTGCCCCTGAAGGAAATCGCCCAACGCAGCGGGCTTCCGAAAACCATGAGTTTCCGCCTGCTCTACACGCTCGAGAAGTGTGGGCTGATCGAAAAGATCGGCGCCAATTTGTACCAGTCGAGCCTGCGGCCAACCAAGCAGCGAGTTTGCCGCCTCGGTTACGCCGCTCAAGGGACCAACTACCAATTCTCCAGAGAAGTCTCGGCCAGCCTGGAGCGAGCTGCCAAGGAAGAAGGTGTTGAGCTGATCGCCCTTGATAACCGCTACAGCGCCAAGACCGCGCAGCGCAATGCCGAACTCTTAGTTCGCGAGAAAGTCGATCTCGCCATTGAATTTCAAACTGACGAAACCATTGCCCCCATTGTGGCTGCGAAATATCGGGAAGCCGGCATTCCGATGATTGCAATCGATATCCCTCATCCTGGCGCCACCTACTACGGCGCAAACAATTATGAAGCTGGGCTGATCGGGGGCAAGTACCTTGGACGCTGGGTGAAAGAACACTGGCATTCCGAGTTGGACGAGATCATTCTCCTCGAACTTCCACGCGCGGGGAATCTGCCTCAGATGCGGCTGACCGGGACGTTGGTCGGAATCAATCTGACTCTTCCCAGCGCAAAAAACGCTCGGGTGACGCACCTGAACGGTGATGGCGAATTGGGGCCGAGCTTTGAAGTCGTTCGCCGGCACATTCGCCAGTCCCGCTCGCGCCGTATCGTCGTGGGTGGCATTAATGACGTGAGCGCCATCGGCGCCCTGCGCGCCTTCGAAGAAGCCGGGCGCGCCGACACCTGCGCAGTCATGGGCCAGAACGCATCCCTTGAGGGGCGCGCCGAGCTTCGTCAACCCCATACCCGGTTTGTTGGTTCGGTCGCTTTCTTTCCCGAGCGCTATGGCCCCGACCTCATCCGAGTAAGCCTCGATATCCTGAACAAGAAACCTGTTCCCCCGGCCGTATTCGTAGACCACAAGCTTTTGACTCCGATCACGGTGGACCACTTCTATCCGAATGATGGTCTGCTGCAGAATTCGGCGGCGGCTTTCGATCGAGTGTCGGCTTCGGCCTAGAAAGGTTTTCCACGGCCTTCGGTTCTGCACTGCAAAAGCCTAGGAGAACGGTATCGACTCGCGCCGACCGGACGCGACTCGAACCTCGAGTCCACCTCTACCACCGGTCCGCTTCGCGTTTATGTTTCTCATTACGAAACGCGAGGCTCGCGTTGACCCTGGCTGTGGGCAAATGAGACGATCGGCCACCTGATTGGCCTAAACTGCCCCGTTCAAACTTGCTGCGTGGGTCAGCCTTGTGAGGAGGAAGAATGAACATAGTGCGTAGTGTGGTTGGCATCGCGACCCTCGTGTTGTTCTCCACCTTGGGACCGGTCTTATTGGCCCAAACCCCCACCGACGCCCTGAAGCAAGGTTTTGAGAACCCTCCCAACTCCGCGCGGCCGCGCGTTTGGTGGCATTGGATGAACGGCAATATCACCAAAGAGGGTATCCAGGCAGATCTGGAGTGGATGCACCGCGTGGGCCTCGGGGGCTTCCAGAATTTTGATGCCGCACTCAACACGCCCAAGTTCGTGGATAAGCGCCTGGTGTACATGACTCCTGAATGGAAGGACGCGTTCAAATACGCAACCACGCTAGCCGACCAGCTTGGTCTGGAAGAAGCAATTGCCGGATCACCGGGTTGGAGCGAGTCAGGCGGCCCGTGGGTGAAACCAAATCAAGGCATGAAAAAAGTAGTTTGGAGCGAACTCCGCATCGAAGGAGGCAAGCCGTTTTCTGGCATTCTGCCCCATCCACCGACTACAACCGGGCCGTTCCAGAATTTGCCGGTATTTGATTTCCTTGCGGCTTTCACGGGACACCCCCAGCCCGCGCCACCAACCTTTTATGCAGATACAGCAGTGATCGCCTATCGCGCGCCGGATAGCGACGTTGCCCTGTCAACATTGAAGCCCACAATTACAGCTAGCAGCGGAAATCTGGATGTTGCTTTATTGAGCGACGGCGACCTAGTTAGAACGACGCAGCTGCCGAAGGCTGCGGCAGGTCAACAAGCCTGGATTCAATACGAGTTCCCTTCTCCCGAAACCATCCGCGCGGTGACGTTGGTGATCAACGATCCCCTGGCCTCGAGAGCAAACATGTTTGGAGCGGCACCGTCGATCGCCGACGTCGAAGCCAGCGATGATGGCCAAAGCTTTCGAAAACTCGTCGATATTCCGGCAGACGGAGGCTTTGAGCACACAATTGCATTCCCAGCCACAACCGCAAAGTTCTTCCGAGTAGCCTTGGTCACCAAGCCTCCCGCGGGCTTCAGCAATTCGGAGTTCGATGTGGACAACGCGTTCGGGGATATGAGCTCGATCAAGCCAAATCCCAATTTTGAGATTTCGGAGCTGGTGCTGCATCCCGGAGCGCGCATCAGCCGCTTTGAAGAAAAGGCCGCATTCGCCAATCTGCCGAGTTTTGACCCCTATCCGACTCCCGATGTCGCCGCCAGGGATGCCATTCGTAAAGAGGATGTCATCGACCTGACATCGAAGATGCAGTCTGATGGCACCCTCAGCTGGACGCCGCCGGCCGGAAGCTGGGTGGTCCTGCGTTTCGGTTACTCACTCCTCGGAATCACCAATCATCCGGCGTCGCCGGAAGGGACCGGGCCGGAGGTGGACAAGCTGAATCCCAGTGACGTTCGCGAGTACATGACGACGTATCTCGACAACTACAAAGATGCGGTCGGAGACTTGATGGGCAAACGCGGATTGCAGTACGTAATCAATGACAGCTGGGAGGCGGGCGCGCAGAACTGGACCGACAACTTGATTGCCGAATTCACCAAGCGCCGGGGTTACGATCCGCGCCCCTGGCTGCCCGTGCTCACGGGTCGAGTCATCGAAAGTTCCACCGCCAGCGAGGGATTCCTCTGGGATTTGCGGGAGACGCTCGGCGACATGCTCGCGGACTATCACTACGACCTGATCACCAAAATGCTGCATGATCGCGGAATGGGCCATTACGGCGAGTCGCATGAGGAAGGCCGGGCATTCATCGGTGACGGCATGCAGGTAAAGCGCAGCAATGATGTTCCCATGTCGGCAATGTGGACCCAAAAACCTGGCGTAAATAAGGATCTGCCCGGTTACAACGCCGACATTCGGGAATCCGCCTCCGTGGCGCACGTCTACGGACAAAACCTCGTGGCAGCGGAATCGATGACTGCATCTTCGGGGGCGTACGCCTGGTCTCCATTGACCTTGAAACCCACCGCGGACAAAGAAATGATGATGGGGTTGAATCGTTTCGTCATTCATACCTCCGTCCATCAGCCGCTCATGGACAAAAAGCCGGGCTTCAGTCTTGGCCCCTTCGGCCAGTGGTTCAATCGAAACGAAACCTGGGCAGAGCAGGCCAAGCCCTGGGTCACGTACCTGGCGCGAAGCTCCTACCTGCTACAACAGGGAAAGTTTGTTGCCGACATCCTTTATTTCTACGGTGAGGACACGAATTTGACGGATCTGTTCCTGCACAAGGCTCCGCCGATTCCGGATGGCTACAATTTCGATTACATCAATGCCGACGCCCTAATCCACGTTTTGACCTTCAAGGACGGGCAACTGGCCACGCCAAGCGGCATGCACTATCGCGTGCTGGCGCTCGATCCGCACGCCCAGCACATGTCGGTTCCGGTTCTCTACAAGCTTCGCGAACTGGTACAGGCCGGTGCAATCGTCTGCGGAGCAAAACCCATCGACAGCCCAAGCCTGGCAGACGATGGAAAGGAGTTCCAAAAGATTGCCGACGAGCTTTGGGGATCGGGCGATGGTGCATCTTTCGGAAAAGGCCACGTATACGGGAAACAGACTCTTCGCGAGACGCTCGCCACTCTGCACGTAGCTCCCGATTTCACCTACACCCGCCCGCAAGCGGACACCAATGTGCTGTTTGTCCACCGCCAGGTGGCTGAGGGCGATCTCTATTTCCTCGATAATCGCAACGACCGCTATGAATCCCTGAGTGCGACTTTCCGCGTCACCGGGAAGGCGGTTGAATTGTGGCATCCAGATACCGGCGCAACCGAGCCAGGGTCTTACTACGCCGCCGAGGGGCGCACCACCGTACCCTTGAAACTTGCACCGTGGCAGACGGTATTCGTGGTCTTCCGAAAGCCAGCGGCAGTTCCCTCCCGTACCCTGCCCACCGTGGTCGAAACTTCCTTGGGAAACATCGATGGTCCATGGCAGGTAAGTTTCCCCCCGGATCTCGGTGCACCCCCCTCAGCGACGTTCGACTCGCTCACGCCGTGGAATGAAAACTCCGATGAAGGCATCCGGTACTTCTCCGGAACCGCGACTTACACCAAGTCGATTCCCGTACCCGCGTCGTGGATCCAGCCGGGAACTCGCATCTGGCTGGACCTCGGCTCTGTCAAGAACCTGGCACAGGTCGCCGTGAACGGCAAGGACCTCGGAATCGTGTGGACGCAACCATTCCGCATCGACATGACCTCCGCCTTGAAGCCGGGCGAGAACAAACTCGAAGTTAGGGTCACGAACGGGTGGGCTAACCGCATCATCGGCGACCGCCAGCCGAACGCGCCCAGGCAGTACACCTTCACAACGCCAAAGTTCTACAAAGCTACGGCGCCGTTGTGGGCTTCCGGTTTGCTAGGCCCGGTGCAGATCGTTCAAAGTATCGTCCTGAAATAAATGGAAGCGAAGGTGTCGATCCCCTGACTTAGTAGAGCAGCTTCAAAGAAAATTGGATCTGCCGCGACGTTCCGGCGGTTTTGCTGATGAAACCGAAGCCGCTGCCGGTCACGATGTTGTTCGGCAATCCAAAGTTCACGATGTTGAATAGGTTGAAGAATTCCGCGCGGAATTCAAGAGTGCCGAATTCAGCGTTGCCTCGGCGCCCGAAAGGTGTGTCTTTGATCAGTGCCACATCGAAGTTGTGGAAACCGGGGCCGCGGAACGTGTTTCTCCCGAGCGTGCCAAACCGCCCATGGTTCGGGCCCGTTCCGCCCGGCAGATTGATTGGAGTAAAGAAGAAAGTGTTGTTGTCCTGCCCGCGCCCGAAATAATCCTGCCGAACCGCACGGCTGGTCGAGAACGGCGGCGCCGAAACCATGTCCGGGCGATCAGCCCCACCCAGCCCTGCATCGGTCTGCTGAACTCCGGAATAAACGCTGAATGGTGCTCCGGTCATGAGCGTGGTCACGTTCAGAAACTGCCATCCGGACGTGAGGGTTTTTCCCAGCGGCCGCAGGAAACTCACCCGTTCGAGCCGCAAGAGCTGGATGACACTCGCCGTGAACACGTGAGTCACATCGAAAGTCGCTGGGCCTTTCTCCGCCCCTGGATCCCAAGGATTCTGGGGTCCAGTCTGCAGCACCGTTCCAGCCGACCCTGAGCCCACCAGCACCGCACTGGTATCGTCAAGGACCTTCGAATACGTATAGCTTGCCTGGAGTCCGAGTCCGGCACGCGCAGAATTCTTCGCCAGGCTGGTTTGCAGCGCGTGATAAGAAGAATGGGACCCGCTGCTCATCACGGTTTCAGCGCCATACCCGCCAGTGGGATTTCCGGCAGAATCAAAGCGAGTGTAAGGTGCAAAAGCTGGGCCAGCTCCCCCGTACCCATTCGGTGAAAAAATTCTTGACAAATGGACGCCAACAGTCGCTACGTAAGACGCGCTGAACTTCACATCACGAAAAAAGTCGCGGTCTAATCCCAGAGTGTAGGAACCGATATACCCGTTGCGAAAGTCGCGTTGAAAGCCACTCACCGGCACTAGTTGCACTTGCTGCCCGGGCACACTCGCCGAGATATCAGCTTGCAGGCGATCCAGATCAAGAATGGTGTTGGGTTTCACACTCTGCGTGGTTCCGGCGGGGAACACCGGCTGCCCATTGGTCGCATATGCCGTTGGAACCTGCAGGGGGACAATGGTGTTACTGAACGGCACCGAAATGGAGGGGGTTGCGCTCACGAACGCGGGATATACGAAGGGCACGCCTGCGGTCAGAAAATTGTCCTGCCAAAGATTTGGAAGCAAGGTCGTGATCGCACCCCCGACATGAACAACCGTGTGATGCGGCAGTGCGTAATCGATCGCAAGACGCGGTCCCCAGCCGCCCCAGTCCTGTTTGTACGGCGGCTGCGGATCGACCACGAAGATCTGTTGGGCAGTGTGATCCAGATAGGACGCTGGTTTCCCGGACGCATCGAAAAACATCATGGATGAGGTCCGCTTGGTCGCTTCATGAATCCGGCTGTTTACCTCGTACCGCATTCCATAGGTCAGCGTCAGCTGCGGCGACGCTTTCCAGGTATCCATGAAATAGAAGTTGTAGGCTTCGCGCCTTACACCTGCTTCGTTGAATCGATCTCCGACCGGGGTGAACGGCGCAACCGCATACATGCTGTAGGAGTAAGGAGTCGCGGTGAGCAAGCCAAACAGCGAATCGGGAAGCTGGCCCCCAGGTTGGATGTCGTGGGTCCCGCTGGCCGAAGGAATGAAAACTGGTGAATATGCCGCACCGCTACCAAATGCATACGTGCCATTCGGCGCAATTCCGAAAATGGTGGAGTCTCGATTCACGCGAATCTCGGTGCCAAATTTCAAGCTGTGCGCCCCCCGGATAGCGGCCATGTCGTGTTTGAACTGGTAAAGATTTCCATAAGAACCGTAGATCGATCCAGCAGGCGCATTGAAGGCCTCAAACAGACCATCGCCAAAGGTAATTCCGGGATGGGTATGGTCGACCGCAGGGAAAAACGGCGTGCTTCGTATATAGCCGAGCGAAGTGTCCGTTGTGAAATGCGGATTAAAGGTTCGCGAATACTTGACGGTGGCGTTGCGCTGATGATCAAAGAACTGGACGGCAAATCGCGGATCGATCGCGGTTTGATCGGGATTGTTGATCGGCCCAGTGACTTGATTGAGGCTGAAACGGGTGAGTAGTTGGGCTTTGTCGGAAATCTTGTGGTCCACACGAACAGAAAACTGATCTGTTACCGTCGAAACCTTCGACGACGTCGAATACGTGCGCGGTCCGAAGCTTCCATTGGGCGTGTTGGGGAGGGGGTATGCATTCAGGATGGGCACCACCGCAGCGTTCACCGGAACGGTGTAAGTGTCGGTAAAGGTCGGGCCGTTATAGACGACGATGCCCTGCCGCTCCGCTGCGGTTGGGACCCGCACCACTTGAGTCGTACCGAGAACTTGCCGAAATCCCTGATACTCGCCGAAGTAGTAGGTACGGTTCCGCCCGTCATAGATTCCAGGTAGAACCAGGGGGCCACCATTCGTAAATCCAAACTCATTTCGTACGAATGGAGGAATCCGCCGTCCACTCACGGATTTCGGCGGATCGAAGTAGTTGCGAGCATCAAAAGCCGCGTTGCGGACGAATTCAAAAAACGTGCCGTGGACCTGGTTCGACCCCGAATTGGTCACCACATTGGTGTAACTTGCACCGCCGTGTCCGATATCGGCCGACATAACGCCGGCATTCGATTGCACTTCGTGAATGGCATCGACGTTGAAATTTGAGAACGTAGCACCTCCCATCTCCGGATCGGTGGTGTCCGCACCATCCATGGCAAACACGGTTGCCGAGCCTCGCTGCCCGTTGACAGCAAATTGTTGCGTGAAGTTCGCAGCGCCGTTGGCGTCGGTCATGGTCCCGGCCGCAAGCAGCAAGAGCTTGCTGAAGTCACGGGAATTCAGCGGTAGACTCGATACTTCTGTGCCGGACAGGTGCTCGCCGCCGGAGGACTCGCTGCGCTGCAGGTTACCGATTCCCTCCTGAATCACCGCCCGCAAGTCTCCACCCTGCTCACTGAGTCGAAGATTGAAGCTCAACCCGGAGTCCCCCGCAACCCGAAGCAACTCCTTCGCAGCATAGACCTTGCCCGAGACTTCGACCGTGACTTTATATTCCCCGGAGGAGAGTTTCGGGAACGAGAACTCGCCGTGGACGGAAGTAACGGCTGGGGAAGGAGAATCGTGATCGGAGGAATTCAACCGGATGGTCGCGGCGCCTACACCAACCCCTGTCTCATCCGTCAGACGTCCATTCCAGGAAACCAAAGAATCAGCTTTAGCAAGGAGTACAGCCCCAAGGAAACACGCGAATACCGCGACCCGAAAGCACATACTTGGATTATAGCCAGCAGCACTGCCGATCGCCGAAGACGCCCGCATCCTAGGCGACACACAAGGTCATCGCGCGTTGGCCGAACGATCCCGGCAAAAGGATTTGAGGCGTATCTTTCCCAGGATCGACCGAGCTATTCACCAGCCCGGAATTTTAGCTTGTCCGACATGCGCACCAGGTCGGCAATGGACGCGGCGTTCATCTTTCTCATCACCTGCCCGCGATGCATCTTGGTTGTGACTTCGCTGATGCCGAGTCGGTCAGCAATTTCTTTGTTAGTGAGTCCATTTGTCACGAGCTGCAATACTTCCCTCTCGCGCGACGTGAGCTCGTTAAATCGGGATTTAAGCGCGGAAAACTCGGCATGGGCCACCCGCTGGGCGCGGTCATGCTTCAAGGCCTGCTCGATCGCTTTTAGAAGCTCATGCTTCTGCACCGGCTTGGTCAGAAACTCGATGGCACCTGCTTTCAACGCGCGGGACGCACTCGGCACGTCCCCATATGCGGTGACAAAGATGATGGGAATCGAAATCCCTGCTCGCGCCAGGGCTTGCTGAAAGTCCAGCCCATTGGCGCCTGGAAGTTGCAGGTCGAGCAGCAGGCAACTGGGCGCGTCGGGAAGCTCGGCGCTGCGAAACTCTTCCGTTGAACTGAATAACTGCGCTTCAAAGCCGACCGATTCGAGAAGGTTTCCAAACGCTTCTCGGACTGAGGGATCATCGTCCACCACAAAAATCGTCTCGCGCGCGTGCGTCATATGGTTTGGGTTGGAGTTCCTTGGTCAGGCATTCGCCTGTCGTTCCCTCGGGCCTTTCAGGCGCCAAACCTTTCCGCGGCACGAGCCTTGGCCTTTGCGGCTTCTTCTTCCCGGTTCTTTGGCGGAGCCGTCGTTTCGAGCGACCGCAGAAGGCGTGCCGAAACGCTTGCCACTTCCTCAATCGCCGCAGCGAAAGCCTCCTCATTCGCTTTCGAGGGCTTGGTAAACCCGCTGATCTTTCGCACAAACTGCAGCGAAGCTGCCCGAATCTCATCCTCGGTTACCGGCGGATCGAAATTGAAGAGAGTCCTGATGTTACGGCACATGAGCATCACCTGATCTCTAATGATATGGGAACAGTAGGTCTTGAGTATTCGAAAGCCGGCTTCCCCAAGCTCAGCGCCTTGCACAGCGAGGAGAGGATGCCAAATGCCTGGGCGGCGCAACTACAGTATTCCGCCCGAAAGTTATGCAGCCATTCGTACGGCCGCCGGAGCGGCCGCGCGGAACCTTTTCACCGCCTGAATCGTGAGCACAATAAACGCCGCCAAGACCACCAGCTGTGTAATGGTAAAGGGCGCTTCCTTCCCGGTTGGCGCGGCCGCGCGCAACAGGGGCACTTTCTCAAAGGATTGCACAACCAGCACAAACACGTTGAAATAGAGTGAAACGAGGGCGCTGATCACATACGCTGTCCGCCATCCTCCCGCCAGGTGTCGCAGGTAGCGGGCGGTGGCAGCGAGCGCCAGCGCGATCCCCGAGAGCACGCCCACCACGATCCCCGGGGTGACCTTGGTGAACGGGAACCCGAACCCGGTCACACTGGTGAGCGCTGTTGAAATCAGAAATATCGCAGTCCAAGTATTCCGACCTTTCGCTGCAAGCAGGCCGGCGAGGACGACCATACCCGAAGCAATTCCGATCAGACTAAGGATCACGTGGATGGAAGTATAGGTATGTAAGGACAGGCCGAACACCATGGGAGATCCTTCCTTTGTGGGTAGCAGTGGCGGACCCAAAAATCGTACGCGGAAGGCATCGGAAATACTATCGGGTACAGGACATTTCCTTTTAATCCCCAGACGAGGATGGCGTTGGTTTTAATTTCCAGCCCAGGTTCGTGTGTAGGAGGGACACGATGGAGAGCCTACTGCCGAGCCCGCGATTGGCTGGATCATTGGTCGAGAGGATCCACGTACGATCTCGGTTGGGATCGAACCCACACCTAGGCCAGTGAATTCACTAACTTAAGGTGCCAAGCACCTCAAGAAAATTGTAGACTCCTCGGTTTTCAGCTGTTCAGGCGGCGAAGCGATCGAGCGAGCTATCGGGAATTCCGAACTCCTTGAGAGTTTGCGGATCGGCGCAGGCGCGCACTAGTCTCCGCCAGCCAATCCTGTGTTTGAGCCATTGGGCGACCACGGTGTTGTTCTTTACATGATCGGTAAGGTCACCAGGGGAAAGACGTTGCCACTCGTCCGAGAGATGTTGCGCGGCAAGTTCCAGGTCACCCTTCTCCTCGCCACGGCACAGTCTCCGAACTTCCACCGCGTCTTCATAAATTCGATATTCCTCGACGCTCGAGCCATTGGTAGCCTCGAGGCGAAGGGTCATCGGCATGAGCGCCATGATCGTTTTACCCCGTTCCCGGCCAGAGGTACTAGAGATGACAAATTCCGAGCTAGGAGACCATCAGGGTGATCACCCAGATTCTTCAATAAAGGAGGGTAGGGGGCTTTGCAACAGAGGCTTTATCCCGAGCTCTTCGAGGCTTGGGACAAGCGTGTTATTCTTCCCTGCCGTGAGCATAAAAGCCATTACTCCGATCCTGAACGTTTCCGACCTGACTGACAGCTTTCTTTGGTTTGAGAAGTGGGGTTGGAAAAAGCTCTGGGACTGGGGTACGCCTCCAACTTTTGGAGCCGTAGGCGCTGGTGAGTGCGAGATCTTCTTATGTCACGGCGCGCAAGGGGGGCGCGGCAGGGGAACGAACGCTACCACGTTTCAACAGGACGGAGACGAAGAAGCTGACAAGGGTGTCTGGATGTCGGTTTGGGTGGAAGATGTTGACGCGGTACACAGCCGGTGCGTGGGCGCGGGGTTAGAGGTTACGTTTCGGCCTACCAATATGCCTTGGAACGTCCGTGAAATGCACCTTCGCCATCCCGACGGACATGTTTTCCGTGTGAGCCGGGGACTGAACGAGGGAGGCTAGCACCTTACATTGGGAACCTTATGGCAGTCGCTCCTGATCCTTACAATCTGCAAAGATTCGTTGATGCCCAGGAACCGGTGTTTCCCAGCGTGCTTGGCGAACTCCGGCGAGGACGGAAGTACGGGCACTGGATTTGGTTCATCTTCCCGCAACTGAAAGGTCTTGGCCGAAGTTCGACGTCCGAGTTCTTCGGCATTTCCTCCCTGGACGAAGCCAAGGCATACTTAGAGCATCCCGTGCTTGCCCCGCGCCTGATCGAGTGCACGGAGTTGGTCAACGCCGTCGAGGGCCGCGACGCGAATGACATCTTCGGAGACATCGATGCGATGAAATTTCGGTCTTCAATGACCTTGTTTGCCTACGCGGATCCCGGCAATCGATATTTCTCCTCGGCGCTCGAGAAATACTTCGCCGGCCAGATCGACTCACGCACTGCGGCCTATCTGCAAGAAAAAGAAGCTAGCTAGCCGCCGTGGGCGATGAGTGGTGGCGAGCGCAGGAGACCCTAGCTTATTTCCGAGGAGCCTTGGCGATCGGGAAGCGGAGAGAGCCAGCGGGTCAATTCAAGAAGTATGTCCTGTACAGCGTGTCCCGCTGCACCGGTCTGAACCCGGCATCGCGGATGATTCGGCGGAGTTCCTCTTCGGTCGTGCAGTTGGTCACGCCCGCCGCTCGCACGACATTTTCTTCGAGCATCACTGAGCCCACGTCGTTGCCGCCAAAGCGCAAGCCCATCTGGCAGACTTTTAATCCTTGCGTCACCCAACTCGACTGCACGTTCTGAAAGTTAGAGAGAAACAGACGCGAGATGGCGAGGTTCTTCAGATACTCGACGGCGGTGGCTTCTTCCCACTTGCGGCCACCAAGCGCCGTATTCGCCGGCTGAAACGTCCACGGGATGAACGCGGTAAATCCGCCGGTTTCTTCCTGCAACTTGTAGAGTACCTGCAGATGATGAATGCGGTGTTCGAATTTTTCGCCGACACCAAACATCATGGTGGCCGTGGTCCGCATGCCAAGCTGATGCGCGGTTCGGTGCACATTGAGCCAGTCTTCCGTCAGGCACTTCAACCGGGCGATGCGGTGGCGAACTTCGTCGTCGAGAATCTCCGCACCTCCGCCGGGGATGGAATCGAGGCCCGCATCGCGCAGCCGGGAGATCGTGTCGCGAATGGTGAGCCCACTATACTCGGCGATGGCAATGACTTCCGAGGCGGAGTAGCAGTGTAGATGAATTTTCGGGAAGAGCTGCTTGATGCCCCGCAGCATCTGCTCGTGCCAGTCGATCTTCAGGTCTGGATGCAAACCGCCCTGCATCAGCACCCCCGTGCCTCCGAGCTCCACAGTCTCGCGGATCTTTTCATAAATCGCTTCGAAGTCGAGGATGTATCCCTCTTTTGCCTTGGGTCCCTTTAGGGGACGATAAAACGCACAGAACGTGCAGTACTCGGTGCAGTAGTTCGTGTAATTGATGTTGCGGTCGATGATGTAGGTGACCACTCCATCGGGATGGAACTTGCGGCGCATGGCGTCCGCTTCCATGCCAATACCGATGAGATCGTCGGAACGATAGAGTTCCAGGGCCTGGGCTTCGGTGAGCGACATTGGTCTCTCGGTTCATTCTAACTGACTCAGCGGTTTCTAGGCTTCTGGCTTCCCCTGAGAAGCTTCCTCCTTCGGCCTGACGGTTTCGGAAGGGGAACCGGGCGAAAGCGATTGTCACCGACACGACGTTTTTTCTTGACCCGGGTGTCGTTTAGTGTTACAGCTTGTAACGTTACGATGACTAACAGAAGATTTGCACGTCTAAAGAATCTGGGAGAGGTGGAGCAGGTGGTCATGGACTACCTGTGGTCGGAAGGCCCGGTGACGGCGGAACGCTGCCGTGAAGCGCTCGCCCCCTCGCGTCCCATGAAGGACTCCACCATCCGCACCATCTTGCGCCGCCTCGAGGATAAGGGTTACGTGACGCATGAGGTGGACGGCCGCACCTTCATTTATCACGCATCGGATGAGCGGCAAAACGTTGCGGTTCGCGCTGTAAAAAGCATCATCGACCGCTTCTGCGGCGGTTCCGCGGAAGAACTCGTGCTCGGCATGGTGGACAACGACGTACTGGACCGCAAACAGCTGGAACGCTTGGCTCGCAAAATTGCGGAGAACGAAAGCAGGAGCTCTCGAAAAGCTAGCCGCAAAGATATTCCGGAGTAAGAATTATGACAATATCTGCTTTTGAAGCCAGGACGTTCCTGGTGCAGCTTCTGAGCGCAGCCGCGCGAACCGTGGTTCTTGCGGCAATCGCGGGGCTGCTGCTGACAGCATTGCGAGTAAGAACCACTCGCGTGCAGTTATTTTCCTGGATGGCGGTGCTCTACGCCGGACTTTGCATGCCCATCCTT
>Ga0068856_100000066_pt1 | contig 98376 bp, 97 predicted proteins | sample KBSCornC62_FD_66595 | JGI IMG/M metagenome (GOLD analysis project Ga0068856, IMG submission 66595) | Corn rhizosphere microbial communities from Kellogg Biological Station, Michigan, USA - KBS Corn C6-2 | ecosystem: Host-associated > Plants > Roots > Rhizosphere > Soil ...
TCTTCGGGCGTGTCGCGATGGCTGATGCGCTCGACGTCCTGGTCGATGATCGGGCCTTCGTCGAGCGCGCTGGTGACGTAGTGCGCGGTGGCGCCGATCAGTTTGACCCCGCGTTCATGCGCCTGATGATAGGGCCGCGCGCCCTTGAAACCAGGCAGGAACGAGTGATGGATGTTGATGCAGCGCCCGGACAGCTTTGCGGACATGTCGTCCGACAGGATTTGCATGTAGCGCGCCAGCACCACGAGGTCGGTTCCGGTGCGGCCGACCAGATCCCAGATCGCGGCTTCCTGCTCGCGCCTGGTCTCCTTGGTGACGGGCAGGAAATGAAACGGTATCTCGCCGAAATCGAGATTGCCGTAGGTCTCCCTGGGATGATTGGAGACGATCGCGGTCGGGATCATTTCAAGCTCGCCGGTGCGCCAGCGGTAGAGGATGTCGGCGAGACAGTGATCGGACTGCGAGACCAGCAGCATCACCCGGCGACGGGTGGCGCGGTCGCGCATCTGCCAATCCATGCCGAAGCGGTCGGCGATCGCGGTAAAACCGGTTTGCAGCGCGGCCAGATTGACCGCGAGATCGGCCGCATTGAACACCACGCGCATGAAGAAATGACCGGTCTCGACGTCGTTGAATTGCTGCGCGTCGAGGATGTTCTGGCCGTTATGGGCCAGGAACGTCGACACCGCGGAAACGATGCCGGGGCGATCCGGGCAGGACAAGGTCAGGACGAACTGATGGTCGGACATGGCGGATGATTTTCGCGGCAAGAAGGACGGGAACTTGGGCCCTGCTCTATCACCGGCGGCGGCCTTGCGCCAATCCCGGCCGAGGGATCATGATGAAACAAAGCCGTTGAACAAACCCTCGGCAATCGGCGTTAGAGCAAAATCATGGCAGACCGGCTGAACGGCTATCGCATCCTGATCCTGGAAACGCGCGAGGAAGCGCAATTTTCCCGCCTGCTCACCGAGCAGGGCGCCGACGTGATGCAATGTCCGATGTTCACCATCCACGACGCGCCGGACACGGCGCCGATCGAGGCCTGGATCAGGCGTTTTATCAAAACGCCGTGTGACGATCTGGTGCTGATGACCGGCGAAGGCCTGCGGCGGCTGATGAAGGTCGCGCGGCGGATCGGCCTCGAAACTGATTTCACCACCGCGCTCGGCAAGTCGCGGAAGTTCGCGCGCGGCCCAAAACCCGGCAAGGCGCTGCGCGAGATCGGGCTGGAGCCGCAGGTCACGACGGAAAAGCCGACCTCCGAAGGCATCATCGAGATGCTGGCGCGGTACGATCTCGGCGGCCATCGCGTCGGCCTGCAGCTTTATCCCGACAAGGATCATGCAAAACTGATTGGCGCGATCGCGGCGCAGGGCGCCGAGCCCGAGACCGTGCTGCCCTATGTCTATGATGCGGAGGCCGCCGACACCAACATCGTCACCGCGATCGGCGAGTTGGCGCAAGGCCGCATCGACGCCGTCGCGCTGACCAGTTCGGGCCAGGTCCGCCGCCTGATCGAGGTCGCCAGGGCGCATGGCTGCGAGACGCAATTGCGCGAGGGGCTGGCGCATACGCCAATCGCGTCGGTCGGCCCCGTGGTATCGGACGAACTCGCATCGCATGGCCTGCGCACCGACATCGCGCCCGCCAACGAGGCCTATTTCATGAAGCCGCTGATCTCGGCAATGGCGGCAGCGCTCGGCAAGACCCCGCCGCGCTCGGCGACGCGGCGTTGAGCAAAACCGTTATGCTCCGTTCACGCTTGCCGCGTGCTTCGCGCAATATTCCCGCCACATCGCACGGTACGCGGCCTCCGCCGCCCTCGTATAGTGTTGGGTGTTACCCGACGGACTCGCCAGAACCTTCGCCGATAGCTCCGACCGCAACGCGGCGAGATAATCGGGCTGCGAAGCATATTTCACCGCCAGATCGACATATCCGGCTTCACTGTCGGCCACCCATTCATGCAGCCCGACGGAAGAAATGACGGCGCCCGCGGCCCTGCTCGCCTGGCCATTGCCGAGCTTGGCCAGGACGGGAACGCCGACCTGCAACGCTTCCCAGGTGCTGACGCCGCCATTCTGCGGAAAGGGATCGAGGCAGATATCGATGCCGTCATAGGCCGCGAGATGTTCCAGGCGCGGCGACGAACCCAGACACCGGACGCGTTCGGGTGCGACTCCATGCGCAGCGAACCGCGCGACGATGAGTTCGCGCAGCGCCGCGTCATTGAGCGCACTGGTTTTGATCGTAATCCTCGATGTCGGGAGCGCCTGAAATATCCGGGACCAGACCCGGAGCGAATCTTCCGAAATCTTCTCCAACCGGTTGAACACGCCGAATGTGACATAGCCGTTGGCAAGGCACGGCGGCTGCAAGGCAGGCCTGACCGATGCAGGCAACGCGTCGATCGTCATCAGGCACGGCAGGTCATAGACCTTCTCGGCGAACAAATGACGGACTTCAGCCGGTATCGAAACGGGATCGGAGAACAAATAGTCGATCTCCGGCATGCCGTCGCCGCTGGCGTGGCCCCATGCCGTGACCTGAACCGGAGCGGGCTTTCGGGCAAACACCCTGAGACGATGTCCTCCCGTGAACCCCGACAGGTCGACGAGAATGTCGATCCGATCCGATATGATCTGCTCGGCGAGTTGGTCGTCGGTCAAGCGCCAGGCGTCGACCCATTTGTCGGCGAAGCGCTGGAAGCCGTCCGTAATGGAATCCCGCAGACTAGTGCACGAATAGCAAAATATTTCGACAACCGACTTGTCGTGGTTGCGCAACACCGGTCCGAAGATCAATGCCGCGGAATGATCCCTGAAGTCGGCCGATACATAGCCCACCCGCAGCCGGCGATGAGGATCGCAAACGTTTTGCAGCCGCTCCGCCGGGATTTTTGGGACCTTCGATCCGATTTGAGTCCACCACACCTTGCGGAACTGCTGATGCTCGGGAAATTCCGCGCGAGGATCGAAATCGAGCGCGAAGATCTTCCTGGTGATGGCTCCCTCATTGTCGGGCTGCATCGCCAATGCGCGATCATAAAGTTCGATCGCTTCTGCCGTTCTGCCCTGAAGCGCGACGCATTGGGCAAGTATCGTCAGCGCCTCGACGGACCGCGGGTCGTTGCGGACGGCCCTTTCGCAATTCTCCAGCGCCTCCGTCAACTTGCCGAAGCTGGTCCAGAGCCGCGCCTGCCCAAGCAGCGCCGCTTCCAGATCCGGCGCCAGCGCGAGCGCTTTGCCGTAGTGGTCGAGCGCACCCTGGATATCGCCCATCTCCGCAAGCACGCGGGCGCGATTGGCCAACGCTTGGGACAAATCGGGCTTGAGCCGCAGCGCATGGTCGAAGCTCGCCATCGCTTCATCGAATCGCTTCAGCTCGACGCTGGCGAGGCCCCTGCCATTATATGCGAGGGCATAGAGCGGCTGCATGCGAATGACCCGCTCGAAGACCTGCAACGCCTCGTCAAGGCGCCGAGCCGTCAACAATGCGTTGCCGCGATTATAGATGGCATCGACATAATCGGGCTTGAGCGCCAGGGCCCGGTCGAAGCTCTGGATCGCGCGGTCAGGAAGATTCAGCTTGAGAAAGGCATTGCCGAGATTGTTGATCGCGACCGGAGAATTGGGGCGAAGCGCGATCGACTTTTCGTAACTCGCACGCGCCTTCTCGAATTGGCCCATGTCGGCCTGGACCACGCCCAGATTGCTGAGCAGTTCGGCGGACTTCGGGTCGACTTGAAGCGCCCGCAGCAAAATGGCTTCGGCCTCCTCGAACTCGCCGACCTCCGATTTCGAAAGACCCAGAAGGTGAAGCGCGTCGAAATGATCGGGAAGATTCTCGAGCACCTGCAGGCAAAGCGCCTGCGCCTCCCTGGCGATGCCCGCTTGGTGCAGCCTCAGCGCCTTGTCCAGAATTGGACCCGCGGCCTTGCGATGCTGCTTCCTGGCGCGGTCTCTTTGGAAAGCGCTCAACCCTGCGGTTTTGTTCATGGACGGCCGGACGACGGTGTGAGGAATAAACGGGAACGCGCGCGACTCGACGGGAACTGTTCGCAGCAGCCGGACAATATTTGATTCGGCGGCCCCAGGGTTAGCTCACGCGCCGAGGCTCGGGCGGCAGTTCGGCCGCAGATCCCGCCGATGGAACAGAACGCCGGGGCTGCGACCGCGAAAGCCGCGCTTTCAGCTCAGTACCGCCTCGGCTTCCGTAACGGCGCAGAGCACGTGATAGAACGACGACGCCGGAATGGTCGCTACCGTCGAGCGTCCCTCGCCGTCGAATGTGTCGTACCAGCCGCCGGCGACGGGATGGCTGAGATAGTGCTGATCGAGACGCGCCAAGGCGTCGCGGGCTTCGGCGGGGGCACCCGCCTCGCCCGCCTCCGCCTGCGCGATCCAGGCTTTTGCCATTTCGGTCTGCGGCCAGCAACGCCGGCTGCGCCGCTTGATGTTGCCTTCGGCATCGCCCTCGTCGACCAGGCAGCCGGCCTGATCGCGATAACGCAGCGCCGATTTGAGCAACTCGCCGCGATAACGCCCGGTCGGACAGCCGGTGACCCGCTCGAATCCCTTCAACAGCCAGACCCATTCCGCCTGGTGACCGGGCTCGACGCTGACCGGCTCGATTTTCGACCAGTCATCCTCGAAATATTCGCCAAGCACCTGCTTTTGCTTGTCGTAGAGGTTGGCGAGGAACAGCGCGAAGAAATCGCCGGCGCGGTTCTGGAACACCGGGTCATGGGTCGCATCGAAGGCTGCGATCATCGCCTCGAACAGATGCATCTGCGGATTTTGCCGCCGCGGCATCGAAGCAGGCCGGCCCTCGAGAAACCCGCCATGGGGCGAGCGCAATTCGGCGTCGAGATAGCCGCACAACGCGTCGATCTCGGCGCGAATCTGGGCATCGCGATCGAGCGCATAGGCGCTCGCCAGCGCCAGCAGCACGAAGGAGTGGTCATAGGTATCGCGCAGCGGATCCAGCACGCTGCCGTCATGCGCCAGTGTGTGGACAAAGCCCGGCCGGCCGTCGGGGCTTTTGGCTTTTGTCAGAAGGTGCTCCAGCCCCTTCAGCGCGATCTCGCGGCCTTGCGGATACCAGCCGAGCTGGGCGCCCTTGGCAAAGCAATAGATCTGCCGGGCCTGCACAAACACCCGCCGCGGCGCCGGCCGATCGGCAAGGCCGTCCGGCGTGAGGCGGTCGATAAAGCCACCGGTCGCAGCGTCCCAGCCTTGTGTCGACCACAACGGGAAGGCCTGGTCGATCATCCGGGCCTTCAGTTTGGCGACAATGTCGGCTGAATCGGACTGATTTGCCGCCTGTGAAGCATCGTTGTCAGCCATTGCGTTCCCTAAAGAGGCTTCCAGCGCCGATAGAAGCCGTCTGATATCATGTAAAAGGCCACGCGCAATCGGCCCGAGAAGGAAGGAATGGCGATGACCGGGCACTTCAACACGCTTGAGACGCAAAGAGCTCCATGTCAGCGGATGACAAAGTGAGGGTGCTGGTGACCGGCTCCGACGGATTTGTCGGACGCCATCTCGTGCCTTATCTCGCGCAATGCGGCTATCGGGTGATCGCCGCCTCGAGAGCAGCGGCGAGCTTCGAAAATCCGGACGTCATCGGCGTGGCGCTACCCGATCTCGCCGAGCCGCTCGATTGGCTACCATTGCTGGGACAATGCGATGCGGTGGTCCATCTTGCCGGTATCGCCCACAAAACCGTGCCTGACGATCTGCATGATCGTGTCAATCATCTGGCGAGTGCGGAACTGGCCCGCGCGGCGGCCGAATGCGACATTAAACACCTTATCCTGATCTCGTCGATTGCCGCGCAATCCGGCGCGTCCTCGGATCGTGAATTGACTGAGGACACGGCGCCAAAGCCCGTTAACGCCTATGGCCGCTCGAAACTCGCGGCCGAAGCGGCGGTTCGCGCCGCCGGCGTCCCCTTCACGATCCTGCGTCCGGTCGTGATCTATGGCGACGGCGAAAAGGGAAATTTCGCCACCGTGCACAGAATCGCGCGATTGCCGATCCCGCTGCCGATCGGCGCGCTGACCGCGCAACGATCGATCCTTTCGATCGCGAATTTCTGTTCGGCGATCGCAACGGTGTTAACCAATCCGCGGATGCGCGGCGAGACCTTCATCGTCTCAAACCCTGTGCCGGTCACGGTGCCCGACCTGGTCGCGCGCTACCGCATTGGCCTCGGCCGGCCGCCATGGCTGATTTCGGTGCCCGAGAAATGGCTAGAACTGGCTCTGAAGGCGGCCGGCCAGAGCGCGACGTGGGAGCGGCTCGGCCGCCCGCTGGTGGCCAGTCCTGCCAGGTTGATCGGCATGGGCTGGAAGCCGGCAGAACCGTCTTCCGCAAGCCCCTCGGAGGTGGTTTGAAGCCTATCCCGGAGCCGAAATATCGGAGTAAATGAGCAACTTGCGCGACCCGGATGGCTGCCGTATCTAGCGACGGGCAACCGGCCCGATGCTTCCGGGCGAGGCTACCAACCCTCAACCGAGGCCGGATCGGCCCCTTTGGACCCGAAAATTGCAGGACCGCACCCTCGTTACCATTGCTGAGACCGAAACGATCGAGGAAGCGTTTCGGCGGCTCAACATCAACATGCTCGGCATCCTGTTTGCCGAGAATGGCGATGGGTGCGTGGTCGGAGCGGTCACCGATGGCGATATCCGGCGAAAGCTGCTTGCCGGCGGCTCCATTCGCGACGAGGTGGCGACCTGCATCAACCGCAATTTCGTCTGGGCGCCCACAGGCGGGCCGCGCGAGCAAATCCTGAAACTGCTCGACCAGCGCGTCCATGTCGTCCCGATCCTCGACAATGAATGCCGCCTGGTCGACGTCTTCAGCCGCGACCTGTTCCAGCTCGACGAAGAGAACGAGGTATTCGCGCGGGCGCGCTCGCCGGTCCGGATCAGTTTTTCCGGCGGCGGCACCGACCTCACCCACTACTTCGTCGATAATGACGGCGGCGCGGTCATCAACGCCACCATCGCAATGTATGCCCATGCGACGTTGCGCCGGCGCCAGGACAAAAGCATCCGGATTTATTCGCACGATTTCAAGCAGACCGTCGAAGCCGAAAATCTCGCGGTGCTCGGCAGCGACGGCGATCTCGCTTTGATCAAGTCGGTGGTCCGCCTGATCAAGCCATCTTACGGATTCGACCTCGAAGTATCGGCCGATTTTCCGATCGGCTCGGGCCTTGGCGGCTCCGCCGTGGTGTCGTCGGCCATCATCGGTTGCTTCAACGAATTCCGCAGCGACCAATGGGACCGTCACGAGATCGCGGAAATGGCGTTCCAGGCCGAGCGGTTGATGCTGAACATTCCCGGCGGCTGGCAGGACCAGTACGCCACCGTATTCGGCGGCTTCAATCACATGGAGTTCTTCTCCGATCAGAACACCATCGTGCCGCTCAGGCTCGAGCCCAACATCATCGCCGAACTCGAGGAGAGCCTGATCCTCTGCTACACCGGGTTGACCCGCGACGGCGGCGCGGTGCATCGCGAGCAAAAGACCCGGCACCGGTCGGACGACGCGGTTGCGGCCGCGACCCGGCAAAAGGAAGTCACGCGCGAGATCAGGCGGCATTTGCTGCGCGGGAAATTGCTCGATTGCGGCCGGCTGATCGACGAGGCCTGGCACGCCAAGCGCCGCTTCAGCCCGGCCATCAGCTCGATCGAACTGGACGGCATCTATGAATTGGCCAAGGCCAACGGCGCGATCGGCGGCAAGCTGCTCGGCGCCGGCGGCGGCGGTTATTTCATGTTCTTCGTGCGGCCGTTCGAGCGCTATCGGCTGATCACCGCGCTACAGGAAAAAGGCCTGCGCTGCTCGCGCATAGCGTTCGAGGCGAACGGCCTGCGCACCTGGAAATCACGGCTCCGGAATTGAACCAGGCTGACGCAATGAACAAGGTTTTGGGAAACGAACAGCCGAAGCAGCCCTTGAAAATCGGCGACCGCGCGCTTGGCGAAGGCTATCCCTGCTTTGTCATCGCCGAGATCGGCAACAACCATAATGGCGACTACGACCGCGCGATCGCGCTGGTCGATGCCGCGGTCGCCGCCGGCGCCGATTGCGCGAAATTCCAGATGCGCAAGCTGGACGAGGTTTATCGTGCCTCCAGCCTGTCGGGCAAGGACGACGACCTCGCCGTCGAATACACCCTCGACCTGCTCCGCCGTTTTGAACTCACGACCGACCAGCAGCGCCGCATCGCGGCCTATTGCGCGTCGAAAGGCATTCAATATCTCTGCACGCCATGGGATGCTTCCAGTGTCGCGACGCTGGAGACATTTGGCGTACAGGCCTACAAGGTCGCCTCCGCCGATCTGACCAATCTCCCGTTGCTGGCGAAGCTGGCCGCGACCGGGAAGACGCTGATCGTCTCGACCGGCATGAGCACGTCGGAGGAAATCCGGGTCGCGGCGAAATTTCTCGACGACCGCGCGGCGCCCTATGTGCTGCTGCATTGCCAGAGCACGTATCCTGCCGCGCTCCACAACATCCACCTGCGTTTCATGGAAACGCTGAAGACGATCCATCCCGCCGTCGGCTATTCCGGCCATGAGCGCGGCATCGCGGTCTCGATCGGCGCGGTGGCGCTCGGCGCGGTGGTGATCGAGCGCCACATCACGCTCGATCGCGAGATGGAAGGCCCCGATCATGCCGCAAGCCTCGAGCCGGAGGAATTCAAGGCGCTGGTCACCGGCATCCGCGAAGTCGAGGCGGCGCGCGGCGAGCCGCTGGCGGAACGCGCGCTGAGCCAGGGCGAGCTGATCAACCGGGAAAACCTCGCCAAAAGCCTGGTCGCCGCGCGCGCGATCGCGGCAGGCTCGGTGGTGACCGAGGACGACATTGCCGTGAAGAGCCCGGGCCAGGGCCTATCGCCGCTGAAAATGCCCGCGCTGATCGGCCGCAAGCTCGGCCGCGCGATGGCGGCGGACGACTACTTCTTTCCGAGCGACCTCAGCGACGGCGTCGCCAAGGCTCGGCGCTACCGGTTCGATCGTCCGTGGGGCGTGCCGGTTCGCTATCACGACGCCGAGAAATTCCTCGAGGTCTGCCAGCCCGACATCATCGAGTTCCATCTCAGCTATAACGACATGGAGCGCGACCCCGCGGCGTATCTGTCCGCCACCTATGACCTCGGCTTTGTCGTTCACGCGCCCGAGCTGTTCGCCGGCAGCAAGCTGATGGACCTCGCCACCGCCGATGAGGGCCTGCGCCGCTATTCGCTGGAACAGACCCAGGCGGTGATCGATATCACCCGTGGCTTGAAGAAGTTTTTCCCGAGGACAACGCGCCCGCCGATTGTCGCCAATATCGGCGGTTTTACGATGGACGAGCCGTTGCTGCCGGAAGAGAAAGCGGAACGCTACCGGATTTTCGCCGCCAGCCTCGCCGAACTCGACCTCGACGGCGTCGAACTGATCCCGCAGACCATGGCGCCGTTCCCCTGGCATTTTGGCGGCCAACGCCACCAGAACATTTTTATCTTCCCGGAGGAATCGGCGGCGTTCTGTGCGAAACACGATTTGCGGATGTGCGTCGATATCTCCCATACAAAATTGGCCGCCAATCATTTCGGCTTCGATTTCGCAAAAGGCCTCGCGCAGCTCGGTCCGCATACGGCCCACCTGCATTTCGGTGACGCCAAGGGTCTCGACGGCGAAGGCCTGCAAATCGGCGACGGCGAGATCGATTTCGACGAGATCGGCGCCGTGCTGCGCAAGCATGCCCCCGCCGCCTCCTTCATTCCCGAGATCTGGCAGGGCCACAAGAATATGGGCGAGGGATTCTGGACCGCGTTCGAACGTCTCGAGGGACGGATATGAGCGCCGGGAACCGAAAGCGCACGCTGGCGGTGATCGCGGCGCGCGGCGGCTCCAAGGGAATTCCGCACAAGAACCTGATCGATCTCTGCGGCAAGCCGCTGATCGCCTGGACGGTGCTGCAGGCCGCCGCCGCGCGCGGCGTCGATGTCGTGGCGGTTTCCTCCGACAGCGACGCCATCCTGGCCGCCGCGGAAGCCGCCGGTGCGGTCGGCGTCCGCCGTCCCGACGATATTTCCGGCGATCTCGCCTCCTCGGAGGCCGCGTGGCTGCACGCGCTGGAGCAGGTCGACGGCAGATCGGGGCCGTTCGAACGTATCGTTGCGCTGCAGGCTACCTCCCCGATCCGGGAAGCCAGCGATATCGACCATGCGCTCGATGCTTTCGAGCAGCAAAAGCTCGACAGCCTGCTGTCGGTCTGCGAGGTCGAGGATTATTTTAACTGGCGCATCGGCAAGGATGGTCCGGAGCCGATCAATTACGACTATCATGACCGGCGCATGCGCCAGCAGATCGAAAAACGCTATCTCGAAAACGGTTCGTTCTACGTCTTCATCCCGAGCCTGCTGCGGGAGACGAAAAACCGCCTCGGCGGCCGGATCGGGATGCATGTGATGGAGCGCCACAAGATGTTCCAGATCGACCGCCCCGAAGATATCCGGCTGTGCGCGGCCATCATGAGCAGCTACGGCTATGCGTAACCTCGAGCGCTTCTCGCTGCAGGGCCGCCGCGCCATCGTCACCGGCGCATCGCGGGGAATTGGGGCGGCGATCGCGGCAGGGCTTGCGGACGCCGGCGCCGAAGTGTTCGGCCTCAGCCGCTCCGGCACCGCGCCCGAGGGCGTCGCGCCGGTGGCCTGCGACCTCGCGGACGACGCAGCGCTGCGGCGGGCGATCGACGTCTTTACCAGGCGGCACGATCGTCTCGACGTGCTGGTCAATGCCGCCGGCATCAGCCTGCCCGCCAAAAGCGCCGCCAATGAGCTCGACCGGTTCCGGCAGACGCTCGCGGTCGACCTGACCGGCGTCTATGCGACCATTCTGGCCGCCTACCCGCTGCTCAAGAACGCCGGCGGCAGCTCGGTCATCAACGTAACCAGCATCAATTCGGTGCGCGGATTTCCGGGCAATCCCGGCTATGTCGCCGCCAAGGCGGGACTGGCCGGATTGACGCGCGCGCTGGCGACCGATTTCGCCGCCGACGGCATCCGCGTCAACGCGCTGGCGCCCGGCTATGTCGCAACCGCGATGACCATCACGAGCTTCAACGATCCCGCGATGCATGAGGAGCGCCGGCGCCACACCATGCTCGAACGCTGGGGCAACCCCGACGACATGGTCGGCGCGGCGATTTTCCTGGCCTCTCCTGCATCCGCCTACATGACCGGCCAGGAGATCTTTGTCGACGGCGGCTGGACTACCAAGGGCCTCGCCGTCGGTACCGGTGACAAGACGTGAAAGCGCATGGTCCTCGCATCGCCGAGCGCATCGGCTTCATGCAGGGGCGGCTGTCGGCGCTCGTCGACGGCAAGGTCCAGGCGTTTCCATGGAACGAATGGCGCGAGGAATTTCCGCGCGCCAAGGCGATCGGCCTTTCCCGGATCGAATGGACGATCGATCAGGAGCGGCTGCGCGAAAATCCGTTGACCACGGAAAGCGGCCGCGGCGCGATCTCGCGGCTCTCGCGCGGCAATGCGGTCCAGATTCCGAGCCTGACCGGGGACTGCTTCATGCAGGCGCCGTTCTGGAAAGCGGACGGCCAAACGCGGGAGGCGCTGCTCGCCGACCTCGATCTGGTGCTTGCTTCTTGCGCCGCGCTGAGGATCGAATTCGTCGTGATCCCGCTGGTCGACAACGGCAAGATCGAAGAGCCCCGGCAGACCGAGGTGCTGCGGCGCGCGCTGCTCGATCGCGCCGCGTCGCTGTCGCGGCATGGCACCAGGATCGTGTTCGAGTCCGATCAGCCACCCGCGCAGCTTGCGCAATTCATCGAAAGCTTTCCGCAGGAGCTCTTCGGCATCAACTACGACATCGGCAACAGCGCGGCCCTCGGCTTCGACTGTGGCGAGGAAATCGCCGCCTATGCGCCGCGCATTCTCAATGTGCATGTGAAGGATCGGCTGCGCGGCGGAACCACGGTGCCGCTCGGCACCGGCGCGGCGGAACTCGCAAGGGCGATCAGGTTGATCGAAAACAGCGGATACCCCGGACAATATGTGCTGCAGACGGCGCGAGCGGACGACGGCGACCACGCCGGCGCACTGGCACGCTATTTCGGCATGGCGACGCAATGGATCGAGGATGCGGGCCGATGAAGCTGGAACTCGACGGCCGGGTTGCTCTCGTCACCGGCGCCAGCCGCGGAATTGGCCTCGCCATCGCACGGATGCTCGCCGCGGAAGGTGCGAAGGTCGCGCTCGCCGCGCGCGGCCATGACAGCCTCAAGCAGGCCGTAGCCGGGATCGGCGGCAACGTCTCGCACCACGCGGCCGACGTCACCGACCCGGCGGCGGCGCTGAAGCTGGCAGCGGACGTCGAAAAGAAATGGGGCAAGATCGATATCCTGGTCTGCAACGTCGGCAGCGGCGCCTCGGTGCCGCCGGGGCAGGAAAACGCCGCCGAATGGCGCCGCGTCATGGACATCAACCTGTTCGCGACCACGAACATGATCGAGGCGGCGCGGCCCATCATGCAGCGCGGCAGCGGCGATCGCGCGATCGTTTGCGTGTCGTCGATCTGCGGCCTCGCCGCGCTCGGGGCGCCCGTCGCCTACTCCGCGGCCAAAGCGGCGCTGAACGCCACCGTGCGCGGCCTCGCCCGCCCGCTGGCGCAAGACGGCATTCGCATCAACGCGGTCGCCCCCGGCAATATCCTGTTCGACGGCGGCACCTGGGCGCGCAAACTCGCCGAGAACAAGCAAGGCGTCGACGACATGCTGGCGCGCGAGGTTCCGCTGCGCCGGCTCGGCACGCCCCAAGAAATCGCAGATGTCGTAGGCTTCCTCGCCTCGCCGCGCGCGGCCTTCATCACCGGCACGGTGATCGTCGCCGACGGCGGCCAGTTACGCGCCTGAGAAGGAACATCGCATGACGGCCCCCACCGCGCGCTACGATCTGACTGGACGCACCGCTTTGGTGACCGGGGCCGGCGGCCTGCTCGGACGGCAGCACACAGCGGCGCTGGTGGATGTCGGCGCGCGCGTGGTCGTTACCGACATCGGGCCCTCGCAGTGCGAGGCAGCGATAACAGCGGTCCGGGCGATCGCGCCCGGCGCCGATCTGGTTCCCGTCACCATCGATGTCACATCACAGGAATCGGTTCAGGCCGCGGCCTTCGATCTGACCAGCCGCGGCATTTCGATCGACATCCTGGTCAACAACGCCGCGATCGACCCCAAGGTGACGTCGACGCCCGGCGTGATGCATTCGTCGCGCTTCGAGGCCTTTCCGGTGCCGCAATGGCAGATGGAAATCGCGGTGGGGCTCACCGGTGCGATGCTGTGCTCGCAGGTTTTCGGCGGCGCCATGGCCAGGCGAGGCCGCGGCGTGATCCTGAACATCGCCTCCGATCTCGGCGTGATCGCCCCGGACCAGCGGATCTACCGGCAGCCGAACATCACGCGCGCGGACGAGCAGCCGGTCAAACCCGTGACGTATTCCGTGATCAAGCACGGGCTGATCGGATTGACAAAATATCTGGCGACCTACTGGGCCGACCGGGGCGTGCGCGTCAATGCGATCTCGCCGGGCGGCGTCTTCAACAACCAGGATCCGGCCTTCGTGGAAAAACTGACGCGGCTGATTCCGATGGGGCGGATGGCCCATGTCGACGAATACCGCGCTGCGATCCAGTTCCTCTGTTCGGATGCCTCAAGCTACATGACCGGGCAGAATATGGTGATCGACGGCGGCCGAAGCGTGTGGTGAACCGGCCGCGTCAACCCCGCCTGCAGTCACGGGCGCCAATCGAAATATCGACCAGCGCCCGCTTTTGTGACTATTGCTGGCCGAATGCCGGAGAGGCCGAGCCGGTCTCGTGGGAGCGGTTCCGGCCGTCCCGTTGCCCGAGATCCGGTTGTTACCGTAAGACTGGACGGCGCCGGTGATTCCGGTGCGGTTGAACGCGATATCGGTATTCGAAATCACGATCGTGGTACCGACGCCACCCCCATTCTGGATGCCGGTGCCATTACTGCTCGTCACACTGTTGACGATGTTCACCCGGCTGGCGACGGAGGAAGCGGCATCGCAACCTTCACCTTCGCCACCGGTTCGGTGGGCGCGACCTATGCCTTCGACATTTATCCGAACGGCGCGCCTCCCGGAAACAAGTTCCAGAGTGCGACGGTCAACTATTGAGATATCTGCTGAGTTGATCCGACCGGGCGCGAAAGGGGCACCCCGGGATCGCGCGGGATCAAGGTCGGCGCATCATCGACGCGTGGCTCGCCTCAGCCCGGCCGCGCGCAAAATTTGACGCGCGGATCGCGATATCGAGGCAGCCGCATCAGAATTCGTTTTTGAAGACTTCGTGCGTCGTCGCGGTCCGCAGCCGATTGGCGAGATTGGTTTCGTCGATCTCCGGCAGCAGCGCCCTGAAACGAGCGTCTTTCAGCATCGAAACAAGCATACGAACGTAAGCGGTTTCGGTGGGATGAAATGCATCGACGAACTCGCCTTCATTTCCGTCAAATGATTCGGTGTGCGCGAAATCGAAATAGATAATCCCCTGTTTTCCCACCCAATCCTTGAACGATTGCTGTTCGAACTCCTTCCATATCCCCAGCCGATCCGACTTCTCGACGGCGTCGATCTCCGCCCGCGGAAAAGGCATCGTGACCGCGACAAGGGCGACCGAATTCTCGCGGGCGAGTGTCGCAAAACGTTCCAGTTCGTGGAGCTGTTCGGCATCAAGGCCTTGATGGAACTGGAAAGGCTCTTCGCCCTGTGTGACGCGCTCTATTCCCCGCGCGACATCCGCCGCTGCAATCGGCCCCTTTTTCAGCGATGATCCGTATTGGAACGAACCATCAATCCGAAATCCCATTCCATAACGGCTTGCCGTGAGACCTATCGCGGGAACCCGATAGACCGGATCAATCGGCATCCGCAACACCGCCGGATCGGTCCTGACTTCGTCGATGAGTTTTTGCAGAATGACTGCGTATTCGTTGCGACGAATGTCTTCGTGAGCCAAATTCACAAATCGTGCCGCCCAGCCATTATTGAAGGTAAAGAAATCGAGCGAGAAAATGATCACCTTCGGAAACGGCGATCTCATCTGCTCGAGAAATCGCGAGAAATCGCTCAGAGGGTCGATGGCATTGCCCGAATTGTAAAAGCTGTATGGAGCAAACATCGCGCTGCGCCACTGATTGGCTCGCGACGAGCCGAGGATCAGAACATCGGGTCGCTTGAGCCGCGCCGCCTGCAGTTTCAAATAGAAGGAATGATCGGATAATTTCGGCAGGTAGATAAACTGACGGTGCCCGGTTTGCGCCCAGGCGATCCAATCCACGGGCAGGATCTCTCCGGTCGAGGCGGCAAGCAACATCCCAACTGATCCGATCGCGAGCAGCGGACCGATAAAAGCCGCCAAGCGCCAAAGCAGGGCCGAAAGCCCCGCCTTCCCATCCCGGGTTGCCCTAAAACTTGAAATAGATGAACTGTTGGTCATACGGAGATGCTTCGATCGCGTGATGAAAGATCGCCACTACGACGCAGGCGACGGCGGCATAATATGCTGTCCAGCGCGACCAGGACGCAAACCCTTTCGCATTTACACCGCGCGATGCGGCAATATCCCCGGCGATCAGCAAAGCGATCACAACGCTCGGCATCGTCGTGTGGACTGTCCTTGAACCCGCGGCCCCGCTGAATATCGTCTTGTAGATCCAAACTGCGTCACTCATGCTCCCGGCGCGAAACAGAATGAACGTGAGCGAGACGATCAGAAAGGTCGACACGGCACGGCCGATCATCAGAAGCGTCGGCGGAATCCCGATAGATCGCCAGTATTTGTCCCGGCGGGTAAAGGTAAGCGTGGAAAATGCAACGAGCGCGCCATGGATCAATCCAAATACGGCGAACTGAACGCCGGCGCCATGCCAGATGCCGACCAGCATGAACGTGAAGATCAGGGCCGTCGCTAGGCCGTAGGCGCCCCACCGCCGCGCCTGAAACTGCAACGGAGTAAACACGTAATCGCGAAACCACGAGGAAAGGCTGATATGCCAGCGCCGCCAGTAATCCGGAAGATTTTGGCTCAGCCACGGCTGCCGGAAATTAGTCAGCAACTCCACTCCCAACAATCGGGCGCTGCCGATTGCAACAAGCGAATAGCCGGCAAAATCAGCGTAGACCTGGAACGAAAATTAGAAAGTCGCAAGCACCAGGTCGATCTTTCCGTGCTGACGCGGATTGGCATAGACGGCGTCGACGTAGGGTGCCAGCGTATCGGCGATGACGACCTTCATGAACAGCCCGAGCAGGATCGCTCGCAATCCCGACACGGCGCGGGAGTAGTCAAACTCACCGATATTTTCCAATTGCGGGGCCAGATGCCGAACGCGTTCGATCGGGCCGGCCGTCAAATGCGGGAAAAACCACATGCATGCAAAAAAACGGACGGCATTAGGCTCGGCGCGAGCGCTGTCCACGTAGACGTCGATCAGATAACCAAGCGCCAGAAAGGTGTAGAAGGAAATACCGATAGGCAAAATCAAATTCGCCATTACCGACCAGCGCGCGGCGATATCGCTGGCCGGCGGCAGAACCGCGTACAGGGTCGCGGCGTATTTGAAGATCAGCAACGGCAGCACCGCCGCGACCACCAGAGCCACGAAAGCGATGGTCCGCGGCCAGCCGTCCGCAAGCTTCGACAGCACGAGGCCACCGACATAAGCCGTGGCAGAGACGGCGACCAGCACATAGCAGTAGTCCGGAACGAGATTGAGATAGAATGCGATGCCGACCAGTCCGGATACCGAAAGCCTCATCATGCCGCGAGGAACAAGCGGCAGCATCACCGTCACAAGCCCAAGAAACAGAAGATAGCGTGGGTCGGTGAAGGCCATCGACTAGCCCGGAAGCTTCCCGCGCAGGCAGTCCATCATCTCACCGACATTCTGGAAACCCATCACCTCGCGCGTCGTAAACTTGATCTTGAAGGTCTCTTCCAGGGTCATGATCAGGGTGATGTGAGTAAGCGAGTCCCATCCCTCGACGTCTTTTGCCTGGGTCTGCCTGTCAACCGTCAACTGTTCGTTTTCGAACACCTCGCGGAAGACTTTTTGGACGCGCTCATTGAAGTCGTTCATGCTCAAACACGCTCTGGCTGATGGATGATTATGGGAAGCTTCCGCGGCTGGTACTTGTCGACGTCCAGACGAAACACGCGGGTAGGTCCGTCGCTTCCGGCCTCGGAAAACCCGTGCTGGCGATAGAGATTCTCGACGATCCCGTTCTTGGCGGTCGGGGTGTAACGTCCGACGACGCGCCGGCAACCGAGCCGCCCGGCGCGCTCCACGATAAGCTGGACCGTCAAATCCTCCACCCGCCTCCCCAGCACGCGGCAACTCATGATCCAGGTATCGATCACCGCGTCGGCGTCGACCTTGCGGATGATGACCGCAGCTATAATGCCATTGTCGCCGAGCCGGTCGGCGAGCCGGATGCAAAAGGGCGCGGCATCGGCGTCCTGGGCGAACCGGCGAAGGTCCGATTCACCATACCGGATGGTCGTGAGATTGAACTGGTTGCTCCGCTGAACCAGTTGCAGGACGCGCGGCAACGCGAAGCCATCGAACGGCTGAACATGTGCTTCCATCGCAAGTTCGGCGATGAAATCATCCAACCCCTGGAATCTGGCCTTGATCGCCTCTCGCCGATCGTCGGCCTGATAATAGGCAAGCCTCGCCAAATCTTCCGACGTAGCCGACATTCCCTCGAACAGGTTCCACCTGGCGAGGTCGCCGATGAAATTGGCCGGATCGTCTGAAAGAGCGGGCACCTGGATCGAAGGGAACGCCGAACGGACCAGGGCGCGTTCAAAGGCCGTGTCATCAAGGAAAACGAAGCTATCCGGCCCCAAATTCAACTTGTCGCGAATTGCGTTTATATTGCTTGCCTTGTCGTCGAAATTGGCGACGCAGGCGGCAAAGTCGCTCAGCCGCAGGATCATGTCCGGGTGATTTTCGAAAACGCTGACAACGTTCGCATGATCGTTCTTGCTGCATATCGCCAGCAGCACGCCGCGCGATTTCAGTTCAAGCAATGCGAGTTGAAAACGAAGAAAAGCAAGCCCGATCTCGGTCTGCCCGATCTCGATATGATCGGCGCCGTCCTCGGCCAGGATGCCTCCCCACATCGTGTTGTCGAGATCGACAATCACGCATTTAACGCCGACGCCGCGCTCCAGCAGAAGCGCATCGCTGACGCTTTTGGCCAGAGAAGGAATGAATGTTGGAGCGAGAGCCTGTTTGGCCTGGCACCACAACCTTTCGTCCAGCCAGTGGCGCTTGCCGTGGTAAGAGGCTTGAAATTCCGTGTCGATGATCTTGACGCCGTGTTCCGGAGCCGCTGCGAGGAGCCGCGCATTTATGCGCGTCACCGCGGCGACAAAGGTTTCCGGCTGGCTCGCCGTGTGATTGCCAAAGGGGCGGTTCAACGGCACCACCAGATTATGCTGCAAGATGACCGCGCTGCTCCGGGACTTCAGCCTTTTCCAAAGCTCGACGATATCGTTGGCGACTTCATCCGCGAACGCCGCCTTGGCCGGGTCCAACGCATGGCGGTGCCACAGCGCCTGCGTTGTCGTGAGCAGGATAACGAATTCGGGGTCGGCGCGGTACAGCTGGCTTGTGGGATCGAGAATTTCCTGACGTATCGTGTCGAACTCGGCTTCGTAGCTTTCAGGCCACCACCCTCTCAGTTTAAGGACGGCTCCAAGTGCCTGAGCGTAGTGCTGGGTGGCGGCATCACCCAGAATCGCCAGCCGCAAATCGTGCGAACATTTTGTTCGGTCGACGCGGCGACCGAGTGAGATCAGCCGGTGGTAGGGCATATCCACCAGTTCCCAGGCCTGCGGTTGATCGGGCAACTCGGTCAAAAGAGCTTTTCCATGGCGCGTTGGAGCAACGAGCAAGGTTATGGACGACCTCGAATCCTTCCTCAAGGTTCCGTTGCTAACCTGCGTACGAATATCTCGCATCGAGGAGGATCAAAAGCGCTCCATGCCCAGCAAGCGGTGCCACGTCTTGCCGGACGCAAGAACACCCCCGTCGGCTGCGGAGATCACGATCTCAAGCATGACCGTCGCTACCGCCTCGCTAACTTGCTTGACGGTCGCCGTCAACCTTATCCGGCACGGAGCGTAGCATGGTTTGCGAAATGCCATGTCCATCCGCTCAAGTACAGCCTGCGGCCCCGGAAATTCCATCCCAATCAGGCGCGATACCAGGGCCATCAGAAAAGCGCCGTGCACCACGGTTCCCTCAAAACCCGCAGCTTTGGCGAACGCAGCATCAGTGTGCAAGGGCGCGTGATCTCCGGAAAGTTTGGCAAATCGCGCGACGTCAGCCGGTGATATCGCGGCCTCGATGCCGCAGGTTTGACCCACGTGGAATGCAGAAAGCATCTATCTCACCTTTATGGGCTCGCCAGCCGCGCCGTCTTTCGGTGGGGCTACATGCGACGAACAAAATCGAAAGCGTATACTCGATCGGCTGCGCAGGCTTGTTTGAAGCAGACTTCAGATGATAGCCTTTGTAGGGCATAAATCCACCGAGGTCGTTCCTTGAACAATTCCCAAAAATGGGGCGTCGTCTGCGCCGAGATGCGGGACAACTACCCCGTTCTCGCAACACCCTTCCTCCTGGCTGAGGACAGATTCGGCCGCCAATGGGTCGACGAAGCTGTTCCCGCAATCGAGGGGATGTATGGCAGCATCACTGAGCCCCTCTCGAACCCGCTCAAGGCCGCTCTCGGTTGTTACGCGGAGTTCGCCAACGATTCCATGCGGCATCAAGTCATGTACGAGCGCTCCGGAAAGTACCGGGCATCCAGCTACGAGGATGTCCGGGCCGCCTTGTATGACAATGCCGATCACATGACGCAGAACTACCTGCCGGGTCTTTGGTTCTCGCATTACGTCTGGCCGCAGCATTATTTTACGTTGACCGGATTCACAAGTTGCGTCTTGCCTCGCATCGAGAATGCCGGTGTGTTTTTTGAAGTCGGTGTCGGATGCGGGATGTATTCGAAGATCACCCTGGACAACAAACCCGGTATCCACGGGGTCGGCTTTGACATCAGTTCACACTCACTGGATTATACCGGACGGGTGATGCGATCGTTCGGTCACGAAGCCAGGTACAAGCTGGAAAACCGCGACATCCGTCATGGTTATGAAATCAAGGCGGACTTTCTCATCTGCCAGGAAGTCCTGGAGCATCTGGAAAACCCGGCGCAGTTCTGTTGCTGGCTTTTCGATATGATCCGCCCGGGAGGGCATGCGTTCATAACCGCGGCGCTCAACGCCGGTCATTCCGACCACATCTTTTTGATCCACCACCCGATCGAGGTCGAGAAGATGCTCAATGATGCCGGTTTTCTCATTTCGCGAACACAGGAAGAATGTGCGCCTGGAGCCAAGCCGCGGAATCTCACTCCCAGCCTGGCCGGCTTTTTCTGCACCAAACCGTTGTGAGCATAGGGCTTCGTGACCAAACTGGCGATCATCACGGGAACGCGGCGCGGGCTCGGCCGCGCACTCAAGCAGCAGTTCGAGCATGCCGGCTGGCGCGTTGCTGAGCTTAACCGGCCCTTCTTCGATCTTTCGGCCGTCGATGCGGACGAACTGGGCCGCGCCTTCAGATCGTTCGCTTCGGAAGACCTCGATCGCGCGGTTTTCGTCAACAACGCGGCAACACATGCGATCGCGGCCGCCACGTCGCTTCAACCAGCCGATATCCGGCGCGAGATCACGATCAATGTGGCATCCCCGATCATTGCGATCGCGGTATTCCTGCGCAGTTTCCCGAACGGCGAGGTTGCCAATATAACCTCCGGAGCCGCCACGAAAACGTTCCCGCACTGGTCGCTCTATTGTGCGGCGAAAGCGGCACTGGAAGGCTACGTACGCACCCTCGAGGCGGAAGGCATCCGGGTTTTCAATCTCAATCCTGGCGTCATCGACACCGATATGCAGTCGGCCATTCGCGGCTCGGTTTTCCCGGGTGTGGAGGAATTCATCGCCTTGAAGAATGGCGGAAGATTGAAGTCGCCCGACGTTGTCGCCAAAAGCCTGGTGTGGATGATCGATCGCGCCGATTAGGTCTTCTCATCCGCCAGCCGCTCCCAAGCACGCGGCCCGGAGTTCAGACCGACGCCGGTCGGACTGCGCCATCGCGCCGAATGATGGCCATTGCCGATGCAAGCGCCGGGGAACCGCAGCTCCGCAGACAGATTGAGGGCTCGGGCCAGGCGACCAGGTTCCCTTTCCCGGGTGATGTTAGTATGACCGGCCGGGCATCGATGGCATTTCATTTGGCGAGCACAATTCGGGCTTTATGTCGTTGGATGAATCCGCTAGTGATCCTTGATTCTAAGGATCTTGAATGTGGCTCCGCACGATCAATTTAGCGCCGCTTTTTTCCCTGATATCGCGTCTCTGACGTGATGGGGATCTCATGAACTCCGCGACATCTCTGGTATGGAGGTTCAAATGGCTTTTTGGCGGCGCAGCCGTCATCGCTACGGTCGTCGCTTTGGCCATCGCCCAGATGAGTGCGATTGAGGTTTGGAGCGGCAGGATATCCATCACGACCGGCCTGGCGCCCACGACTAATTTTCTCCTGTTGAGCGGGGAGCCCGTCCTGGAAGCCATCGAGCCCACACGAATTAGCGTAGCTCGCCTTTCCGATCCCGACTTCAAGACCGAAGTGCTCAATCATACGCCGTTTGCGGCGAAAACGGCCGATCTTTCGAGATCGCTGGTATGGTCCAGCCTACGTGGTATCGAACTCAATTCCGATCGTGATTTCGCCATCGAAGTTACCTCCGCTTCGTCCGCAGATACCGAGGCCGTACTGCGCGCGTTCGGCTCCGAAATCATCAAGCTGCACCGCGCCGTGCTGGACGAGCGGCTCCATATCCTGCAAGACAGAATAGGAAATTCCCGGACCCGGCTGGCCGCGATCGAGAAATCCAGCGATGAACTGGCTGACAAGCTTTTGGGCGCTTCCGACGACAAAAAAGTCCCCCGCGCAGCTCTCTTTGGCTTTTTTCCCACTTGGAATGGCCTGCTGGACGGTATTCAACGCGACGAGAATCTCGTAAAACTCTGCGAGCCGAGCACGATGCATTTCGAGCCTGGCGTTTCGGTGCAGGGACCCCGCCGCGTTGCAACTTTGCGGAATTCCCTGTTGGCCGGCTTTGCGATGCTCGTTGCGATGCTCGTTCTGACGATCGTCCTCAACTTTCGAACCCGCCCCAACCCGCACTGAGTGTCTGAATGCATCGTCGGCAGATTTGGTACCGGGCAAATCGAGATAATAAATCTCGATGACAAGCCTTTTGATCCAGACCGCCGTGGTGCTTTGCGGGGGGGCATTCTTTCTTTGCGTGTTGTGGATCGCAGCATATCGTCCCGTCGTTTTCCTGTCTTTCCTCTTCGTTCTGTTCACGTTGGTCTGGCGCACATCGTCCACGATGTATATCGACCTGGCGGGCCCGGTATTCTCGTCCCAAACCTACCATTACATCGGCCCCGGCTTCGTGACGCCCCTGCATGTGCTGGCCTACTTCATGACGGTGCTGCCATTCTTTATCCTGCTGCGGCCGAACAAGATCGAAATCTGGCAGAGCGAGGCGAACCGGAACCCCGGGCCGCCCGGGGTCGTGACGCTGTCCGATGTCAGCTTCATCATCTCAATGCTCTTTCTTGGCGATCTGTTTGTGGATCTGCTTCGCCACGGATCGATTCCGCTATTCGCACATGTGGAGCGCTTTGTTTACACCGACAAATACGCCGGAGCTGCGCACCGCTGGCTAATCCAATACGGTAACCTGGTCGCGTTCTGGTGGGGCGTGATGTTCGCCGCCGAACGCGTGCGCAACCGCCGCATAGACATTCGCCATCTCGCGCTGCTCGGGGTGCTCGTGGGCTACATGTTCCTCACCGGCAACCGCTTCTCGGCTTTCTACAGCTTCGGCAGCTTTTTCGTCGCGCCGCTTTCAGCGGCTATCGCGGCTGATTTTGCCGCTGATTTACCTGCCCCGTTCTTCTGGATCGGCCGTTCATTCAGGACGCGAGACATCGTTATTTTCGGCGCGGCCGCCGTGCTGCTGGCGATCGTTAGCGCGGCCGGCATCTACAACAATCTCGCCAACGTGCGCGGCTACGAGGGGTCCGAGATCCTGCAGCAATTCACCGAGCGCGCGCTGATCCAGCCGAGCGAACTCGGGTGGATATCGTTTGAACGCGTCTTCGACTTTGGCCATTGGCAGCCCTCCCGGGTCTATGACTTTCTCTTCCAGACTCCACTTGATCCGAACAGGAACACGACGCCGCAATATCTGATGCTTGAGACGATCGGGGAGCCCCGAACCTGGGAGCATATCTCGGGCGGCTTCCAGTTCGCTGGCGGCTTTCCGGAAATCTTCTTCGAATGGTTCGGCCCCATCTATGCATGGCCTTTCATTTTCGGCGCCGGCTACCTCGCAGCCGCACTGACGGCGCTGATGGTCAGGGGCGTGCTGCAAGGACGCTATGCCTCGGCGTTCCTGTCGCTTTACGTGCTCTACGGAATCTACGTCATGTATATCGGCGGCATGCTGAACTTTGCCACAAGGGGAACATACCTGGTAAAAATCGCGGCTCTGGCCGCGGCATTGTTGATCGAAGCGCGCCTTGCTCGCGTCGGATTGCCATTGGTGCCGTGGATCATCTGCCGAGTTCCGCAATTTGGCTGGTTCGAGAGACTTCGCTTAGCGCGCTCACGAATCGGCAACTGACGCAATGCGATAAGGCGACGCTCCCCCGCGCGGCCGAAACCGGAAAATATCGGGGTTCGCGAGCGAGACCCTGCGGCTTGCAGGCAACCCTAAATGCCGTTAGAAACCGCCCGGAAAGCCGAGTAAAATCGGGGCGATCAGGCATTTTCAATCAGGTATGACAGTGGACAAGGCGGATAGCGCCGTCGTGGCGCCCTCGAACGCGCGAAGTTTCAAAAACTTCGTTGGCCGCTTTCTGTTGCCGATGTCCCCGGTGCTCCTTTCGCTGAAGAATTACCTGCTTCTCACGCCCGTGATCTTCGCCGCCCGATTCCATCTGCGGCGGCTTTACTGGAGGATGACCGGCCACCCGTTGAAGCAGTTGGTTCAGGGCGCGGGGGTCGACAGCAATTTCGTCGCCGAGCAGGTGCTGCCGTACAATCTCGGCAATATCAACATCATCAACCGCGGACGAACCGAACGCATTATCGCCATCCTGCGTTCGATCCGGGGCGTGAAGCTTCACTCGCTGGATACGCTCGTGGTAGGCCCGCGCAACGAAGCCGAATTGATGTTGCTGTCGTCGTACGGATTTGACGCCGCGAAGCTCACGGCAATCGATCTCTTTTCGTATTCTCCGGCCGTGCAGTTGATGGACATGCACGAGCTGAAGTTCTCCGATAATTCTTTCGACGTCATCTACAGCGCGTTCGTGATCACCTACAGCGACGATATCCCGAAAGCCATCAGCGAATCGATCCGCGTCGCAAGAGACGGCGCCCTGATTGTCTTCGTGTTCGAACATCTTTCCGCTGGTGCCGGAAACCGGTTCGGTAAAAACAATCTGCCTAACGGCCCCGACAGCCTGCTGGAAACGTTCGGCCCGCATGTCGGCCACATCTACTGGAAGGAAGATTTCGAAAGCGAAAGCCGCTACACCTCGTCGGTCATTTTTCGCTTGTCCAAGCAACTCATCGCGGCCCAGTAATTCACCGGTTTGGAGCGCTTGAAATGCCGTCCCTTCGCCAGATCGCCTCGAGAGCGCGCATGCAGACGCGCGTCGCGCTGTTCGGCAACAACCACTCCTTCAAGATCAATATGCGGTACGCGTCGTATGAGAATGCCGCGCGACGCAGTTGGAAGGCCCGATCGAAAGCCACCCCCGAGCAGTTGGCGGCCGCAGGCCGGTTCAAGGCAAATGGATTCGAGGCCCTGCCCCCGCCGGTCGGGATGACGGCCGAGCGGCTGCGCGCCATCAAGGACACGGTCGACAGGCATTTCGACCGGCAGAACGACGGGTTCGTCATCAACTACGGCATGCGCCGGCTGGTGGACGGAATCGAGCTGATTCCCGATCTGATCGATTTCATCGATGCCGACATGGAAGCCGTCATTGAAAATTACTACGGCAGTCACTTCAAGCTTTTTGCCGTAACCTGTTACCGGACCATGCCGACCCCGGACAAGCCTGACTCGAGCTTCCTGTGGCATCTCGACAATTGCCCAAGGCAGGAAATCAAGCTGATGGTGTATCTCGACGACGTCGCGGCGGAAACCGGCGCGCTGAGCGTCAAGGACAAGCCGTTCAGCACAGGTCTTCGCAAGGAAGGCTTTTTCGATCGCCGGCGCATCAATCAATTCGTCGAACGGCTCGACGACGCCGCCAGTACGCGCGTTCTCGAAGGATCGACCGGCACCCGCCTGTTGTTCGAAAACAGCGGCTGCATCCACAAGGCAACCTCGCCGAAGGTCGGCCATCGCGACGTCGTGACGTTCGTGATCATTCCCTCGGACGTGCCGTGGCGCCCGCATTATGCGCGACACCGGAACCTGATGAGCACCAACGCCGGAATCTGCGTCGACCCGTTCTCGGACAAGCCTGAGCACATCGGGTACGAATTCTGAGCTCCTCCCCCGGCCGTGACTTTGGCCGCAGCATGAACGCCGAGGCCCATCCGGTGTTAAGACAAGCCGTCATTCTCGTAGGCGGGCTCGGCACGCGCCTCGGAGAAAGAACAAAGACGACGCCGAAGCCGATGCTGCCGGTCGGCGGCCGGCCGTTTCTCGATACGCTGATCGACGAAATCGCGCGCTACGACATCTTCGACGAAATCCTGCTGCTGGCGGGCCACAAGGCTGAGAGCATCGAGGCGCGCTACGCCGGCACGGTCAGGGCGCGCGCGCGCCTTAAGGTCTCGCTCGAACAGGCGCCGCTCGGAACCGCCGGCGCCCTGGTTCACGCCGCCGACCTGTTGCAGCAGCGCTTCCTGCTCCTCAACGGCGATTCTTTCTTCGACTTCAACATTCTCGATCTGGTCTCACGCGCCAACTCCGGTCTGGTTCAGATGGCGCTGCGCGCCGATGTCGTCGGCGACCGCTTTGGCCGGGTCGTGCTGGAAGGCGACCTCGTTCGCTCCTTTATCGCGCCTGGCCAGGGCGCAACCGGTCCGGTCAATGCCGGCGTCTATGTGATCAATCGCTCGATCATCGCGGGAATCGACCGCCTCCCCGCGTCGCTCGAACAGGACGTATTCCCTGCGCTCGCCGCCAAAGGCGTCATGGGTGGAACCGCCTATCGCGGCTATTTCGTCGACATCGGCATCCCCGAGGATTTTGCCCGCGCCGACGCCGAACTGAACGAAAGGTTGAAACGCCCCGCCGTATTCTTCGATCGCGACGGCGTGCTCAATCATGATTCAGGCTACACCTTCGAGACCCACAAACTGAAATGGATCGACGGCGCCATGCAGGCCGTGAAGGCGGTGAACGATGCCGGATATTTTGCGTTCGTCGTCACCAATCAATCGGGCATTGCCCGGGGCCTTTACCAGGAAAGCCATGTGCGAACCCTGCACCGCTGGATGGCGGACGAGATGGCGCTGGTCGGGGCGCATATCGATGCGTTCGAATATTGCCCGGACCACCCGGACGGCACGGTCGAGCCATATCGCCGCGTCAGCGAGCGGCGCAAACCCGCCCCCGGAATGATCACGGATTTGCTCAGCCGTTTCTCCGTGGATACCGCCCGCAGCCTCCTGATCGGCGACAAGACGAGCGATCTGGAAGCGGCCGATGCCGCAGGCCTCAAAGGGCATCTGTTTCCGGGCGGTAACCTCGAAACCTTTGTCAGACAACATCTGCCGCGCAGACCCGGGCTGAGCGCCTAAATCCGCCGATTCCTTAAGCATTTACCGATGGTTCGGTTGCGCGAAGCGGCGATTGTGCTATAGCGCCATCGCGTTGCGAAGACTGGAATAATCGCCTTTTGGGGTCCGGCATGGAAGATTTGAAGAACGCTCGCGTTCTCGTCACCGGCAGCGACGGCTTCATCGGGTCGCACGTCGTGGAGGAACTGGTCGAGGCCGGCGCACGCGTCAAGGCGGTGGTCTATTACAACTCGTTCAACTCCTGGGGCTGGCTCGATACCGTTTCTGCCGACATCATGAAGTCGGTGGAAGTGATCGCCGGCGACATCCGCGATCCGCATTTCATGATTGCCGCGGCCGCAGGCTGCACGGATGTCATGCATCTGGCGGCGCTGATCGCAATTCCGTTTTCCTACGCCGCTCCCGATTCCTATGTCGAAACCAACGTTCGCGGCACCGTGAACGTTCTGCAGGCCGCCCGCCACGCCGGCGTCCGCCGTTTCGTTCAGACCTCGACCAGCGAGGTCTACGGCAGCGCGCAGACCGTGCCGATCAAGGAGAGCCATCCGCTGGTCGGCCAATCGCCCTACTCGGCCTCGAAGATCGCCTCCGACCAGATGGCGCTGTCGTTTCACGCTTCCTTCGATACGCCCGTCGTCGTGATCCGGCCGTTCAACACCTATGGTCCGCGGCAATCGGCGCGCGCGGTGATCCCGACCATCATCAGCCAGTTGGCCGCGGGCAAGCGCACGATCCGGCTCGGCGCGGTCAGCCCGACCCGCGACTTCTCGTTTGTGACCGACACCGCGCGCGGCCTGATCGCGGGCCTGACGGCGCCGGCGGAACAGACCCTCGGCCAGACCATCAATCTCGGCAGCGGTTTTGAGATTTCGATCGGCGACACCGCCAACATGATCGCCGAGGTCATGGGCGCCGAACTGGAAATTGAAACCGACGAGGCGCGGTTGCGGCCCGCCAACAGCGAAGTGGAGCGGCTGTGGGCCGACAACGCCAAGGCCCGCCAGCAACTCGGCTGGTCACCGGAATTCGGCGGCCTCGACGGAATGCGCCGCGGGCTGGAAAAGACGGCGCAATGGTTTATGGACCCCGCCAACCTCGCGCGCTACAAAGCTGACGTCTACAATGTATGAGGAGACCGTGGGCATTCCCGCGACAAGGTCCGATCGCTTTGACGTGAGAACGGTCGTCGCGGCCGTTCAGCATGCCGTGGGAACGCCCAATGGAATCCTGGCATTGCACGAACCGGTCTTTGCCGGCAACGAAGTCGCCTATCTCGAGGAATGCATCAAGAGCACCTTCGTGTCGTCGGTCGGCAAGTTCGTCGACCGCTTCGAGGACATGCTCGCGGAATTCACCGGCGCGAAGCGCGCGATCGCCGTGGTCAACGGCACCGCGGCGCTGCATGCCTGCTTTCGGCTCGCCGGCGTCGAGCCTGGCGACGAGGTGATTTCGCCGGCGCTGACGTTCATTGCGACCACCAACGCGATTGCCTATTGCGGCGCCACGCCGCATTTTGTCGACAGTTCGTTCGAGACGTTGGGCATGGATTCGCGCGCGCTCGGTTTGCGCCTCGATGCGATTGCGCAGCGCGGCGCAACTGGCACCATCAATCGGGAGACCGGCCGCAGGATCGCGGCGATCACGCCGATGCACACCTTCGGCCATCCCGTCGACATGGACGGCATCACCGCGATCGCGCGGCACTGGGACATCCCCATCGTCGAGGACGCCGCCGAGTCGCTCGGCTCGACCTACAGGGGTCATGCGGTGGGTTCAAAAGCCCGTCTCGCCGCGCTGAGCTTTAACGGCAACAAGATCGTCACCACCGGCGGCGGCGGCGCGATCCTGACCGACGACGACGAACTCGGCCGCCGCGCCAAGCACATCACGACAACGGCGAAGCTGCCGCACAAATGGGCCTTCGTGCACGATGAAATCGGCTTCAATTACCGCTTGCCCAACCTGAACGCGGCACTGGGATGCGCCCAGCTCGAGCAAATCGGCGGCTTTCTGGCCAAGAAGCGCGCGTTAGCGGTCGCCTACGACGGTGTTTTCGCCGATGTACCCGGGGTCAGGTTCGCCCGCGAGCCTGAAGGAACGACCAGCAACTACTGGCTTAATGCAATCCTGCTAGACGAAGCGCATGCCGGTCAGCGCGACGAGGTGCTCACCGCGCTCAACGCCGCCGGCTTCGGCGCCCGCCCCGTGTGGACGTTGATGCACCGGCTTCCGATGTTCGCCGCCTCCCCGCGCGGCGATCTGCGCGTCGCTGAATCGATCGAGCGCCGTCTGATCAATTTGCCGAGCAGCGCCAGCATACAGGCCCGAAATGGCTGACAGTTCCCGAAAGATCTGTTTCGTCACCGGCAGCCGCGCCGACTTCGGCCTGTTGATCTGGCCAATGCGCGCGATCCGGCAGACAGCCGGACTGACATTGCAACTGATCGCCACCGGCATGCATCTGTCGCCGGAGTTCGGCTATACCATCGACAATATCCGCGCCGAAGGGTTTGCTGTCGATGAATCAGTCGAGACGCTGCTGAGCAGCGATTCAGGCGTCGGCGTGGCCAAATCGGTCGGGCTCGGGGTCATCGGATTTGCCGACGCGTTTGCCCGGCTGAAGCCTGATCTCGTCGTGGTGCTCGGCGATCGCTACGAGACGTTCGCGGCAGCGCAGGCCGCGATGTATCTGCGGTTGCCGATGGCGCATTTGTTCGGCGGCGACGTCACGGAGGGCGCGATCGACGAATCGATCCGTCACGCCATCACCAAGATGTCGCATCTGCATTTCGCCACCAACGGCGATTCCGCGCGGCGGCTGATGCAGCTCGGCGAGGATCCCTCGCGTATTTTCACGGTCGGATCTCCCGGCATCGATTCCATAAAGCGCCTGAAGCTGATGGACCGCGACACCGTCGGCCGCGAGGTCGGGATGGCGCTCAGCCAGCACAACATCCTGATCACATTCCATCCCATCACGGTCGAAGCCGATCACTCGGTCGGCGCGCTTGATGAACTTTTCGCCGCGCTCTCGGCGCTCGATCCGGAGATCCGGCTGTACTTCACGCTCGCCAATGCGGATGCCGAAGGCCGCGCCCTGAATCAACGGATCAAGACGTTCGTCTCCAGCCGCAACAACGCCATTGCCGTGGCCTCGCTCGGGCAGCTTCGCTACATCAGCCTGATGAATCAGGTCGACGCGGTGGTCGGTAATTCCTCGAGCGGAATCTATGAGGCGCCGTCGCTCAATGCGCCCAGCGTCGACATCGGCGACCGCCAAAAGGGGCGCGAGCGCGCCAGCTCGGTGTTTCACGCGGAGCCGGAGCGCGGCGCGATCGGCGCGGCGATTGTACAAGCGATGCGGCGCGGGCGGCAGCCGACGGTCAGCCCCTACGGTGACGGCGAATCGAGCCAGCGCATCGCTGCGGCCATCGCGGCCATTCCCGACTTCCGCGCATTGCTCAAGAAAGGCTTTCATGATTTGACCGTCGGCGGGGCCGCCCGATGAAGCGCACGCTGATCATCGCCGAGGCCGGCGTCAATCACTCGGGCAGTCTCGAAACCGCGCTCGCGCTGGTCGATGCGGCGGCCGATGCCGGCGCCGACATCGTCAAGTTTCAGACCTTCAAGGCCAATGCACTGGCCGGACGCTCCGCGAGCAAGGCGGATTATCAGCAACGCACCACCGACGCTTCCGAAAGCCAGCGCGCGATGCTGCAGCGGCTTGAATTGCCGCATGCCGCCCATCACAGTCTGATCGCGCGAGCCAGGGAACGCGGCATCGAGTTTCTGTCGACGCCGTTCGATCCGCAATCGCTCGAGTTTTTGCTGTCGCTAAATCTTCCGCGCATCAAGGTCGGCTCCGGCGACCTCACCAACGCGCCGCTGCTGCATTCGGTCGCCAGATCGGGCGCGACCCTGATCCTGTCGACCGGCATGGCGACGCTCGGCGAGGTCGAAGAGGCGCTGGGCGTGCTGGCGCACGGCTATTCGCGCGGCGCTGAAACGCCCGGGATCCCGGCGTTCCGCGCGGCATGGCGCGACCCGGCGGCGCGTCAATATCTGGCGCGCCACGTCAGCCTGTTGCATTGCACGACGGAATATCCCTGCCCGCCCGACGACGTGAACCTGTCGGCGATGGCGGCGATGCGTAACGCATTCCAGCTTCCCGTCGGCTATTCCGACCACACCGACGGCTTCGAAATTTCGCTCGCGGCGGTCGCGCTCGGCGCCGGGATCATCGAGAAACATCTCACGCTCGATCGCAACGCCGAAGGCCCGGACCATGCGGCCTCGCTGGAGCCCGCGGATTTCAAGCGCATGGTGTCGGCGATCCGGCGGATCGAAGGCGCCATCGGCGACGGCATCAAGACGCCGAAGGATTCCGAGATCAAGAACATTCCGATCGCGCGCAAGAGCCTGGTCGCCGCGCGCGCCATGCCGGCCGGACACGTCCTAGAGGCCGGCGATATCGCCAGCAAGCGGCCGGGTCACGGCCGGCCGCCGGTGGAATACTGGTCCCTCATCGGTACGCGCCTCCTTCATCCCGTCGAGGAGGAAGATCCGCTATGAGGATCGGGTTTTTCGGTGATGGTCCATGGGCCGAGCGCGCATTGACGCCGCTCGCCAAGGACCCGCGCTACGCCATCGCTTTCGTTGCGGTTCGGGCCTCGCGTCCCGATCAAAAGCTGATCGAATTGGCAAAACGCCATGGCATTGCGGTGCTCTGCCCGGCATCGGTCAATTCAGCCGAGAGCCTCGCCGAGATAGGCAGGTTTGCCGCCGATCTGCACGTTTCGATGTCGTACGACCAGATCTTGCGCAAGGACATTCTTGGCTTGCCGCCGCGCGGCACGCTCAACTGTCATGCCGGCGCATTGCCCTTCTATCGCGGGCGCAATCCGTTGACCTGGGCGATCATCAACGGCGAAAGGGAATTCGGCGTCACCGTCCATTGGGTCGACCTCGGGATCGACACCGGTGATATCGTGCGGCAGGTCAAGGTTCCGATTGGTCCCAAGGACACCTACGCGACCCTTCTGACCTCGGCGATCGACGTTTGCGCTGACACGCTGGTCAGGGCGGTTTCCGACGTCCACGACAAGACCGACCAGCGCATCGTGCAGTCGACGATCGATCCGGTGGGCATGTATTGCTGCCGGCGGCGCGAGGGCGACGAAGAAATCGACTGGACAGCCGATAGCGTGTCGATCGAGCGTTTCGTTCGCGCACTGGTGCCGCCAGGGCCCGGCGCGCGCACGACCTGGAAGGATGCGGCTTACGCCATCCTTGCGGCAGAGCTGATCGACGGCGCCAAACCCTATGTCGGCGCGGCCGGCGAGGTGATTGGCAAAGACGACACCGGAATTCTGGTCAAGTCCGGCGACACCTTTGTCCGGCTGACCCGCTGGGCGCCGGTTCAGCCGGACGGCTCGCTTGGCGATCCAGGGATCGCCGATGCGCCGCGTGGTGCGCGGCTGGGACAAAACCTCAAGGCGGCCATCGCGCTGTCCGAGGCACGGATAGCAGCGCTGGAAGCGCAGCTCGAGCGCATCGTCGGCGGGATTGACGCCGCCGCGGCAAGAGACGATATACCGCTGTCTTCACAGATCGGGCGCGGGCGCAAGCAGCCGCTGTAGGGACCACACCGATGAAATCCTGGCGCAAAGCCATCGTTGGAATCGACGCGACGGTGAGCGAAGCCATTGCCGCGATCGAGAGCGGCAGCATTCAGGTCGCACTGGTGCTGGATGCGGATCGCCTTGCGGGAATCGTGACCGACGGCGACGTCCGGCGCGGCTTGCTGCGCGGCATACCGCTCTCGGGGCCGGCGGCCGAGGTGATGAACCGCATGCCGGTGTCGGCGCCCGCGACGTTGTCGCGCGACGAGCGGCTGCATCTGATGCGGCAAAAATCCATCAAACAGCTGCCGCTGTTCGATGGCAACGGTCGGCTCGTCGAGGTCGAGACCTTCGACGAACTGCTCGCCGCGCCGCGCTATCCCAATCCCGTTCTCATCATGGCCGGCGGTCTTGGCGAACGGCTCGGCGCGCTGACGCGGGACCGCCCGAAGCCGATGCTCGATGTCGGCGGACGGCCGTTGCTCGAAACCATCGTCCGCAACGTCGTGCAGCAAGGTTTTCGGAACATCTTCATATCGGTGAACTACAAGGCCGAAATGATCGAACAGCATTTCGGCGATGGTTCGGCGCTCGGTGCTGCGATCCAATATGTCCGGGAAATCGAGCGCCTCGGCACCGCAGGCGCGCTCGGGCTGTTGCCGCAACCCTCGGACTGGCCGGTGGTGGTGACCAACGGCGATATTCTCACCACCATCAACTACGGCGCATTGCTCGACTTCCACAACGGCGCCCAGGCCGAAGCCACCATGGCGGTGCGCGAGCACAAGGTGCATGTTCCCTATGGCGTCGTTACCGAGTCCGAAGGTTATCTGCAGGCGATCCGGGAAAAGCCGACCGAATCCTGGTTCGTCAGCGCCGGCATCTATGTGATCGGACGCAAAGGTTTCGATCAGGTCGAGCGCGGCGTGCGTATCGACATGCCCGCGGTGCTGGAGCGTATCGTCGCCGACAAGGGCCGCGTTGCGATCTATCCGATCCGCGAATACTGGCTCGATATCGGCCGGATGGAGGATTTCGAACAGGCGCACGCGGAATTTCACGAGGTCTTCCCGTGACCTTGCCGAACGCGCTCGTCGTTGGTCTCGGTTCGATCGGGCAACGCCATGCGCGCGTGCTCCGGGAGCTTGGACACACGGTTGCGACGGTGAGCCGTCGCAGCGGTGGCGACTACAATTCGATTGCCGAGGCCCTGCGTGAGGCCCGTCCCGGATATGCCGTTGTCGCCACCGAAACATCCGTTCACGCCGAGGGGCTGCGCGAACTCGCCACGGCCGGCTTTCGCGGAACGGTGCTGGTCGAGAAGCCGATCTTTTCACGCCGACAACCCGCCGCGGACTATCCCTTTGCCGATCTTTTCGTCGGCTACAATCTGCGCTTCCATCCGGTCGTGACTGCCTTGGCCGAGCGGCTGCGAGGACGGCACGCGATCACGGTCTCGGCCTATGTCGGCCAGGATATAAGGGATTGGCGGCCGGGGCGCGATCATCGCAGCACGGCGTCGGCAACCGTCGCGGCCGGCGGCGGCGTGCTGCGCGACCTCAGTCACGAACTGGATTACCTGCTCTGGCTGTTCGGTCCGTGGCGCCGCGTCGCCGCGCTCGGCGGCGCCTCCGGAGCACGGCAGCTCGAGGTCGACGATCACATCGATCTGCTGCTGGAGATGCAGGGCTCGCAGGCCGTGCAGGTGCATATGGATTATCTGGACCGGCAGGGATTGCGCAAAATCCGCGTCAATCTCGAGGACGAGACGATCGAAGCCGACATTGTCGGCGGACGTCTCACCGTCAACGGCGCCGCCACCGAATATTCGACCGAACGTGACCAGAGCTACCGCGACATGCACGTTGCCGCGCTCAAGGGCCTACCGCCGGTCTGTTCGCTGTCCGAGGGCCTCGCCGTCATGGAGCTGATCGACGCCAGCGAACGCGCGCTGGATTCGCGGGCGTGGGTCGTGGCATGACGATGATCTGCACCATATGCGCGCGCGGCGGCTCCAAGGGCGTGGTCGGCAAGAACGCCCGCGAGCTGCTCGGCAAGCCGCTGCTGGCATGGAGCATCGAGCAGGCGCGTCAGACCGGCCTGTTCGAAGCGATCGCGTTCAGCTCCGATTCCGATTTGTTGCTGCAGACCGCGCTGAAGTCGGGCGCGGATATCGCGGTCAAGCGGCCGGACGAGATGGCGACCGACGCTGCGCCGAAGATTCCGGCGATACGTCATTGCCTCGAGCAGGCAATTGCCCGCACCGGGAAAACCCCGGAGATCTTCGTCGATCTCGACGTGACCTCGCCGCTGCGGCTGCCGTCCGACATTTCCGGCGCGGTCGACCTGCTGCAAAAATCCGGCGCCCGCAACGTGATTACCGGCGCGCCGGCGCACCGCTCGCCCTATTTCAATCTGGTAGAGGCACGGGCGGATGGCAGCGTCGGCCTGTCCAAGGTCGTCGATCCGCCGATCGTGCGACGGCAGGATGCGCCGCGCTGTTTCGACATGAACGCATCGATCTATGCCTGGCGCGTCGGCGCGTTTCTGGAAAATCCCGCGGTGTTCTATCCGGACACGCGATTGTTCGAAATGCCGGAAGAACGCTCGGCCGATATCGATTCCGACCTCGATTTTATGCTGGTGGAACTGCTGCTGCGCAAGCGGCTGGAATCCACGGAGACCAGGCCATGACGGGATTCAAGGATCTGTTCGACCTCAAGGGACGCACCGCGGTAGTCACCGGCGGCTGCGGAATTCTCGGGCAACGCTTTGCAGACGGCCTCGCCGAATTCGGTGCGGATGTCGCGCTGCTCGATCTCGACGAACAGGCGTTGCAGAAGGTGGCATCCGAAGTTTCCTCGCGGCACGGCGCGCGCGTAAGAGGCTATGCCTGCGATATCACGCAGCCGGAAACAATCCGCCGCGTGGCGAAGACGATCGAGGCCGACCTTGGCCCGGTCTCGATCCTGCTGAACAATGCCGCCAGCAAGACCCGCGACGTCGATGCGTTCTTCGCGCCGGTCGCCACCTTTTCGCATGAGACGTGGCGCGAGATCATGTCAGTCAATCTCGACGGCATGTTCAGCGTCGCCCAGGTGTTCGGAACCCTGATGGCCGAACGCGGCTACGGCAGCATCGTCCAGACCGCCTCGATCTACGGCCTGATGGCCCCCGACCAGCGCATTTACGAAGGTTCCGAATATCTGGGGCGCGCGATCAACACGCCGGCGGTCTATACCGCCTCCAAGGCTGGCGTGATCGGTCTCACAAAGCACCTCGCCAGCTATTGGGGCGCGCAAGGTGTGCGGGTCAATACGCTGACCCCGGGCGGCGTGGAGAGCGGACAGAACGATACGTTCAAGCAGCGTTACGGCGCCCGGGTTCCGCTCGGCCGGATGGCGCGCGCCGATGAAATGGTGGGTGCGGTGCTGTTCCTGGTGTCGGATGCCGCGTCCTACGTGACCGGCCAGAACATCGCGGTCGATGGCGGACTGAGCGCGTGGTAAGCTCTCCCCGATGCTGAAGCGACTCGTTCAGAATACCGTTGTATCCGCGTTCGTCTTCGGCGGCGTCGCGGTGCTCGGCGTTATCGTCATTCCGATCATCATCCGGACGTGGGGCGTCACGGAGTTCGGCCTTATCGTGCTCGCGCGGCTGCTGCTGCCCAGCGGTCTCCTCGCCATCATCGATTTCGGCCTGCCGGAAGTCACCACGCAAGTGGTCGCGCGCGCGCGCGAGCATCGCGATTGGGCTGTTGCGGGTAGCCAGCTTCTGCTGCTGACGATCGTCTCGGTTCTGCTGGCGGCTGCGCTAAGCGGGCTGACATGGCTTGCCATTCCGTTCATCGTTGCCAGGTTCAAGGTCGAAGCGGCGCACATCGAAAGCTTCACGGGTATCCTTCGCTATACGGCGATTGCGAACCTGCTGCTGTTCCCCGCGCTGGTGTGGGAAGGCATCGTCAAGGGATTCGAGCGATACAGCCTGCTGCGGCTGACCGAGTTCCTGTCGACGGCAGCCTACGTCGCGGCCACGGTGTATGCGGCGCGTTCAGGGCAAACCTACGAAGTGGTCGCCTATTGCTTTCTCGGCAGCAATATCCTGCGCGCGCTGATCCTGCTTGGAGCGGCAGCCGCGGCCTTCACACATAGCGGCGCGACACTGTCGATGCCGACCCCCGGCGTCAGACACGATGTGATGACCCGCTGCTTTCTGATCATGCAGGGCAAGCTGCTCGGCGGCATCATTGCTCCGATCCAGCCGTTCCTGATCGGCATCTATCTCGGACCGCAAAGCGTCGGTATCTACGACACGCTGATAAGAATCCCCCGCCTGATCAAGGTGGTCGCGAGCCTGTTGACCTCGGCGCTGCTGCCCGTCGTCAGCCGGCTCGACCAGCGCGTCAATACCGAGCAATTCGACCGGTTTGGAGAAGCGGGCATTGCGCTGCTGCCGATGGTAACGGTTCCTCCGATGGCGGCCGCGGCCGTGCTGTCACCCGCGATCATGCAAGTCTGGATCGGCGCCCAGATAGCTCCTTACGCCCAATGGATGGGTGTGATGTTCGTGGTCACGATTGCGGTCCAATACGTCATCTTTGGCAACGTCCTGTTCATGACCCGGACCAAAGTGCAGGCCCGGCTCAACCTGCTGATGGTGATCCAGCTCGTGATCTGGGCCATCATCACGTTAGCGACGACACATTTGTTTGCCGAACGCGCCTTCATTCTCGGACAGGCGATCGCAACGGTCGCGACGTTACCCTGGCAGTTGTCGATCTTTGTCAGGGAACTCGGGATCGATCGGAAACGGTTCCTCGCGGGGACCGCCATCCACCTTGCGATTCTATTGCTGGGTACGATGGCGTTGCTGGCGTTCCTGCACTTTAGACCAGATCCAGGAATCTGGATGATCGCCGTGCTGATCTCGGCCTACAGCGTCGCCGCCTGGATCGCACAATATCTGCTTGTGCTCGATGGCAGGGAGCGCAGCCTTTTCCTTGATTTCGGACGATCCTTCCTCCGCCGGCAGGACGCCTCACCCGCAATACTTTAGAGGCTGGAAAAGCCTCCTCGCAGGGTATATGACAAGCTCGTGCCCGGTACTACCTTAATACCTGACGTCGACGCTTCACCCGTTCCGCAATTGGTATCCGCGACTGCTTTCACGTCCTGAAGCGAGCCCACATGACCATGGTCAACGCCGTCACTGCCGCCTCCGCTCCAAAAAAGCAGAAGATCAACCAGTTTCGCCGCCTGCTCTGGCATGTGAACCGGACCGACCTCGGTTGGGTCACCAAGACAGCCCTCACCAGCCTGCAACTGGGCGCCCGCGCCAAGCGTATCGAACTGCTCAAGACGCTCCCGGTAACGTCGGAATGGAGCGAGGCCAGCCGCAAGCTCGGCGAAGAAGGTCATGTCGATGTGACCTCGCTGGTCGACCGCGGTCTCGCGGAGACCGTGGCGGGCGTTGCCGACAACAAGGTCAGCCGGCTTGAGGAACTCAAGGGCAAGCAACAGCTCGGTCACAAATCGTTCTGGGTCAGCCTGCTCGACGAGGATCTGGTCGACGGCGCGTTCGCCACCGATCATCCGTTCGTCCGCTATGCGCTGCAGCCCGGCGTTCTCCGCATCATGGGCGACTTCATGCACGAACTGCCGCAACTGTCGGATGTTCTTCTGACATTGTCGCAGCCGACCGAGAACAAGCCGTTGAGCTATTCGCAGCTCTGGCATCTCGACCACGACGACAAGCGGGTCTGCAAGCTCTTCATCTATCTCACCGACGTTCGCGACAGCAGGGACGGGCCGTTGACCTTCATTCCGGCGCCGTCGTCCAAACCGTTCCGCAATACGGTCAAGAGCCACATGAGCGACGACAAGGTTTTCTCGAAAGTCGATCGCTCCGCGGTCAAGGAGATCGTCGCGCCGCGGCTGTCGTCGTTCATCGTCAATACCGCCCGCTGCCTGCATATGGGTAGCCGCATTCTTTCAGACCGGACCCGCCTGCTCTACACCGCGACCTACATCCAGCCGCCGCGCATGTATCCGGAACCGCCGGCCCGTTTCCGCGCGGCCGGCCCGTTGAGCGAAGTCGAGCGCACGGTCATGCGTCTCTGATCCGGACACCCCAAGGGCCCTTGAATCGTGCGCATCGGATGGGTGGTCGATCACCCCAAGCGTGACTTGGCGGGAAGCGTTTTGGCCGCCTATCAGCTCGTGTCCCGCGGAGCAACGGTTGCGATCGTCCCGATGTACGAACAGGGCGTCGATGTGCCGCGCCTCGGGCTTGATACGCTGGTGGTCAATTATGCGCGCGACGCCAATCTCGATTTGATGCGGAGCTTTGCCAAGGCCGGACTCGCCCTGCACGTCCTCGACACCGAAGGCGGTGTGCTGGCGGAAAACGGCGGCAACTCGCCGCCGGCCATGGCGGCCTATGTTCGCAACAGCGGCTATGCCGACATCCTCTCCGGCTATTTCTTCTGGGGCGGCCGGCTGCATGCGGCCTTTAACGACAACAAGACCATGCCATCCGACCGGCTTCATCTGACCGGATGTCCGCGGTTCGATTTCGCGGCGCCGCGATGGCGAACGCTGCTCGATGGCAAGCGCCGCGGCTATCTCCTGGTCAATGCCAATTTTCCGCTGGTGAATTCCCGGTTTTCGACAAAACCCGGCGCCGAACGCGAGGCGATGATCCGGGCCGGATGGGACGGCGCCTATATCGACCGCTTCCTGGCCGACCTGAAGCAGGTTTTTGCCAATTATCTTGTCGAGATCGGCCGCCTCGCCGCCGCGCGGCCGGACCGCGCGATCCTGGTTCGTCCGCATCCCTTCGAGAGCGAAGAGGTCTATCGCGCCGCGCTGGCGCAGCATTCCAATGTCGTCATCGACGGCGCGGGAAGCGTTCTCGACATGATTCAGAACGCGGCCGCAATCATCCACCTCAATTGCGGCACCGCGGTCGAGGCCGTGCTGCTGGAAAAACTGCCGGTCCAGCTCGAATATCTCAACACCCCTGCGACAGCCGGGCATGCCACGCTGCCCGCGCGCGTCAGCCGCGCCGTCACTTCATTCGACGAGCTCCTGGCGGTGGTCGATCGCCTCGACGAGGAAACCGGGAAATTCGATTTCGCCGGCGTGCATGGTGCCAATATCGAGGCTTTCTTTCATCACAACGACGGCGCGGCCGCGGAACGCGTGGCCGATATCGTGCTGCGCCCAGGCGATCGCCGGCAGCCCTTTGTCTCGCTTGCCGGCGCGTTGCGGGGCTCACGGCCCAATCCGAGCCTTGGCCAAATCGCCAAGGGCGCCGCCAGCCTGGCATTCGGATCGGCTGCGACCGAAAAATTTCGCACCTGGTTCAGTCCGGCCCGGCGCGACAAGCGGATTGAGCCTGCGGACGTCGGATCGTTGCTGCAGCGGATCGCCGTTCACGACCGGCGCGATCCCTCGCTTTTCACCGCGGCGCGGGCGCGATGCGTTGCGACGGGATTGCCGTTGGCCAGCATCGTCGTCGAACAACGTTCGCTGCGATCATGACAGCCTCATCCGAGATCATCCTGATCACCACGCTTGCGGAATACCAGACCCGATTCTGGATCCCGGTGGCGCAGCGGCTGCGTGGCGCCGGCCGCGAGGTCCGGCTGCTGGCCTTCGACGACCGCAGCGCGGAGATGGCAACCGCACAGGGCGTTGCCGTCGTCAACATGTACCGGACCGGACAAGGCAGCGCTCCGATCGAGGACGAAAAGGCTTTCAATGCGCGCATCGCGAGCTATGGCCTCGACGGAACCAATTTCCTGTTCAGCCACGAGCGCGTGACCTTCGGGATTCGCGATACCGCGGCGCTGCGCCGGCGGTTCATGATCTACGCCAACGCGATGGAAGCCGAACTCGACCAACTGGCGGCGCGAGGGCAGCGCGCGGTCGTGGTCCAGGAGCTCGGGGGCTTTCTCTCGGTCATTGCGTGCTTTTATGCGGCGAGGAAGCGCGGCATCCGGAACTGGTTTATCGAGCCGTCGTTTTTTCGCGGCAGGCTCTATTACACACCGGACAGTTTTGCGGCGCCCGAAACGATGGCCACGGCGTCGGAGCCGGTATCGTCAGAGGTTCGCGGTTATCTCGATGACACCCTGCGCCAGCGCGCGATCGTCATTCCACAAAAGGACCGGCATCAGTATTCCGCGGCGTTCAACAAGGTCGCCAACGCCCGCAACGCGCGACGCCTTGTCGAAAAACTCTGGGACCAGTTCGCGCTCGGCAAGCATCAGGAGTTTGGGCATAATCTCAGGCATGCCCGGGCGCACGCGGCGATGGCGCTCGGCGCCACGCGGCTGAAAAAACTGTATCGCCCGATGCCGGAAAGGCCGTTCGTCTATTATCCCCTGCATGTTCCCGCCGACATGGCGTTGACGCTACGCTCGCCGGAATATCTCGACCAGGTTGCGACGATCGATTTCCTGCTGCGCACGCTGCCGGATACGCATCTGCTGGTCGTCAAGGAGCACCCCGCCCAGATCGGCGCCATTTCGGCCGGCCGGCTGTTCGAGCTCGCCCGCCGCTTCGACAATTTTGTCCTGCTGCCGCCGCAAACCAACAATTACGCGGTGCTGGGCCGAGCCGATGCCATCGTGTCGGTCAACAGCAAGTCGGGCGCCGAAGCCGTGCTATTGGGCAAGCCCGTCGTGGTCATGGGCGACGCCTTCTATCGCTCATGCCCGCTGGTCTTTGCGGTAGATCGTCTCGCCGATGTGCCGCAGCGTCTGCGCGAGGCGCTCGATGCGAAAAGCTTCGATCCCAGCAAGGCCGCTCCCTACTTCGAGACGGCGTGGCGAAAATCCTGTCCCGGCGAGCTCTATATCGACAACCCGCGGCAGCTCGACACCTTCGCGGCCTCGTTGCTGTCGGCCGTCGACGCGCCGTCGACGTCCCTCTGAAAGATCCAAGCATGCCGCTCGTTTCGATCATCACGCCATCGTGGAATGTCGAGCGCCTGATCGGCGAGACCATCGCATCGGTGCAGGCGCAGACGTTTTCCGACTGGGAGTTGCTGATTGCCGACGATTGCTCGACGGACAACACAGCCGCGGTGATCGAAAGCTTCGCGGTGAAAGACTCGCGCGTAAAACTGATCCGTCAGCCGCGCAACGGCGGACCGGCGCTGGCGCGTCAGGCCGCGATCGAACAAGCCACCGGCCGCTTTGTCGCGTTTCTCGACAGCGACGACCTCTGGCTGCCGGCAAAACTCGAGCGGCAGATCGCATTCGCGCGCGAGCATCGCGCGGCGCTGAGCTACACCGGCTTTCGCCGAATCAATGAGGACGGCTCCATCACCGGGCGCCTGTTCGTGGTGCCGCCTTCGCTGACCTATGGCCAGCTCTTGAAGAACACCTCGATCGCGACGCTGACGGCGATGATCGACCGCGATATCTCGGGCCCCATCGCGATGAAGAACGAAGGCTATGACGATTTCTGCCTCTGGCTCGATGTGCTGCGGCCCGGCCATGCCGCGTATGGATTGAACGAGGACCTGGCGCGCTATCGCGTCCGGGGCGTTTCGGTCTCAAGCCGCCCGCTGCGCTCCGCCGGCTGGGTCTGGCACATCTACCGCAACGTCGAACGGCTCTCGCTGCCCAGATCGGCCTGGTGTTTTGGACATTGGGCTGCCCGCGCCTGGCTGAAGCGCCGCCAGTTTTGACGGCCATCTTGTGGTTATATAATACCTCCATTCTGGTGCGTACCGATTAGGTGTTGGCGATCCCGGTCATTGCCGATACCACTCCGCCGGCCTCTCACGAGGCGAGAAACCTGCAATCCGGAAGCGGCGATGTCACTCGGAAAAAATTACAAAGACAGCAGAATCCTGGTGACGGGCGGCGCGGGGTTCATCGGCTCCCACCTTTGCGAGCGGCTGCTGGCCGAGGGCGCCGAGGTGATCAGCGTCGACAATTATTTCACCGGCAGTCGGAAAAACATCGCCCATCTCCTGACCAACCCGATGTTCGAGGCGATGCGCCACGACGTGACGTTTCCGCTCTATGTCGAGGTCGACGCCATCTTCAACCTGGCCTGCCCGGCCTCCCCGATCCACTACCAGCGCGATCCCGTGCAGACCACCAAGACCAGCGTCCACGGCGCCATCAACATGCTGGGCCTTGCCAAGCGGCTCCGCGCCCGCATCTTCCAAGCCTCGACCAGCGAGGTCTATGGCGATCCGCTGGTGCACCCGCAGCCGGAGGAATACTGGGGCAACGTCAACCCGATCGGGATCCGGTCCTGCTACGACGAGGGCAAGCGCTGCGCCGAAACCCTGTTCTTCGACTATTGGCGGCAGCACCAGCTGCCGATCAAGGTCGCGCGCATCTTCAACACCTACGGCCCGCGGATGCAGCCCGGCGACGGCCGCGTGGTTTCCTCCTTCATCGTCCAGGCGCTGCAGGGCGAGCCGATCACCGTGTTCGGCGACGGCGGGCAAACCCGCTCGTTCTGCTATGTCGACGACCTCGTCGAGGGCATCACCCGGCTGATGCTGACGAAAGAAGCCATCACCGGGCCGATCAATCTCGGCAACAATTCGGAATTTACCATCCTGGAACTGGCGCAAAAGGTCATCGAATACACCGGCTCCAAATCCAAGCTGATCTACAAGCCGCTGCCGCAGGACGATCCGCGCCAGCGCCAGCCGGACCTCGCCAAGGCGAAGGCGCATCTTGGCTGGGAACCGAAGGTCGCGCTGGCCGACGGACTGAAGGAAACCATCGCCTACTTCAAGCACTCGCTCGAACTTTGACGGGCCGCGCACGCTTGGCGGACATGCGTCCGGGCGCATGACAAAAGCAAAACTTTCGGCGATGGTGCGCCCGCCAATACCCCAAGCTTGAGCCTTGATCAACACCGGAGCTTTCCGAAATGCCTTTCCCGCGCGCCTCGCAGGCCCTGTCCCGCTTTACCGTGCTCGACCTGACCAGGGTCCGTTCCGGGCCGACCTGCGTGCGTCAGCTCGCCGACTGGGGCGCCAACGTCGTCAAGGTCGACGCGCTGCTGGAAGATGCCGGGGCTGAGCAACTCGGCGGCGCGCGGCGGGGATCGGACTTCCAGAACCTGCACCGCAACAAGCGGGCGATGACGCTCAATCTCAAGGACCCCAAGGGCCTTGCGACCTTCATGCGGCTGGCGAAAAAGGCCGACGTGGTGGTCGAAAATTTCCGCCCCGACGTCAAGGGCAAGCTCGGCATCGACTATGAGAGCGTGCGCAAGGTCAATCCGCGCATCGTCTATGGCAGCATTTCCGGCTTCGGCCAGGATGGCCCGTATCACAAGCGTCCCGGCTTCGATCAGATCGCGCAGGGCATGGGCGGGCTGATGTCGATTACCGGCGCTCCCGGCGAGGGCCCGATGCGGGTCGGCATTCCCGTGGCCGACCTCACCGCCGGCCTGTTTTGCGCCATGGGCATCCTGACCGCGCTGCTGGAGCGCGAAGTCTCCGGCGAAGGCCAGTGGGTGCAGACCTCGCTGCTGCAGGCGCAGATCTTCATGCTGGATTTCCAGGCCTCGCGCTGGCTGATGGAAAAGGATGTCGCGAAACAAGTCGGCAACGACCATCCGACCAGCATTCCCACCGGCGTGTTCAGGACCTCGGACGGCTACATCAATATCGCAACCGCCGGCGGCAAGATCTGGGAGCGCTGTGCGCAGGCCCTCGGCGCGGCCGAACTGATCAAGCACCCGGATTACGTGACCGCGCCCGATCGCTCGAGGAACCGCAAGGCGCTCAATGCGACCCTTAACGAGCTCACCGCGAAGAAGTCGACCGACACCTGGGTCAAGGAATTGAATGACGCCGGCGTGCCCTGCGGTCCGATCTATTCGATCGACCAGACTTTTGAGGACGCCCAGGTCAAACATCTCGGCATCGCGCAGGACGTCCCCAATGCCGAGAACCGCCATATCCGGCTGGTCGGCCAGCCCTTCAAGCTGTCGCGCACGCCGAGCAAGATGGCGGCCCCGCCGCCGGAATTCGGCGAGCAGACCGAGGAGTTGCTTGCCGAGTTCGGCTTTTCGGCGGGCGAGATCGCGGAGCTGCGCAAGGCCAAGGTGGTGTAGCGGTCTGTTGCGCTTTCGCGCGAACGACAATCCGGTCCGCCTCAAGAAAATGCATCAAGGCAAAGCGCTTGCGCCCGGTCCTGATTTAATCAGGACCGGCAAGGCCCTAGCCGGCGGTCTTCACGGGACGCCATAGCCGAGCCAGGCTGCCGAACGCCTTGTCGATCAGCGGCCAGAACAACAGCGCGAAAGCCAGCGTCGTGATCGAACCGACCAATCCGTTCGACCAGAACACCGTCATGTCGCCGCCGGAGCCGATCATCGACAGCCGGAAGGCGTCTTCGGCGCGGCTGCCCAGCACCAGCGCCAGCGTGAATGGCGCCAGGGGAATGCCGATCTTCTTGAAGACATAGCCGACCACGCCGAAGCCCAGCATCAGCCAGATATCGAACATCGCATTCTGGATCGCGTAGGCGCCGATCGCGCACGACACCACGATCATCGGCGCCACGGCCGCGAACGGCACCCGCAGGATCGAGGCGAAGATCGGCACCGTGGTCAGCACCAGCACGAGGCCGACGATATTGCCGAGGTACATCGAGGCGATCAGGCCCCAGACGAAATCCTTGTGCTCGACGAACAATAGCGGGCCGGGATTGAGCCCCCACACCATCAGGCCGCCGAGCAGGATCGCGGCGGTGCCGGAGCCGGGAATGCCCAGCGCCAGCATCGGCAGCAGCGCCGCGGTGCCCGAGGCGTGGGCCGCGGTCTCGGGCGCGAACACGCCCTCGATACGGCCCTTGCCGAAACTTTCGGGATCCTTGGAAAACCGTTTTGCCAGATTGTAGCCCATGAAGGAGGCGGCTATCGCGCCGCCGGGGGTGATGCCGAGCCAGCAGCCGATGAACGACGAGCGCAACAGCGTCACCCAGTATTTCGGCAGGTCTTTCCACACATTCAGCACCACGCGCAGGCTGATCGCGGCGGCATGCCCGCGCAACGCCAGCCGCTCTTCCATGGTCAGCAGGATCTCGCTGATGCCAAACAGCCCGATCACGGCGACCAGGAAGTTGATGCCGCGCAACAGTTCGCTGGAGCCGAAGGTCATGCGCAGCTGGCCGGACACGGTATCCATGCCGACACCGGCCAGCAGCAGGCCGAGCGCCATCGAGATCACCGTCTTGTGCTTGGATTCGCGCCCCAGGCCGACAAAGGAGCAGAAGGTCAGCAGATAGACCGAGAAAAATTCCGGCGGCCCGAATTTCAGCGCAAAGGATGAAATCAGCGGCGCCAGGAACGTGATCAGCAGCACCGCGACCAGCGAGCCGATGAACGAGGACGTGAATGCCGCGGTCAGGGCCTCGGCCGCCCTGCCCTGCTGCGCCATCGGATAGCCGTCGAAGGTGGTCGCGACCGACCACGCTTCGCCGGGAATGTTGAACAGGATCGAGGTGATGGCGCCGCCGAACAGCGCCCCCCAATAGATGCTCGACAGCATCACGATCGCCGAGGTCGGATCCATGGTGAAGGTCAGCGGCAGCAGGATCGCCACGCCATTGGGGCCGCCGAGCCCCGGCAGCACGCCGACGAAGATGCCGAGCACGAGGCCGACCATCATCAGCGCGATGATCTTCCACGTCATCAGAACCGCAAAACCGTGCAGCAGCAACCCAAAGGCTTCCATGAAGGACTTATCCTGTTCCGGGATTCATGCGTCAGTAGCCGAAGGCCGCCTCGAGCGGCCCCTTGGGCATGATGACGTCAAACGCGATGTCGAACGTCACGAACATCAGCGCGGTGAAGACGAAGGCGGTGAGCAGCGATTTCCACAGCGCGATCTTGCCGACCAGCCGCATGAAGCCCGCGATCAGCAGGAAGCTCGCGACATACATGCCGAGGAATTGCGTGGCGAGACAGAAAAGCAGCGTCGGGACGAACACCGCCATCACCCGGCGAAGCTGCGCGCGCGTCACGAATGTCTCCGCGTCCGCCTTGGGCGTCAGCAGCACGGTGACGAGGCCATAGAGGCTGGCGGCGCCGAGGATGACCGACAGATAGAACGGAAAATAGCCGGCCTGCGGCCCGGTCGAATCCCATCCGATGCCGGTGCGCCAATTGTCCCAGCCAAGCAGCAGCGCCAGCCCCAGCAGCAACACGCACGTCACCGCCTCGACAATGCGGGTATCGGCGACGGCCGGCGAGTCGGGCTCCGGCGCGGTAGGGTCGTCGACGACGATTTCAAGTTCGGAATTGGACATCGGGTGAGGTTTTCCGGTGCGCTGCGACAGGCGTTCCCTGCCGGTCGCGGCCTTAAGTTATCGAACGATAATTGGCTCGGCCAAGGGGATACAGCGCCGACGTCGTCGGCGTCAACTAATCTGCAATTGCAGAGTTTTAGCGGCCCGCAATTCGCTCCGGAAAGGCATGGCGGAGTGCATCGCGGTCGGCCTTCAGCAGACCGCGTTCGGTGATCAACCCCGTTACCAGACGTGACGGGGTCACGTCGAAGCCGTAATTGGCGATCGGCGAGCCTTCCGGCACCACGCGCACCGTCTCGATCCGCCCGTCGATGGTGCGGCCGGTCATGGTCGCGACCTCGTCGGCGGCGCGCTGTTCGATCGGAATCTGGCTCATGCCGTCCTCGATACTAAAGTCGATGGTCGGCGACGGCAGCGCAACATAGAACGGCAGGCGATTGTCGTGCGCCGCGAGCGCCTTCAGATAGGTGCCGATCTTGTTGCAGACGTCGCCATTGGCGGCGACCCGGTCGGTCCCGACGATGGCCATATCGACCATGCCATGTTGCATCAGATGGCCGCCGGTGTTGTCTGCGATCACCGTGTGCGCGACGCCGTGATGACCGAGTTCCCAGGCCGTCAGCGAGGCGCCCTGATTGCGCGGCCGGGTCTCGTCGACCCAGACGTGAACGGCAAGGCCTCGATCATGGGCGAGGTAAACCGGCGCCGTCGCCGTCCCCCAATCCACCGTCGCCAGCCATCCCGCGTTGCAATGGGTCAGGATGTTGACCGGCTCGCCCGGCTTCTTCCTCGCGGCGACCTCCTCGATCAGCGCCAGGCCGTGCCGGCCGATCTCCCGATTGATCGCCACATCCTCCTCGGCGATCTCGCCGGCACGGACATAGGCGGCCTCCGCGCGCATCGGGGGCGATAGCGGCCGCAGCGCCTGCCGCATCTCGTCGAGCGCCCATTTCAGGTTGATCGCGGTCGGCCGGGTGGCGATCAGCAACCCGTAGGCCTGGTCGAGGGACGCGTCAGAGACATTGGCCCGCATCGCAAGTGCCATGCCATAGGCCGCCGTTGCCCCGATCAGCGGCGCGCCGCGCACCAGCATGCCGCGAATCGCCTCGGCCGCATCGTCGACGCTGGCGATCCGCGCCACGACGAACTCATGAGGCAATCGCCGCTGGTCGATCGCGCCGACCGTCCAGCCATCCGGCTCCAGCCAGATACTGCGAAAATGCCGGCCGTCGACTTTCATGTCCGCAGCACCCGTCCCGCCACCGCGTCGAGCTTTTTCAACAGCGCCGGATCGCGCGCTTCGGGCGCGGTGATCAGCGCGGCATCGAGCGCGCGGTCCGAACCAACAGGGCACGGTTCGTGCTCGCGCGGAAAAATCGCAGCGAGACGCGCCACCAGCGCCCTCGCCCGCTCGGCATTCGAGTTCAGCACGCGAATGATGTCCTGCACCGTGACCGCGTCATGATCGGGATGCCAGCAATCGAAATCGGTGACCATCGCCACGCTGGCGTAACAAATCTCCGCCTCGCGCGCGAGCTTTGCCTCGGGCATGTTGGTCATGCCGATCACCGAATAGCCCTGCGCCTTGCAGGTCAGGCTTTCGGCGAGGCTGGAAAATTGCGGGCCTTCGATACAGACATAGGTGCCGCCCTGCGCCGCCGCGATGCTCTCGGCGGCTGCGGCGGCGGCCAGATGCACCGGCAATCGCGGCGAGACCGGATGCGCCATCGAGACATGCGCGACGCAGCCCCTGCCGAAAAACGAACTTTCGCGCCTGTAGGTGCGATCGACGAACTGGTCGACCAGCACAAACGTACCGGGCGGTAACTCCTCCCGGAAGGAGCCGCAGGCCGACAGCGAAACAAGGTCGGTGACGCCGGCCCGTTTCAACACGTCGATATTGGCGCGGTAATTGATATCCGATGGCGACAACACGTGCCCGGCGCCGTGGCGCGGCAGGAACACGATCGGCAGCCCGCCGATTGTGCCACGGCGAAGCGGCGCCGACGGCGCGCCCCAGGGGCTTTGGACCGCCTCGTCGCGGACGTTTTCCAGCCCCGGCAGGTCGTAGACGCCGGAGCCCCCGATAATGCCAAGAACAGCCTTTGCCATTGCGACTTCCAGTCCATCCCAAGTGTAAAAATGGCCCGTTTCCAAGCCGCCCGAAATGTTCGACTATATCGCGGCGCAATAATCAACCATTGTTCTCCGCGGAGGGGTCTTGTCATCATCCGACAATAGCGAAAAGCGCCAGTCCATCATCGATGCCTGCCTGCGCATGAACCAGCTCGGCATCAATCAGGGCACGTCCGGCAATATCAGCCTGCGCCATGAAGCGGGGATGCTGATCACGCCGACCAGCGTGCCCTACGAGGCGATGCAGCCGGAACAGATCGTCTATATGGGCCTCGACGGGGCGTTCGATCCCGGCCAGCGGCCGTCGAGCGAATGGCGCTTTCATCTCGACATCTTCAAAGCCCGGCCGGAAGTCAACGCGGTGGTCCACGCCCATCCGCCCTATGCGACCGTCCTCGCGATCATGGGCCTGGAGATTCCGGCGGTGCATTACATGATCGCCTGCGCCGGCGGCGATACCATCCGCTGCGCACCCTACGCGACCTACGGCACCCAGGAGCTGTCGGAGCACGCGGTCAAGGCGCTCGAGGATCGATCCGCCTGCCTGCTGGCGCATCATGGCATGATCGCCGTCGGACCATCGCTTGCGAAGGCGATGTGGCTTGCGGTCGAGGTCGAAACCCTGGCGCGGCAATATCATGGCTGCCTGCAGATCGGCACGCCGCCGCTATTGTCGAAGGCCGAGATCGACAACGTGCTTGGCCGCATCGCGGGATACGGTCCGGCCGCGGAGGAGTGAGTAAGCCTAACTTGTTTCGGAGGAACGGCGATGCAATTTAGCTGGCGTGGCCTCATCCTGGCGCCGCTGCCGATACCGGCATTATTCAGCGCGCTGATGGCCGTGGCTTCCGACAACAACAGTCCGGTGCTGGCGTTCCTTTTTGTGATGGTCCTCGGCTCGATCATAGCATACGGCAGCACGATCTTTCTGTTGTTGCCCTCGATGTATCTGCTTTCGCTTTGCCGGCCATTGTCATGCCTGAACGTTTGCGCGCTGGGCCTGGTGCTGGGCGCGGCGGTGTTCGTGCCGATAACGTTGATCGAGTGGAAGGCGAGTGGCCCGGATTCCGGACCTCCGACTGAAAATCCCCTGGTGTTCATGCTGCGCTTCGGCGCCGATCCGACAACGGCGATATATCCCGTTGCCGGGCTGGTGACCGCGGGGCTGTACTGGTGGCTCACGACGCGGCGGCGCGTGGCGCCTTGATTTGACCTACTACCGCACCATTCCGGACAGTATCGCCGCGACCTTGCTGCACCCTTCGGCGTTCAGGTGAATCCGGTCGGGCAGCACCATGCCGGGTCGTCTCAGTACGGATATGATGAGGCCCATCGCGTCGACGATCCTGACGCCCTTCGCTCTCAACTTGCCCTTGATCGCCGCAATATTCGCCGCCGCATCGACGGCGCCTTCCTTCAGCCGATGGGCATCGTTAAATCCGTTGATGGCCAGAATGACGATCCGGGTTCCGGCCGGCACCGCGCTATCGACGCGCGCCAGCAGCTCTCCCGTCGTCTCGCCGTTCACGCCGGCATTGATGACGTGCACCTGGGAGCCCCTGGCGCGGAGCATGCCCTCCAGCACGGCCGGCCACATTTCGTTCTCGGCGACATGCCCGCGAACCGCGCTATGGCCGAGCGCAACGATTTGCGCCGAAGCGCCGTCGGTGAAGAGAACGACGATGCCGGCCACGGCCAGCAGCAGCCTGCGCATGTTCGAACCGTCCAATGTATCCCCCGCTTTCGTCGGCCGCCTCACCAAAGCCCAATCATGTTAGAGCGCGGTTCGCCTCAGTGAAAGATGCGTCCGGAGTCGATGACGACGGTCTGGCCGGTCATGGTCCCGGTGCGGCACATCGTGACGACCATGTCGGCGCAGTCGTCCTTGTCGGCGGGTTTCTTCAGCAGCGAGCTCGACGCGGAGCGTTCGACCTGCTCTGCCCGCAAATTTGCCGTCGCGCGCGTGCCGTCCAGCAGGCCCGGCGCCACGCAGTTGACCAGCGTCTCGGGCGCCAACGCCACCGCCATGCAACGCGTCAGATGAATGAGCCCGGCCTTCGACACGGCATAGGCGATGGAAGAGCCGGTGGGGCTTAACCCTGCGACCGAAGCGATGTTGACGATGCGGCCCTGGCCCCTGGCCTTCATGACGGGAGCGACCGCCTTGGTCAGCAGCATCGGCCCCGTCAAATTCGTGGCCATGATCCTGCTCCACACTTCCGGCGTCAGGCTGTCGAGGTCGCCGAACGGGATCGCGATGTTGTAGGCGGCGTCATTGACCAGAATATCGAGGCGGCCGAAAACCTGCGTGACCTCGCCGACCAGCCGATCCACGGCCGCGCCGTCGGTGATGTCACAGGCGAACGCCTGTGCCTTGATCTGATATTGCGACCTCAGTTCGCCGGCAAAGCCTTCTGCCTGGGCGCGGCTCTGCGCGTACATGACGGCGACATCCACCCCCTCCTGCGCGAGCGCGTGGCAGATGCGCTGCCCCAGCCCGCCATTGCCGCCCGTCACCAATGCAACCGCGCCCTTCAGCTCCATCGCTTCTCTCTCCCTTAATTAATGCAGGCGCAGGTCGCCGCGCCGCCGGACATCCGTCAGGAAACGGACACCGGCCGTCACCCTTTTCTTGTATGGTAGTGTGATGGAAACGTACCTCGACGGGAAGCCCCCTGCCCACAGCCGGGATGCCCAGAAGCAATGCTACAAGGGCACCGTCATCCCCGGATGAGCGCAATTGCGTTTGCGTTCATCCCGAGGATGACGCTTCGAGATTTTTTCGTCCATCCAGCACAAATCGTAGGATGGGTTGAGCTCTTGCGAAACCCATCGCAGTCGAACCGCAATCGATGGGTATCGCTTCGCTCCACCCATCCTACGCGCTGACGCGCCTCCTCACCACGAGGGCTTGCTTGAGGGAAACCTCATCCCGAGGAGCGGCCTATTGGCCGCGTCTCGAAGGATAGGCTAAAGCAAATCGCCCTGCGATCTCGTCGCGTCCTACTTCGCGACGTCGCGTCCTACTTCGCGACAAACCCCGCTTGCGTCATCAGCTGCGTGTTGAGCGCGTCGTCTTCCTCGAGGAATTGCAGCATGTCCTTGCCGGTGAGGAAGATCGGCTTGAGCGCCTGCTTTTCCATGTAGTCCTTGTACTCCGGCGTCTGCGTCACCTTCTGGAACAGGTCGACATAGAACGCCTGCTGTTCGGGCGTCACCTTGCCGGGCAGAAACATCGCGCGCAGCATCAGGTACTGGACGTCGAGGCCTTCTTCCTTGCAGGTCGGGATATCGTTCCAGGACAGCGTATCCGTCACCTTGGCCTTGTAGGAAATCCGCTCCTTGTCGAACACGCAGAGCGGGCGAACCTGGCCGGCGCGCCAGACCTCGAGATTTTCCGAGGGATTGTTGACATTCGAATCGATGTGATTGCCGACCAGCTGGGTCGCGGCTTCGCCGCCGGACTTGTAGGGCAGATAGGAGAATTTCGCGCCGGTCTTCTGTTCGACGAACACGGTCAGCACGTTGTCCTCGCGCTTCGAACCGGTGCCGCCCATCTTGAATGGCGAGCTCGCGGCCTTGGCGGCGGCAATGAAATCCTTCACGTTCTTCGGCCCGGCGCTGTTGTCCCACAACACGAACTGATCGAGCGCGACCACCGACACCGGCGTGAGTTCGCGCCAGTTGAACGGAATCTTTGCCGACAGCGGCAGCATGTAGATCAGCGAATAGGCGATCAGGACCTTGTTGGGATCGCCTTCGCTGGACTTCATGTAGACCAGCGCTTCGGCGCCCGACGCGCCGCCCTTCAGCGACACCACCATCGGCTGCTTCATCAGATTGTTTTTCTGAATGGCCGCCTGCATCATGCGCGCCATCTGGTCGGAAGCGCCGCCGGCGCCGGCCGCGACCACGATTTCAACCGGTTTGGTCGGCTCCCAGCCGGCCGCGAACGCGGGCGCGCTGGCCAGCATCACCGCCAGCGTCGTGGCGGCCTTGACGAGTTTTTGCACGATTTTTCTTCCCTGTCGTCGTCGTTCCGGCGGGACCGGACACGGTTTGTTTGCCGCATTGTGTTCGCTAACGGGCACAACTTCAAGCAAACCGCCGCCCCGCCGCTTATGACTTTCGCCTAAGTAACAGGCGCGCGAAGCGCTATTTGCCCTTGAAAACCGGCGCGCGCTTGTTGAGGAAGGCGTCCATGCCCTCGCGGAAATCCTCGCTCATATAGGCGCGGAGAATGAGATCCTCGCCCTCGTCGCGCGACAGCGTCCGCCGGATGCGGCGCACCGCTTCCTTGGTGACTTCGAGCGTGATCGGCGCATGACTGGCAACCAGCTTCGCCGTCTCATCGGCGCGCTGCTGCAGGGTCGCGACATCGGGCACGACCTCGTTGAGCAGGCCAAGCGCCAGCGCCTCCGGCGCCTCGACCAGCCGTGCCTTGAAGATCAGATCCTTGGTTCGCGCCGGCCCGATCAGCGAAACCAGGCGGCTGATATTGGACATCGACAGGCAATTGCCGAGCGTGCGCGCGATCGGAAAGCCGATCCGCGTCGCCGCGGTGCCGATCCGGATGTCGCAGCAGGCCGCGATGCCGGCGCCGCCGCCGGTGCAGGCGCCCGCGATCGCGGCGATGGTCGGCACCCGGCAGGTTTCCAGCGCGCCGAGCACGCGATCGATCCGCGCTTCGTATTCGAGGGCGTCCTGCGCGGATTTGAAGGCGCGGAACTGCGAGATGTCGGTTCCCGACGCGAACGCCTTGTCGCCCGTGCCGGTCAGGATCAGGGCCTTGATCGAGCGGTCGGCATTGACGGCTTCGCAGATCGAGGCCATCTGCTCGTACATCGCAAACGTCAACGCGTTGCGCGCCTGCGGGCGGTTGAACGTGATCCGGCCAATGCCGTCTTCGACGGAATACAGCAGGTCTTCAGTGCCTTGTACTTCAGAGGATTGGATTTGGGCGTTCATGTCACGCTCTTTCTGTTCTTCTCGAAGAGCTCGAACTTGATTTCAGGCGGACCGCCTTCAGGCAACCGCAGCCTTCAGGCGACCGCAGCCTTGGGCATCGACACCACGTCGCGGCCCTTCAGCACTTCCATGGCCGTCATCACGCCGCCGCCGCGATGCGGCACCTTGGCGAGATCGAGGCCCATCTCGACACCGGCCAGCGTTCCCATCAGCATGAGGTCGTTGAAATGGCCGATATGGCCGATGCGGAACGCCTTGCCCTTGATCTTGCCGAGGCCCGTGCCCAGCGACATGTCGAAATTTTCCAGCACCACCTTGCGGAACGCATCGGCGTCGTGTCCCTCCGGAACCATGACCGCGGTCAGGGCCGGCGAATAGCAATGCGGATCGAGGCAGACCAGATCGAGGCCCCACGTCTTCGCCGCCGCGCGGGTCGCGGCGCCATGCCGCTTGTGGCGGGCGAACACGTTGTCGAGCCCCTCCTCCTCCAGCATCGCGATGGCTTCCTTCAGCGCGAAAAGAAGATTCGTCGCCGGCGTATAGGGGAATGTGCCCTGCTTGTTGATCTCGATATGGTCGGACCAGTCCCAGTAGGACCGCATGCCGCTGTTCGCCTTCGACGCGGCCAACGCCTTTTCGGAGATCGCGTTGAAGCCGAGGCCCGGCGGCAGCATCATGCCCTTTTGCGATCCACCGACCGAGATATCGATGCCCCAGGCGTCGTGCTCGAATTCGAGCGACGCCAGACCGGAGATGGTGTCGACCATCAACAACGCCGGGTGCTTGGTGCGGTCGAGCGCCTTGCGCACTTCGAGCGGATGGGTGACGCAACTGGTCGAGGTTTCGTTGTGGACCACGCAGACGGCCTTGATCTTGTGCTGCTTGTCGGCGGCGAGTTTGGCCTCGATCTGCGCGACGTCGGCGCCGCGCCGCCAGTCGGTCGGCAAGAACTCGACGTCGAGCTTGAACTTTTCGGCGATGCCGCGCCACAGCACCGCGAATTGCCCCGTCTCGGTCATCAAAACCTTGTCGCCGGGCGACAGCGTGTTGACGATCGCGGCTTCCCAGGCGCCGGTACCCGATGAGGGGTAGATGATGACCGGCTGTTTGGTTCGGAAAATACGCTTGATGCCCGCCAGCACGTCGTGACCGAGCACGGCGAATTCGGGACCGCGATGATCCATGGTCGGCATGTCCATGGCCCGCAGCACCCGGTCGGGCACATTGGTCGGTCCCGGAATCTGGAGAAAATGCCTTCCAGTGTGCAGGGTCATCTGGCGTCGTCCTTCCGGAGAATCTCGGGCTTCGATGGTCGCTTCGCGAGCCGCTCGCATATCACTATTCGGGCGCGTTGTCCCCCGCCCGGCGGGACCCGTCAATGCATAAGAAGGATGGATTTTTGGGCTAACCTACCATCTTCCCGGGCAAAATCATTCTATGCCGCCGCCCCGGCCTCGAGCCGGGCCCCTAACCGATGGCGTAGCCCGGATGAGCGCAGCGACATCGCGGGCGGCATTCCGGCATGTCGCCTCGCTCATGAAGTGATTTGCTCTGGAAGAAAAGCAAAATTTTCGGAAAATCGGCAAAGGGCTAGGCACGATTTTGCTGATTTGCCCGGCCGAGCCAAATCACCCTGGCTCGCTCGACATGCAGCCGTCAACGGATCGAGGGCTTCAGGCGGAACTCGATTTTTGCCAGTTTGGTGTCGCGCAGCAGCCCCAGGATGACCGGCGTGACGACATGCTCGGCAACATACCTTGATGATGAAAGCGTCAGATGGCCGTAGTCGAATGACATGATATCTTCAAGCGGGTCAGGGCCAACGTAGGTCAAGCATCCCTCGGGATTGCACAGGGCGTCGATCATTGAAACGTATCTGAGGTCGGACGAGCCTTCGTACCGCTGTTTCAGCACGCGGTCTTCTTCAAACAGGTCCGATCTCAGCCACCTGTTCAGGCGAGGCGGTGGATTGGACCAGAAGTGCCGTGCGAGAATGGCATGCAGCGGCAGTTGCCACTGCGGCATGGGCCCGAGCAACAAGACATTCCCGGCCCCTAGCGCCTTCAAGGATCGAGCAAGCTCCGTCCAATCCGTGGCGCCGTAGTCGCTTCGTTGGGCGATGACCACAATTTCCGGTTTGGCCTTCTCGATTGTCTGAACTGCGAATGAGTTGGAGCGGTCGCACGCATTATCCGGGTCCGATCCCATTCGCGGTAGACGGGGCAGACATCCCGACGTGGCGACCTGCATCATGGCCAAATCGGGCGGCAGTGTCGCTTTGAGTCCGGGGTCCAGATGCTGGACGTGCGAGTCGCCCCACAACATCACGCTCGGCCTCGATCCGGCTGTGCAGTCAGCCGATATCGATACTTTGCCGGCATTCGCGGCCAGATCATAAAAATTGCATTCGTCTCGCCACAGCTTCGCGAGGTTATGCGCTCTTACATATTCGTGGGCGGGCGCCGCGTTTTCAAAGGAAGCCACGAAGGCGCTTCGATCATCCAGATGGAGACATGCGGGGAGCGCAATCCCCAGAACGCCCAAAGTAGCCAACGCCGCAGATAGTCCTGCAATCTTGAGAGTCCCAAACTCGCCGTAACGCAGCGGCTTCTCGATCCACATGTAGGTCATGGACGCCAGAACAAAACTCGCGCCGACGGCTGCCAGCTTGAGCCCGGGCGACAACTCGCCCAAATTCACGGTCAGGAACGAAAGGATCGGCCAGTGCCATAGATACAACGGATAGCTGATGAGCCCTAAAAATACCGCAGCCTTGTTGGCGAGTAACGTCCGGTTCAGCCATGCATCGGCGCCAGCGGCGATAACGGCAACGGCACCGAACGTCGGTAACAAGGCGGCCCATCCGGGAAAGGCGGTCGATTTGTTGATGAAACACACCGAGACGACCAGGAGGACGAAGCCGATTGCCGAAATGGCATCCTGGCGTCGCGGTATCCATGCGCGGCTACCGGCATATGCCAGCAACGCACCGATCATGAATTCCCAGATCCGCGTGGCGGGCAAGAAGAATGCTGCGGCAGGATGGCTTCCGACGATTGCGATGTTGATCGCAAATGAAACGAGAAAGATCGCAGTGACGGCCCACGGGATGCGTCGCTGCGAGATTGCGGCAAGCGCCAATGGCCACACGATGTAAAACTGCTCCTCGACGCCAAGCGACCACAAGTGCAGAAGCGGCTTTGCAGTGGACACGACGTCGAAGTAGCTGTCCTCGCGCCACAGGATGATGTTTGAAAGAAACGTGGCTCCGGCCGCGATATGGGCTCCGAGCCGGGAAAGTTCCGTCAAAAAGTCCGAAAACAGGCCGGCGACCAGCACCGCCAACAACACGGTGACCAAAGCAGGCAACAGGCGCCGAACCCGGCGGCCGTAGAAGCCGCTATAGGTGAACCCGCCTGACGCGACATCGTGAAGAATGATTGTCGAAATCAGATAGCCCGAGATGACGAAGAAAATATCCACGCCGACGAAACCGCCAGGACTGAAACGGGGAAAGGCATGGAAGCCCAGCACGGCCAGCACTGCGATGCCCCTCAGCCCGTCGATATCGGGCCGATAGGCGATCGCCGTCGCCGCGCCTTTCTCGCTGGATCGCAATGCCACCGCCGGCTTCCAGCCGATCAGAGATCAAGCGAGGCTGGGAAATCGGTTGGCTGGCGCCGGTTGGCTGAATCAATCCTGACAAAACAACGCATGGAACCGCCCCACCCGGCATTTTCTTTTGGCTGCGGGACACGGTAATCACAACTCGTAAATGCAACCTGAAAGATCATGCCGGCATGCAATGTTAAATTGCTTGCAATGGCAGGCCATAGCGGGTCTGCACAATGGGACCAGCAAGGTTTGCGAGGCCGGTTCCACCTCCGCGGCGCGGCACACAAGCGGCGGCAAGTTCCACCCAGCGCGGCGGCTTCTTCTTCAGGACGCGCGCCCGGAGCGTTACCGTTTTCGCCCGCTCTGGATGATCTCGGTGTTGAAGCAGACCGGCTCGCGGTAGCCGCGCGACACCGTGACCAGGCCGGGATCGGCGTCCTTCAGCGCCTGGAACACCGGTTCGGTCGCGCGCCAGAGCGGCATATGGCCTTGCAGCGCGCCGTCGTGATGGGCCGGCATGAAGACGTCGGGCTTGTAGAGCCGGACATGCTCCAGCGCCTGCTGCTCGGTCGGCACGTTGAGGATGTCGGCGGACAGCCCGACCAAAGCGAGGTCGACGCCGCCGAGTTTCTCCGTCGCGGCCTTTTCGTAATCGGTGACGTGGCCGCCGCTGTCGCGGTACATGATGCGGAAACCGTCATCCAGCGTGATCAGATAGGCGATGGTGCCCTCGGTGACGACGCGCGGATCGAAGGTCCCGCGCGCCGCGATCGCCTTTTCCTCGGCCTCGGCTTCCGCGTCCGGCTTTGGCAGCAGCGAATTGTAGGCGCCTTCCAGCACCTGGGTGACATGCTTGTCGGGCTGTCCGTGCAGCGCCAGGATCGGCTGAACCGTAAAGCCGTCGAATTTCAGCAGCTCGCCGCCCTTGCCGGTCACGGTCCGGATTTGCGCGGCCGGTACCTGCTCGGACTTCAGGACATCCGTGGTGAGCGCCGCGCCGACCAGCGGCGCGCCGGTCCGGATGCCAACGGAGGCCGCGTCCGACATGTGATCGTAATGACCGTGCCCGATGATGATGGCGTCGGCTTTCCTGACGTCGGCGGCGGTAAATCCGAGCGGGGGATAATCCCGGCCCCGATCGAAATAGGCGTCGAGCAATATGATCCTGCCTTCATAGGCCAGCTCGAAATTGGAGAAACCGGTCCAGCGCACCGCGAGCGTATGCGGGTTTTGCGGCGCCGGGCCGCCGGTCGATGTCAGACGATCGGAGAAGCAGGCGGGATCGCGCGGCTGTGCCGTGAACGAGGTGGCCGCGAACGCATCGCTCTGGCCGGCGCGTGGATCGGCAAACGGCTGGGCGCAGGCGGCGCTGCACGAGAACGCCAGCGCGGCGGCGAGATGCGCCGCGTTGAACCGAAACCACATGAGTTGCCTTCCGATCTTTTCTTCCTGCTTGTTATTATTCGACCGTAACGCCCGTCATTCGCACGCGTTTCAGGTTTTGACGACTTTCAGGTGCGCCGGCGAATTCGATTCCGTCGGGTCTTCCAGCGACTTCATCGCGGCATCGACGCCGCCGGCCCGGTGCGGCACGCCGGCAGCGGCCAATCCCATCTCGACACCCGATAACGCCCCCATCAGGGTCAGCGCGTTGCATTCGCCGAGATGGCCGATGCGGAACACTTTTCCCGCGACCTTGCCCAGGCCCGAGCCGAGCGACATGTTGTAATTGTCGAGCACGATCTTGCGGAACTTGTCGGCGTCGTGCCCCGGCGGCATCAGCACGGCGGTCAGAACAGGCGAATATTCCGCCGGATCCTGGCACAGCACCTCCAGGCCCCAATGCGCGACGGCGGCGCGGGTCGCGGCGGCGAGGCGCTTGTGGCGGATGAACACGTTTTCCAGCCCCTCCTCCAGCAGCATCGCGATGGCCTCGCGCAGGCCGTAGAGCAGATTGGTCGCCGGCGTGTAGGGGAAGAAGCCGTTGGCATTCGGCTTCAGCATCTCCTCCCAATCCCAATAGGAGCGCGGCATTTTATTGGTTTTGGACGCGGCCCTCGCCTTTTCCGAGATCGCATTGAAACCGAGGCCCGGCGGCAGCATGAATCCCTTTTGCGAACAGCAGACGGTGACGTCGACCTTCCATTCATCGTGCCTAAAATCGACCGAGCCGAGCGATGAGATGGTGTCCACCAGCAGCAGCGCCGGATGTTTTGTCCGGTCCATCGCGGCGCGGATCAGGCCTACTCGGCTGGTGACGCCGGTCGAGGTCTCGTTATGCACCACCATCACCGCCTTGATGGCGTGCGCGGAATCCGCGGCTAGCTTTGCTTCGATCGCGGCCGGGTCGGCGCCGTGACGCCAGTCGCCCGGCATGAAATCGACCTCGACGCCCCAGCGCGCCGCCATCTGCCGCCACAGCGTGGCGAAATGGCCGGTCTCGACCATCAGCACCCTGTCGCCCGGCGACAGCGTGTTGACTATCGTCGCTTCCCAGGCGCCGGTGCCCGACGAGGGGAAAATGATCACCGGGCCGGAGGTCTGGAAAATCTTCCGGCAGCCCTCGAGCACCGTCGTGCCGAGCGCGGCGAACTCGGCGCTGCGGTGGTCGATGACCGGCATGGCCATGGCCCGCAGCACGCGATCCGGCACCGGGCTGGGGCCCGGGATGTTCAGAAAATGCCGTCCCTGATGCTGGGTCATGGGTCCCTCACTCGATCCGTTGCTTTCATCACTTTTGCATTCAAAATGCTCGACATCAACTCAATAATTGTACACAATTTCTGTCGACGCCCTCGCCTCAACCGTCTATGTTTCCGCCATGAAATCATTGATTCCCAATGACCTGGCCTCAACGGCCCTCGGAGAGCCGGTCCGGGAAGACCTGTCGCTGCACGACGAAATCCTCACCCGGCTGCGCGACCACATCGTCGAAGGCAACCTGCCCGACGGCAGCCGCGTTCCCGAGCGCCAGCTCTGCGAGATGCTGGGCATCTCGCGCACGCCGCTGCGCGAGGCGTTAAAGGTGTTGGCGGCGGAGGGGCTGGTCGAACTGTTGCCCAATCGCGGCGCCCGGGTGCGGCAATTGAGCGAGCAGGATCTCGCCGAATTGTTCGACATCATGGGCGGGCTGGAGGGCCTTGCCGGGCGGCTCGCCTGCGAGCACATCACGGACGAAGAGATCGCCGAGATCGAGCGGCTGCACTACGAGATGTACGGCTTTTACTTGCATCGCGACATGCACGGCTATTTTCGCGTCAACCAGCTGATCCACCAGAAGATCGTCGAAGCCTCGCGCAATGCGGCGCTGCTCGGCGCCTACGCCAACTTCGCCGGACGGATCCGGCGGGTGCGCTACTCCGCCAATTTTGCCCGCAAGCGCGAACGATGGGGCGAAGCCATGCGCGAGCACGAAACCATCCTGGATGCGTTGCGCCGCCGCGCCGGCAGCGAACTCAGCGACATCCTGTTCGTCCATCTGCGCAACAAGCGGACCGCCGCGGTCGAGCACGTCAAGGCGAGCCAGCCGGCGGCCTCCGAGCCGGCCTGAAAGGCCTGATCGGGCCAAATCGCATTTTGCATTCAAAATGCTGACGGCTTAGAACAGGACGCGTCGAGCGTTGCAACGGGATTTTGATGGCACTTGAGGACCAACTCAAACGCGAACTGACGGGCGAAGTGTTGTTCGATCGCTTCAATCGCGGCCGCTATGCAACCGACGCCTCATTCTACCAGATCATGCCGGCGGGCGTGGTCATTCCCAAAACGATCGACGAGGCGTTGCGCGCGCTGGCGATTTGCCGCGATCAGGGCCGGATCGTGACCCCGCGCGGCGGCGGCACCTCGCAGTGCGGCCAGACCGTCAACGACGGCATCGTCATCGATTTCTCAAAACATCTGAACCGCATCGTCTCGCTCGACGTCGACAACCGAACCTGCGTGGTCGAGCCCGGCATCGTGCTCGACGATCTCAATCGCCAGCTCAAGAAACATGGCCTGTGGTTTCCGGTCGATGTTTCCACCGCCTCGCGGGCGACGATCGGCGGAATGGCCGGCAACAATTCCTGCGGCGGACGCTCGCTGCGCTACGGCACCATGCGCGGCAACACGCTGTCGATGGATGCGGCATTGGCGGACGGCACCTTGCTGCATTTCGGCGAGGTGCCACGCGACCTTGCCAACCTCGATCTGAACGACAAAGGTCGAGAGCTGTTTCGCGACGTGCTGGCGCTCGGCGAGCGTGAGGCAGCCGAGATCGCCGAAAGATTTCCAAAAGTGCAGCGCCGTGTCGGCGGTTACAATCTCGATGCGCTGGTGCCACGCAACGCGGCCAACAACATGGCGCATCTTTTGGTCGGCTCCGAAGGCACCCTCGCCTTCACGGCGCAGGTCGAACTAAAACTGTGGCCGGTGATCCGCAACAAGGTGCTGGGCGTCTGCCATTTCGGCAGTTTCTATGAGGCGATGGATGCAGCTCAGCATCTGGTCAAGCTGCGGCCCATCGCGGTCGAACTGGTCGATCGCACCATGCTGGCGCTCGGGCGCGAGATCGCGATGTTCCAGCCGATCATCGCCACCGCGGTGCGCGGCGATCCCGACGCGGTGCTGATCGTCGAATTCGCCGAGGAGGATCAGGGCGAAAATTTGCGTCGCCTGAAACAACTCGGCGAGCTGATGGCCGATCTCGGCTTCGGCTGGGACAAGCCGCAACGCAAATGGGGCGGCGTGGTCGAGATTACCGACCCTGCCTTGCAGACCGGCATCGCCGAGTTCCGCGCCGCGGGCCTCAACGTGATGATGTCGATGAAGCAGGAAGGCAAGCCGGTCTCGTTCGTCGAAGACTGCGCCGTGCCGCTGCCGCATCTCGCCGATTACACCGAGCGCCTCAACGCCATCTTCGCCAAACACGGCACTCGCGGCACCATGTATGCGCACGCTTCCGAAGGCTGCCTGCATGTCCGTCCGGTCCTGAACCTGAAGCTCGAAAAAGACGTCAAGGCGATGCGCGCCATTGCCGAAGAAACGTTTGCGATGGTCCGGGAGTACAAGGGATCGCATTCCGGCGAGCACGGCGACGGCCTCGTGCGCTCAGAATTCCACGAGACGATGTTCGGCTCACGCATCATCGAAGATTTCAGGGAGGTGAAACGCCGTTTCGATCCGGAAAAACTGCTTAATCCCGGCAAGATCGTCGATCCGCCGAAGATGGACGATCGCGAATTGTTTCGCTATCCGCCGGATTATCGCGTCGGCGAACTGAAGACCCGGCTCGACTGGTCGGCCTATCCCGGCGCCGGCGGCGGCTTTCAGGGCGCGGTCGAGATGTGCAACAACAACGGCGCCTGCCGCAAGCTCGAAGGCGGCGTGATGTGCCCGTCCTATCGCGCCACCCGCAATGAAGGGGATGTCACGCGCGGCCGCGCCAATACGCTGCGGCTGGCGATCTCGGGCCAGTTGGGGCCGGATGCGCTTTCGTCCGACGAGATGATGGATACGCTAAAGCTTTGCGTGTCCTGCAAGGCCTGCCGCCATGAATGCCCGACCGGCGTCGACATGGCCAAGATGAAGATCGAAGTGCTGGCCGCGCGGGTGGAGAAGCACGGGCTTTCGCTGCGCGACCGGCTGGTCGGCTATCTCCCGCATTATGCGCGGCTTGCTTCCCGATTTGCTCCGCTCGCCAACCTTCGCAATCGAAATTCTCTGTTGCGCCTGTTGCTGGAAAAAACCGCCGGCATCAGCGCCAAACGGACGCTGCCCGCGTTCCGGCGCGATGTGTTTAGTTCAAGCGTCGAATCCGTCGGTCAAGCCTACGGCCGCGAAGTCGTGCTGTTTGCCGACACCTTCAACCGCGCCTATGAGCGCGAAAACCTCGACGCGGCGCTGCGCGTGCTGGTCGCGGGTGGCTATCGCGTGCACATGCCGAAGCCGGTCGATGCCGGCCGTGCCCTGTGCTGCGGGCGGACGTTTCTTTCGGCCGGTCTCGTCGAGAAGGCGCGAGCCGAACTCGATCGGCTGGTTGCGACCTATGCGCCGTTCGCGGCGCGCGGCGTGCCCATCATCGGCCTCGAGCCGAGCTGCCTGCTGACTTTGCGCGACGAGTTGTTGTCGTTGCGTTCCGATGCCGTCGCAAAAAACATCAGCGCGCACGCCTTGCTGTTCGAGGAGTTTCTAGTGCGCGAGGCCGAGACCGGTCGCCTGCACCTGCCGCTGGGTCCGATCGCCACCAAGGCGCTGCTGCACGGCCACTGCCACCAGAAATCCTTTGGCGCATTCAAGCCGGTGGAAAAAATCCTGCGGCTAGTGCCCGGTCTGACCATCGAAACGATCGAGTCCAGTTGTTGCGGCATGGCCGGCGCGTTCGGCTACGGCGCGGACACTTATGACGCCTCGATGCAAATGGCTGAATTGTCATTGCTGCCGGCGGTGCGGCGCGCGGATGACGCGGCGCTGATCGTCGCCGACGGCACTTCGTGCCGACACCAGATCAAGGACGGCGCCAACCGTGACGCCATCCACGTTGCGCGCGTGTTGGCGATGAGCCTCGACGCACAAACCTTTTCCGTTTCTCAACTAAAGGAATCCGCTCATGGCTGAACTAACCCTCGACGTCGCCCGCAAGATCCTCGATGTCGCACTGGCAAAAGGCGTGGAGAAGAAGCTGAAGCCGTTGGTCGTCGCCATTCTCGATACCCGCGGCTGCATCAAGATCACGGCGGCGCAGGACGGCACCAGCTTGCTGCGCGCGGAAGTCGCGCATGCAAAGGCCTATGGCGCGCTCGCCATGGGCATGGGCTCGCGGGCGCTGTATCAACGTTCGCAGGAGCAGCCGTCCTTCGTCGGCGCGGTGAATGCGTTGGCACAAGGCCGGCTGGTGCCGGTGCCCGGTGGCGTGCTGATCCAGGACGGCACGACCTTGCTCGGCGCGGTCGGCGTCAGCGGCGATACATCTGATAATGACGAAGTCTGCGCCATTGCCGGTATCGAGGCGGCGGGATTGAAGGCCAATCCGGGGTAGCAATTTGCGGGTAGTTATTTTCCCGGCCACGACGGCTTGCGCTTTTCGCCGAACGCCTTGAGGCCCTCCTTGGCGTCTTCGGTCATTGCGAGCAGCGCGATCTGGCTTTCGGTGTAGGCGATGCTCTCGTCAAACGACATCGAGGCGATCGCGCGCATGGCGTATTTGCCGCGCCGGATTGCAGTCGGCGATTTGTCGACGAGGCGGCCGACCAGCCAGTCGATTCTGGCGTCCAATTCCGCTGCGGGTACCACATAGTTCAGAAGCCCGGCGGCCAGCGCCGATTTGGCGTCGAACGGCTCGCCGGTCAGCGCCCATTCGTTGATGAGACGCCGCGGCGCGATCGATTGCAGCAGGCTCAGCACCTGCATCGGGAACACGCCGACCTTCACCTCGGGCAATCCAAAGATGACGTTCTCGGCCGCCACCGCCATGTCGGTCATGCACAACAGGCCCATGCCGCCGGCCATGCAGACGCCGCCTACCCGCGCGATCGCCGGCTTGGTGGCGTTTTGCGACAGCCGCAGCAAATCGGCATAGTCGACGTTCGGTTTGGCAAAATCCATCGAGAACGCCGCGCCGCTGTTTTGCAGGTCGGCGCCGGCGCAGAACGCCTTGTCGCCGGCGCCGGTCAGGACGATGACGCGCACTTCCTTGTCGTCGTGCGCGGTCCGATAGCCTCTGGCGATGCCCGCGATCACGTCGCCATTGATGGCGTTGCGCTTCTCCGGCCGGTTGATGGTGATCCAGAACGCGTGGCCGCGTTTTTCAAGGAGTACGCTGCTGTTGTCGGTCATTGCCCTGCTCGCTCGCCTGATGGAATTCCGGCCGACATTAGAGCGTTTTCGAGCGAAGTGGCTACCGGTTCGCGTGAAGAAAACGCGTCAAAACAAGAATCGAGAGATTCGGTTCTGATTCCATCAGGACCGAAGCTCTGGGCGGGAAAGCCAGCAACTGCAGGCAGGATTTGCGACTGTTCAGGGCGTCGGAATCGCCGGAACGGCCTTCTTGATCCAGACCTTGTTGTCGTGGAAAGCGGCGCCTCCGACCGGCGCAACGGCCTCGGCACCGGTCAGCATGTTGATGCCGCGTCCGCCGATATGGGATTTGTTCGGGTGTACCGATTCCGCAATCAGCACGCCGCGCCGCACGCCGTCGAATAGCTTTGCGGTCAGCGTGGTCTCGCCGCGCATGTTGCCGAGCGTGACGGCATCGCCGTCGGCGATGTCGAGCGAGGCGGCATCGAGCGGATGGATCATCACGCTCGGCGCGCCCTCGCGGGCCTGCGATGACGGCGTTTCGTTGAAACTGGTGTTCAGGAAGCTGCGCGACGGGCTGGTGGCGAGCCGGAACGGGTGGGCGTCGTCCGCTTCCTCGATGATCGCCCAATGATCTGGCAGCGTCGGCATTTGATCCCACGCGCCCATCATGCCGGCATTGCCGAGCGGCACATGGGCCCAGTCGGCCTTGAAGTGGAACTTCTTGTCGGCATGCGCAAACCCGTCGAGATAATGCGAGGTTCGGAAATCCGGCTGCAGATCGCGCCACAGATCGGCCTGCAGCTCATCGACGGTGCCGCGGCCGCTCTTCTGCAACGTCACGTCGATCAATTCGCGCGCCGACATCTCAAAGCCGGGATGCTCGGCCTTCAGGCGTTGCGCGAGACCGGCGAATACCTCGTGGTTGGAGCGGCATTCGCCCGGCGGTTCGATCAGCTTGGGCCCGACCGAAATGTGCTGATGGCCGCCGCCGTAATAGAGGTCGTCGTGCTCCATGAACATCGTTGCCGGCAGCACCAGGTCCGCCATCAAGGCGGTTTCGGTCATGAACTGCTCATGCACCACCGTGAACAGGTCCGGGCGGGCGAAGCCCTGCCGCACGAGCGCCTGCTCCGGCGCGACCGTCATCGGGTTGGTATTCTGGATCAGCATCGCCTTGACCGGCGGGCCATTCTTCAGCGCCACCGGATCGCCGGTCAGGATGCGCCCGACCTTGGACTGGTCGAGCACGCGGATCGAAGGATCGATCGCGTCATGCGCCTCGATCACCGACTCGTCGAATTTCCAGATCGCGTAATTGTTGAAGAACGCGCCGCCGCCTTCGTGCTGCCAGGCGCCGGTGACGGCGGGAATGCACAGCGCCGCATGCATTTGCGCCGCGCCGTTGCGGCTGCGGGTAAAACCATAGCCGAGACGGAAAAAGGTCCGTTTTGTCTGCCCGACCGCACGCGCAAAGGACTCGATCTCGGCAACCGGGACGCCCGATATCGCCGAGGCCCATTCCGGCGTGCGGGTCCCAAGATGCGCCTCGAGCTCGGCGGGGCAGTCGGTGTAGCGTTCGAGATAGTCGCGATCTGCAAAACCCTCGCGGAACAGCACGTGCATCACGCCGCAGGCGAACGCGCCGTCGGTGCCCGGCCGAAGCAGGATCTTGATATCGGCCTGCTTCATGGTGTCGTTGTTGTAGACGTCGATCGCCGCGATTCTGGCGCCGCGCTCTTTCCGGGCGCGGGAGGCGTGGGTCATGACGTTGACCTGGGTGTTTACGGGGTTGGTGCCCCAGATCACCACCAGGTCGGACACACCCATCTCGCGGGGATCGACGCCGGCGACCTTGCCGGTGCCGGCAGCGAATCCCACTCGCGCGATGGTGGAACAGATCGTACCGTAGAAGCGCGAATATTTCTTCACATGGGTGAGACGGTTGATGCCGTCCTTCATGATGAGACCCATGGTGCCGGCATAATAATAAGGCCAGACCGATTCGGAGCCGAATTCGCGCTCCGCCCGGTTAAACCGTTCGGCGACCTCGTCGAGCGCATCATCCCAGGAGATGCGCGCGAACTTGCCCGATCCCTTGGGACCAACCCGGAACTGCGGATACGTCACACGGTCCGGATGGTGGATCCGCTCGGCGTAGCGGGCGACTTTGGCGCAGACCACGCCGGCGGTGTAGGTCTGCAGCTTGGAACCTCTGACCCGGCCGATGGTGGAACGGTCGATCACCTCGATATCGAGGGCGCAGGCCGACGGACAATCATGCGGACAGGTGGAATGCCGGATGTCGATCTTGGCGCGCTGGTTCATGCGTCGATAGCTATCACCAAAAGCGGCGACCGCCGAGGGTATTTATTCGGCAACACCAGCGCAAAACCGCGCATTTGCCATGCGCTATGCCCCGAGATAGGCCCCCCCATTGGCGTGGATGGCCTGCCCGTTGATGTAGCGGGCGCCCGGACCGCACAGGAACCGAACCGCCGCCGCGACGTCTTCCGGCTTGCCCCGCGCGCCGGTGATGGTCTGGTGTGTCAGATGATGCGCCGGCTCGGGCGTGCCCTTGGCGCGCGGCGCGCCGATCAATCCGGGCACCACGCAATTGACGGTGATGCCATCGACGGCGAGATCGTGCGCCAGCGCCCGGGTAAAGCCGATGATGCCGGCCTTGGCCGTCACCACATGGGCGCGGCTTTTCGCGCCGGTGTGCGCGCTGAGGCCGCCGATGTTGACGATCGTGCCGTGGCCGGATTGCCGCAGCGCCGGCAGGCACGCCTTTACGCAATGGAAGGCGCCGTCGAGCGTGACATCCATGATCTCGCGCCATTCGGCATAGCTCATCTCGCCGAACGATCTCTCTCGCCGCAACGCGGCATTGTTGACGAGAATATCAGTGCGGCCGAACTGTTTTACGACCGCGTCCGCCATTGCCTGCACCGCATCCGCATCCGCGACGTCACCGACAACAACCAGCGCCTTGCCGCCGAGAGTCTCGATCTCGCGCGCGACGGATTCTGCTTCGGCGCGCTTGCTGCGCACGTTGATCGCGACGGCCGCGCCACCATCCGCGAGCGCCAGCGCGATCGCACGCCCGATATTGCGTCCGGCGCCGGTGACGATCGCGACCTTGCCGTCGAATTCCCTGCCGCTGGCCACGATCACTATCTCCGCAATGCGCTCAAATCGATCCGGCCTTGATACAGCCCCGCCAGCAGCTTTAGCGTTACGTCGCTTTGTGCGTCATCCCAACCGCCGTGTTGGGTGTTGAGCCTGAACTTGTCCGTTACATCCTGCCGGGCCAGCGGCTCCTGCGCTCCGCCTCGCAGATATGGCTGCCGTTCCTCGATCACACTGCCGTCCTTTATCGTCGCCCGGATATGGCCGGTGTAGTTCGCCGGATAGGGATTATCGGGATCGATGACGAACTTTACCCTGGCGGCGAGCGCGAGCACGCGCGCATCGCTGATCGCGGTTTCGGTGAACGCGCCGAGGCCCACGCCGCCATGCACGAAGCCGGTCGCAAGCAGGTAGGGCGTGGCGAATTTGGCGGCGTAGCCGTTGCGCGGCCGCTGCTTGTCGGCCAGTGGTTCCCACAGCCGATGCACGGTTCCTTCCGCGACCTCGCAGACGATCTCGGCGACATCCTCGGGCTTGATTCCACGGGCGGCCAACCGCCGGGCGCAATCGATATAGGGTTGCGCCATGGTTCCGCACGGATAGGGTTTGAACGCTAGGGTATCCGTGACCCAGCGATGGCCGAAATCGCCGATCAAGGCCTCGTAGTCGCCCTCGTTGGTATGGGCGAAGCCATGGAACAGTCCGTGGACGCCTTCGAATACCGTACGCGGACCGACAAATCCCTGCTTTGCCAGTAGCGCAGCACGGATTCCCGACTGCGCCGCCCATCCGGCATGCAGCCGCTTAGTCCAGGCGCCCTCGGCGAGATACTCGATGATGCCACCGGCCATGCTGCCGGCAATACCGAGCGCGTCGACGATCTGCCTTGCGTCAAGTCCGAGCGCAACGCCGACGCCGGCGGCGGCGCCCATCGCGCCGAAGATCGCGGTGGGGTGGAAGCCTGCTTTATGAACCGCCTTCGGCACCACGAGGCTCAGCCGGCACAGCACTTCGGTGCCGACGGCTATCCCGATCAGCGCCATGCGTCCATCGGGATTGTGGCGTTCGCCTGCCGCGAGCACCGCCGGCACGATCACCGCGCCGGCATGCACCGGGCCGCCCTCAAAGGTGTCGTCGAAATCCTCGCCGTGGGCTGCCGTGCCGTTGACAAAGGCCGCCCCCGAAGCGGTCAGCGTCCGCTTGTGGCCGATCACGGTGCACGGCCCGTCGTCGTCCCAGCCGGCCAGCGCGCTCGCAACGTAATCCTCGTTGCGCGCGGTGACGCACAAGCCGGCCACATCGATCAGAAGATCCTCGCATTTGCGCGTCGTCGCCGGCGGCAGCACGCCCGACCTCAGCGCCACGATCTTGTGAGCGAGCGCTTCCGAGACGGACGTCTTTGGCAATTCCGATGTCATGTTCGTTCGACCGCCAGGGCAATCAGACGTGGAAGATCTTGCTGTAGCGGGCCTTGATGGCGTCACCTTGCTGTTCCACGGCGGCGGCATCGTCTTTCATGGTCTTGATGTCCTTGAACGGCTTGCGGCCCGGCTTCTCCTGCGTCTGTGGATGCACCGAGCGCAGGCCGCCGGTATCGATGATGAGCTGCTGCGCGTCGCGGCTGAAGCAAAACGACTGGAACAGCTTTGCGGCGTTCGGATTGGGCGAGCCTTTGAAGATACCGTTGGGACCGATGATAAGCGGCGAGCCTTCAGTGGCATAGACCGGCTCGACCGGACGGCCCGCCTCCTTCATCTGGAAAATGTTGTATTCGTTGCCGTCAGCCATCACGGCGCGTTCCCCGAGCTCGAGCTTTTTCGGCGGGTCGGCCGAGGATTGCACCTGCATGATGTTCTGCTTGGCGAGTTGTTCGAAGAAACTCCAGCCGAGATCGCGCTGCATCTGGTAGGTCGCAGTCATGATAGTGCCGCTGTAGCCGGGATGCGCCTTGACGATCTTGCCCTTCCATTTGGGATCGAGCAGATCGGCAAAGCTTTTCGGCGCCTCCTCCGCTTTCACCAGATTGGTGTTGTAGGCGATGATGCTGAGCCATACCCGCCAGCTCGCGAACTGGCCGTCCGGATCCTTGTGCTCGGGCGGATAGAATTTGGCGACGTCATCGGTTACGAAAGGCAACAGGATGCCATCGCGCTTCCAGACGATGAAATGCGCCGCATCGGACGAGTTCACTACGTCAACGGCGTGAATGTTGCTGGAATATTCCTGGCCGATGCGCTGGAATACGCGCTCCGCCCCGGTACGCTCGACGCGCACCGCTATACCGGGATATTTGACCTCGAACGCCCTGGCCAGCCTCTCCGCAACCGGCAGGTCGGTCGACGTGTAGTAGATGACCTGGCCTTCCTTCGTGGCCGCTGCGATCAGTTCCGGCGTCACCGGCTCGGCCGGTGGCGCATCCGCCATGACTCGGGTGGAGATTGCCGCGCCGGCAAGCAACGTGCCTGATCCTATCAGCACGTCGCGGCGGGTAATTTTGGGGTTCTTCATGAGGCCCATTCTTGTCGCCATGTTCGACGCGAAACTCGGTACACCGCAAGTTATCTTTTATTCCTATCGCCAGACCTGAGTCTATCGTCGACAGTGTAATAACTGGACAATTAGACTTGGCAGCCAGATAACCGGCGACCAGCGTGGCATGCAATAAAATCAGGGAGATTGAAATGACCGGCCCGAGGTTTGCCATTGCGCTTGCGACGACGTTGCTCGCGACCGCAATCCTCCCTGCGCCGCAAGGTCACGCACAGGACTATCCGACCCGCCCGGTCAGGATCATCGTCCCCTTCGGCGCCGGCGGCCCGGCCGATATCACCGCACGCCTGATCGGCGACAGTCTGCAGCGAAAATTCGGCCAACCGTTTGTGCCCGAGAACCACACCGGTGCGGGCGGGGTGATCGGCACCCTTGAAGTCGTCAGGTCGCCGCCGGACGGCTACACGCTGCTGATGATGTCGAATACCCAGACCGCGAATGAATCGCTGGTCCCGCAGCGCAAATATGAACTGATGCGCGACCTGGCGCCGATCGCGCCGATCAACTATTCCGACCTCGTCCTTGTCGTGAACCCGCAGGTTCCCGCCAAGACATTGCAGGAATTCATCGCGCTGGCTAAATCGCAGCCGGGAAAGCTCAACTTTGCCTCCTCCGGTCAAGGCACGCCCTATCACATGGCCGGAGAGCTTTTCAAAAGCATGGCCGGCATCGACGTGGTGCACGTTCCCTACCGCAACAGCGGCGATGCACGCAGCGGCGTCATCGGCGGTCAGGTCCAGATGATGATCGATGCCGTCACGACCATGGCGCCCAACGTCGTTGCGGGTCAGGTCCGCGCGCTCGCGACCACCGGCAAGAAGCGGTCGGATGTGCTGCCGGACGTGCCGACCGTAACTGAGGCCGGCGTCCCCGGCTATGAGGCGACCATCTGGCTCGGACTGATGGCGCCCGCGGGAACGCCAAAGCCGATCATCGACAAGCTCAATGCCGCCGTCAACGAGGTGGTCAAGCGCCCGGAGGTGGTCAAGCTCTGGGCCGCGCAGGGCGCATTGCCGATGTCGATGACCCCCGAGGAATTCGACAAATATCTGCGTGGCGATATCGTGAAATGGGCTAATGTGGTTAAGCAATTCGCCGACAAGCTGCAATAAAAGAGCTCGATTCAGATGCCCGGCATTCGATTCCGCCTCAACGGCGCCGAAACCGAGATCGATGCCGATCCCAATCTCTCGCTTCTGTCGGCCTTGCGCGGACCGCTTGGCATGACCGGCCCGCATTTCGGCTGCGGCAGCAATGAATGCGGCGCTTGCAACGTCATCGTCGATGATCACGCACTGGCCTCCTGCGACACCCCTCTGTGGTCGGTTGCAGGCAAGGACGTGACCACGATCGAGGGCCTGGGGACCGAACTGGAGCCACACCCGCTGCAGCGCGCATTCATTGCCGAGCAGGCGCTGCAGTGCGGCTATTGCGTTGCCGGCATCTTGATGAGCGCGGCTGCGCTGTTGAAGCGAAATCCGGCGCCCGCCGATGCGGATGTGAGGGCTGCGCTGGACCGCAATTTGTGCCGCTGCGGCTCGCATAATCGCATGGTGCGGGCGGTATTGCGCGCGGCGGACGAAATGGCGGCGCGATGACAGAGCCCGGCTCCCCTCCGCCCGCGCCGAAACTGCCGGTCAGCCTCGTCGCCAACCCGAAGCTGTCGTCGTGGGTTCGCTTCTCCGCGGAAGGACACGTGATGGTCTCGCCGGGAAAGGTGGAGATCGGCCAGGGCATCGTCACGGCGTTGGCTCAGATCGCCGCCGACGAACTCGACGTCGATATTGGTCGCGTCAGGATGATCCGGGCATCGACATCAGGCAGCCCCAATGAAGGCGTCACGTCGGGCAGCCTTTCCATTCAGCACTCCGGGCGCGCTATCCGGCATGTCTGCGCCGAAGTCCGCCAGATCTTCCTGAGTGCGGCCTCGGACCGCCTCGGCGTCGACGCCGACACCCTCAAGATCAAGGACGGCACCCTGTCGGGCCCCGGCAACGCGCGAACCAGCTATTGGGAACTCGCGGACGATATTTCACTGGATCGCGATGCGACACCCGGCGTGACGGCGAAATCGTCGACGCAACGAACGCTGGCTGGCAATTCCGTCCAGCGCGTCGATCTGCCCGACAAGGTTTTCGCGCGGCCGCGTTTCATTCACGATTCTCCTTTGCCAAACATGTTGCATGGCCGCGTGATGCGGCCGGAACTGTCAGGCGCAAAGCTCGCTGCCTTGAGCGAAGACCGCGCCCGTGCCGTCCGCGACCTGGTTGCGGTGGTACGCGACGGAAGTTTCGCAGGCGTGCTGAGTGAGACCGAAGACGGCGCTGAAGCCGCGCTCGTCGCGCTGCACAAGGGCGCATCCTGGTTGCCGGGTGCATCCTTGCCCGACGAAAACGGAATTGCCGCGTGGTTGAAAACCCAGCCGATGGAGTCGGTCGTCATCGACAAGCGGGTAGCGTCCGAAAGCCGCGCCAAGAACCGCACGGTCCGCCGGCAATATAGCCGACCCTATATCGCGCACGCGTCGATCGCGCCGTCCTGCGCCATGGCGCAATGGGACGGCGACCGCGTCCATGTCTGGACCCATAGCCAGGGCGTCTACTTCCTGCGCACCGATCTCGCGCTGGTGCTCAAATTGCCACTGGAGAATATCACGATCGAACATATGGAGGGCGCCGGCTGCTACGGCCACAACGCCGCCGACGATGTCGCGCTCGACGCGGTATTGCTGGCCAGGCAAGCCGGCGGCCGTCCGGTCCGCGTGCAATGGTCACGCGCCGACGAGATGTCGCATGCACCATTCGGCGCGGCGATGGCCATCGAGATCGAGGCCGATCTCGACGCGCAGGGCGAAATCGTCGAATGGCGCCACAGCGTCTGGAGCAATGGCCACGGCGCGCGGCCCGACCGCTCCAGTTCGTCGGCGCTGCTCGCGGCCACCGAGATCGCAAACCCCTACCCGCGCTACATTTCCACCAATCCGCCGCTCGCCAATGGCGGCGGCGCAGATCGCAACTCTATCCCGCTCTACGATTTCCCGTCGTGGCAGATCGACTGCCATCGCCTGCTGACCATGCCGATCCGGGTCTCCGCGCTACGAACACTCGGCGCGCAGGGCAACGTCTTTGCAATCGAGTCGTTTCTGGATGAACTGGCGGCTGAGAGCGGCGAGGATCCGGTCGCATTGCGGCTGCGCCATCTGCGCGATGTCAGGGCACAGGATGTGCTCCGCGCCGCCGCCCGGCGCGCGAACTGGAAACCGGCCAAACGCGCCGGCCATGGTCACGGCCTCGGCTTTGCCCGCTACAAGAACACCGGCGCCTATTGCGCCGTCGTCGCCGAAATCGAGGGCGCCGAGGATATTCGGGTCAAGCGGCTGACGATTGCCGTCGATGTCGGCGAGGCCATCAATCCCGATGGCGTGATCAACCAAATCGAGGGCGGCGCCATTCAGGCGACCAGTTGGGTGTTGAAAGAGCGCGTTCGCTTCGACAATGAGCGCATCACCAGCAACAACTGGAGCGACTATCCAATCCTCCGCTTCAGCGAGGTGCCGGAAGTGCAAGTCGAAATCATCGCGCGGCCTGATCTCGAACCGCTCGGCGCCGGCGAAGCGGCGCACGGCCCCGTCACCGCGGCGATCGCCAATGCGGTGTTCGACACGCTCGATGTGCGGGTTCGTCATCTGCCGATTACGCGCGACAGCCTTATCGCGGCCATGGAATTGAGCTCATGAACACACTCAACATTCTCAGCGGCGGCGCCGCACAGGGCCTCGTCGGAAGTCTCACGGCAAGATTCAAGGCGCTAACCGGCTTCGATATCGGCGGCGAATTCGGCGCGGTCGGGGCGATGGCCGACAAGTTGCGCCAGGGCACACCGTCAGACCTTGTCATCCTGACTGCGGCGATCGTTGCGAGACTCGCGGAAGAAAAGCTCGTTGACCCCGCCTCGATATCCGATGTCGGTTTGGTCGAGACGGCGCTTGCAGTCCGCACCGGCGATCCGCAGGTCAGCGCGCCGGACGCGGCCGCATTGCGTGCGGCATTCCTGGCGGCCGACGCCATCTTCCTGCCGGACACCAAAACGTCGACGGCCGGACTCCACGCCGCAAAGGTACTGGGGCAGTTGGGGATTGCCGACACGATCGCTGACCGGCTGAAAGTCTATCCGAATGGCGCGACCGCCATGCGCCATATGGCAGGGTCCGACGCCGCAAGACCGATCGGCTGCACGCAATCGACGGAAATCATCAGCACGGAAGGCGTCGTGCTGTCGGGATCACTGCCCAAAGGCTGCGACCTCGCGACGATGTATACCGCTGGCGTGACGACACAGGCGGCGCATGCAAGGCAGGCGCAGGCGTTGATCGACTTGCTGACCGGCGCCGGTCAGCAAGCGCAGCGAACCGCCGCGGGATTTCTCGGCGGTTCAAAATAGCCGCTATTTGGCCAGTTTCGTCAGGCCGGTCGGCGGCCCATCGATGCCGGTCCAGCCGCCATCGACGAACAACGTGCTGCCGCTGACGTAGCTTGCGGCGTCCGACGCCAGATAAGCGACGGCGGTCGCGACCTCGTCCGCGCTGCTCCAGCGATTGAGCACGGTATGCCCGGCGTACAGATTGTAGATTTCGGGTCGCTCCGTGATCGGGCGCGTCAGCGCCGTTTCGGTGATGCTCGGCGCAATGGCGTTGACGCGCACGCCGAAGCGGCCGACTTCGGACGCAAAGCCCTTCACCAGCAGGCTGATCGCCGCCTTGGTCGAGCCGTAGACCGCGAGGCCCGGCTCGATGGTAACGGCGCGAACCGACGAGCAGGCGATGATACTGCCGCCTTGTTGCTTCATCATGATGCCGCCGAAAGCCTGGAAGAACCGCACCGTGCCCTTGATGTTGAGGTTGATGACGCGGTCGAGATCGGCCTCGGTGTAATCGAGGATGGTCTTGCGGATGTTCAGCCCCGGCGTCGTGACCGCGATGTCCAGGCGCGGAAACTTCAGCATCACCGTGGTCGCAAGCGCCGCAATATCGGCCGCATCCGCCGCGTCGCAAATCGCCGCTTCTGCCCGGCCGCCGTTCTCGCGAATGCCGGCAGCGGTCGCTTGCGCGCCTTCGGCCGCCACATCGGCGCACATCACTTCGGCGCCAAGCGAGGCCAGCGCCTCCGCGGAGGCCTTGCCGATGCCCGAGGCCGCGCCGAGCACCAATGCGGTTTTGCCGGTGAGATCGAAAAGCTTGCGATAGTCCGTCACCCGAAAGAGCTCCCTCATGCCAACGTAATAATAGCCCCGTGGCCCACGATTATCGTTGCCAAGGCTGCGTCATATACTAATATATCACCTGGGAACGCGAGCAAGAATGCCAGGACGCATAACAGGCAAGACAGAAAGCCGATCGGCGGCAGCCGGCGCGCGACGCGTTGGCCGCCGGCGCGGCGCATCGGCCTCGTCGATGATTTATTCCGATCTGCGCGCCGAGCTCCTGTCGCTGGAAAGGCGGCCAGGCGAGGCGATCTCGGAGGCCGAAATCGCGCTTTCCTATGGGGTGAGCCGAACGCCGGTACGCGAAGCCATCCTGAAACTATCCGACGAAGGTCTGTTGGAGATATTTCCGCAGTCCGGCATCATCGTCTCGCGGATTCCGGTGGCGGCGCTGCCGGAAGCCATCCTCATCCGCAAGGCTCTGGAGGAAACCACCGCACGACTGGCGGCCGAGCGCGCCACATCGAGCCAGACTCTGGCCCTGCGCGCGATCCTGGAACGCCAGCGGGAGGCCGAAGCTGCCGGCGACCGCGAAACTTTCCATCAGGCGGACGAGGCGTTTCACGCCAGCATCGCCGAAATAGCCGGCCACCCCGGTATCTGGAAATTGATTCAGCAGGTGAAGGTGCATGTCGACCGCTACCGCCGGCTGACACTGCCGCAAAGGGGACGGATCGCACAGGTGATATCAGAACATGACGTCGTCCTGGCCGCGATCGAGGCGCACGATGCGGCGCGTGCCGGCATCGCGATGAGCCACCATCTCGAACGGCTTCGCGACAACATCAACGCGACGCAACGCATCAATCCGGAGTTTTTCGACGAAAGAGACTGAGAATAACGAGCTGGACAAAGTAAAAAACGCAGCCGTCACCAGGAGCTGCGCGAGAAAAGTGCACCGGAGGGTGCCAGGGAGGTTCAAGCATGCACCGCGTCATGGATTGTTTGCCCTTGGCGAAATCGCCAGCAGATGCGCACTAGCGCAATGGAGATCGTGCCAACCGATGCGGGAGAGCCGCTCGCGCCTTTCCGCGCGAACACTCCATCGGTCACGCGTGAAATCACCGCGCTGCGGCTTGTCGACCTTGCCGCCGAAGGCCTCGTCGTTGCCGCGCTGCTCGGCGAACTCGTGCTGGTGCTGGCCAACGTCGCCGCGCGCGTCTATTTCCAACGATCTTTCCTGTGGACCGACGAAGTCGCACGGCTGGCGCTGTCGATCCTGGCTTTCATCGGCGGCGCCGTCGCCTATCGGCGGCGCGATCACGCCTTCGTGCGCGTGATCCTCAGCCGGCTTCCCTCGCGCGGAGAACGCGGATGCCTGGCGCTCGCAGATGTCGTCGTGCTGTTCGTTGCCGGGATCACCGGCTTCGTTTCGATTGAATTCCTCGGCTCCAGTTGGGACGAGTTGACGCCGATCTTCCAGATGCCGGCGGCCCTGATCGCGCTGCCGCTTCCGATCGGCATGGCACTGCTGATGCTCTACGCCTCGGTCAACCTGAAGCGCGATCACGGCATGATGGCGCTCTGGGTGGGTCTAGCCTTCGCCGCGACCGTAACAATCGCGGCGCTGACCCGGGACACCTGGCTGCCGCTACTGGGCGACGACGCCGCGATCATCGCCGCGCTCAGCCTGTTTTTCGCCGCTATTCTCGCCGGCGTTCCCGTCGGCTTCGTGCTGCTGCTGTCGACCGCGACCTATCTGTGGGGCACCGGAACCGCATCGCTGGTGGTGCTGCCGCAGACCATGGTCAACGGCACTGGCAATTTTATCCTTCTCGCAGTGCCCTTCTTCATCCTCGCCGGTCTGGTCATGGAGCGCGGCGGCATCAGCATCCGGCTGGTGCGCTTCATCTACGCGCTGGTCGGGCACATGAAAGGCGGCCTGCTGCAAGTTACCGTTGCCAGCATGTATGTCGTTTCCGGGTTATCAGGCTCGAAGCCGGCCGACGTGGCGGCGGTCGGCACCGTCATGCGTGATGAACTCGGCGAACGCCACGGCGCGGCGGAAGGCGCCGCCGTGCTGGCCGCGTCCGCCGTCATGGGCGAAACGGTGCCTCCCAGCATCGCGATGCTGATTGTCGGTTCGATCACCAGCGTATCGGTCGGCGGCATGTTCATCGGCGGTCTTATTCCCGCCGCGGTGATGGCGATCTGCCTGATGATCCTGATCTATGCGCGCGCCCGCGCCGACGGGACGCCGAGCACACCGCGAGCCGGCGCCCGCGTCATCGCCCGCGCGGGGCTCGGCGCCATATTGCCCCTGCTGATGCCTGGCACGCTGCTCGCAGGTATTCTGCTGGGGGTTGCCACACCGACCGAGATCGCGGCGCTTGCCGTCGTCTACGGTCTGCTGTTGTCAGCCGTAGTTTATCGCGAAATAAGCTGGAACGGATTTATCCGGATCGCCATCGATACCGCCGCCCTCACCGGCGTCCTGCTTTTCATCTTTGCCGCAGCGTCCAGCTTCTCCTGGACCTTGACGGTTGCCATGCTTCCGCAACGGCTGGTCACGTTGCTGCAGTCGGTCGGCGACAGCCAGACAATCTTCATGATCTGCTCGATCGTCCTGCTTATTTTGGTCGGCGTGTTGCTCGAAGGCCTGCCGTCGCTCAACGTGCTGGCGCCGCTGCTGATTCCGATTGCGGGCAAGCTCGGCCTGAGCGAACTGCACTATGCGCTGGTACTGATCATTGCGATGGGGATTGGCGGCTTCATGCCGTTTGCCGGCGTCGGATTCTACGTGTGTTGCGCCGTCATGCGCTGCGACATCGAGACTGCATCCCGTGCGATGCTGCCCTATCTCATCATGCTCATTGCCGGACTGCTGATCGTGGCCTTCGTGCCATGGTTCACGCTGGCGCTGCCTCACTATTTCGGCTTTCGCGGATAACGCCCGCATCAATACGGGCAGCAACAACAGGAGGAGACCATATGGATCGCAGAAATTTCCTGAAGACCAGCGCCGGCGCCGCCGGCCTGACAATCGCCGCTCCCTATATCGCCCGCGCGGCCACCGTTACGATGCGCTTTGCGCATTTCGCGGAGGAGAGTCACCCGGCCAATATCGCCGCCAAGCAGTTCGCAAGCCAGATCGAGAAGCGCACTGACGGCGCGATCAAGATCGCGATCTTCCCGAACAACCAGCTTGGCGGCCCGCCGGAACAGGCGCAGCAGATCAAGCTCGGCACCATCGATATGGGCCTGCCGACTCAGGGCCAACTCGACAAATATGACAAGGCTTTTGCCACTATCGAGCTCCCCTTCATTTTCAACGGCCCGCAGGATGCCTTCCCGATCCTCGACGGGCCGGCCATGGATTGGCTGGCGCCGCTGGCGGAAAAGCAGGGCTTTGTGCTGCTGCGGAACTGGGAATACGGCTTCCGCAACGTCACCAACAGCGTGCGCCCGATCAACACACCCGACGACATGAAGGGCTTGAAGATACGCACGCCGCCCGAGTTGCAGATCCAGGCGTCGATGGAAGCGCTCGGCGCGGTCGTGACCGCGATCGCATTCCCCGAATTGTATCTCGCGCTGTCGCAAAAAGTGGTCGACGGCGAGGAAAACCCGATCGCCGTGATCTACTTCAACAAGATCGCCGAAGTACAAAAGCACTTGGCGCTGACCCGGCACGTCTACAACAACATGATTCATACCGTCGGCGTGAACAGCTGGAAGCGGCTGACGCCGGAGCAGCAGACGATCTTCCGCGAGGAAAGCAAGAATTCCGGCGAACTGATGCGCAAGCTGATCGCTGATGCCGAGGCAGAGCAAATCGGCAAGCTCGAAAAAGCCGGAATGCAGATCACGCGGCCTGATCTGGCGCCGTTCCGCGCCAAGATGGATCCCGCCTACAAGCGGATCGCGGAGTACGCCGGTGAGGACAACGTCAAGAAATTCCGCGAAATCGTCGATAAATATCATAAGGGATGATCGGGCAGGCTGTATCGTGACGAGACCACGGCAACGGCACCCCGGGGAGCTGACCGATGAAACGCCGCAATTTCATGAAGTTGAGCCTTGGACTCGGCGCGGGCCTGGCGACAGGCGCACCTCTGCGAGCCCGGGCTCAGGCAAAGGCTGTGTTCAAGGCGTCCGACGTTCAGCCGCCCGGTTATCCCACCGTCGCGGCGACCGAGAACCTCGGAAAAAAACTCGAGGCTGCGACAAACGGACGGCTCTCCGTCCGGATGTATCCGTCCATGCAGCTCGGTGGGGAGAAAGAGACCATTGAACAGACCCAGATCGGCGCGATCCAGCTCCTGCGCGTCAGCGCGGGAACGGTCGGGCCGATTGTCGACGACGTCAACGTAGTCAACATGCCGTTCCTGTTCCGGAACATGGCGCATGCCGAACAGATGATGGATGGGCCGATCGGACAGGAATTGCTCGACAAGATCACGGCCGACGCCAACGCCGGATTGGTCGCATTATGCTGGATGAATGCCGGCGCGCGCAGTCTCTACAACACCAAGAGGCCGATCAAATCGATCGACGATATCAAGGGACTGAAATTCCGGGTGATCGGCAATCCGATTTTCATCGACATGATAAATGCACTCGGCGGCAACGGCGTTGCAATGGGCTATGATCAGGTCTTCAGCGCATTGCAAACCGGCGTGATCGACGGCGCCGAGAACAATCCGCCGAGTTACGTCTTCAGCAATCACTACACGGCCGCGAAATATTTCTCGCTCACCGAACATCTCATCATTCCTGAAGTGCTGGTTTTTTCAAAGAAGGCGTGGGCCGCCCTTTCAGCCGACGACCAGACCTTGATCAGGAAGTTTGCCCGCGAGGCCCAGATGGAAGAGCGGCAACTCTGGAACAAGTACGAGCAGGAGGCGATGGAAAAGGCCAAAGCGGCCGGATGCCAGATCACCGAAATCGCGGACAAAGGACCATTCCAGAGCGCGGTCAATCCGGTCTGGAAAAAATACGGCCCGAAATATCAAGACATGATCAATCGCATCCTGGCCATCACATAGATCGCCGGCGGGAGCCATCGGGAATGGCCGCATTGTTTCGACGAACGATGGACTATCTCTATCTCCTCTGCGTTGTCGTCGGCTGCGCCGCGCTGGTGCTGATTTCGGCAATTATCCCGTGGGCGGTGTTCACGCGGTATGTTCTGAACAGCGCGGCATCATGGCCGGAGCCTTTGGCGGTTCTGTTGACGATCGTGCTGACCTTCATCGGCGCCGCTGCGGGATATCGTTTCAACCTGCACATGAACGTTTCGTTCTTTGCCGACAAGCTGCCCGGCCAATTTCGGATCGTGCTCGATATTTTCGTGCAATTGCTGATGGCGCTGATCGCCGTCTTCATGATCGTTTGGGGCACCAGGCTGGTCGAAGTGACCTGGCACAACAGCATCGCCGATTTTCCATTCCTGTCGGTCGGCGTCACCTACCTGCCGATCCCGGTCGGCGGCGTGTTTCTGCTGCTCTTCATCATCGAGCGCATCTTGCTCGGGCTTCCACCGGAGGCAATGCCCGAGGCACTGGAAGTCACGCCGTTCGACTGACCGGGAAAGCCCTTCATGGATGTCTTCGTCCTGCTCGCGACCATGCTGCTGTGCTTCCTGATCGGCATGCCGATCGCCTATTCGCTAGCGCTGGCAGCCATCGCGGGCGCGTGGTGGATCGGCATTCCGCTGGAAGCTGTCATGCTGAAGATTTCCGACGGTGTCAGCAAGGTCGCGATGCTGACCATCCCGTTCTTCGTGCTGGCCGGCGCGATCATGGCCGAAGGCGGCATGGCGCGCCGGCTGGTGGCTTTCGCCGACGTTCTGGTCGGCCTTACCCGACTGCGCGGCGGTCTTTCGATCGTGAATGTACTCGCAACGACCTTCCTGAGCGGGATATCCGGCTCCGCCGTCGCCGACACCTCGGCGATCGGTTCGGTCATGATACCGCAAATGGAAAAGGCCGGATACCCGCGCGTGTTCGCGACAAATCTTACCATCACCTCTTCCGTCCAGGCCCTGCTCGTTCCCCCCAGTCACAACGCGGTGCTGTATTCGCTCGCCACCGGCGGCACGATTTCCATCAGCGCCCTGTTCATGGCCGGCGTCTTTCCCGGGCTGCTGCTCGGCTTCGCGCTGATCGTTCTCTGCCTTGCGATCGCCTATCGCGACAAACACCCGCACGGCCAATCCGTGCCACTCAAGGATGCGCTCAGGATCACGATCGATGCCGCCTGGGGGCTGGTGACGCTGGTCATCATTCTCGGCGGCATTCTCGGCGGCATATTCACGGCGATCGAGGCCGGCGCGGTCGCCTGCGTCTGGGCCTTCTTCGTGACGATGTTCATCTATCGCGATTATCGCTGGCGCGACCTTCCCGTGCTGCTGCATCGGACCCTTCGCACCGTGGCGATGGTCCTGACCCTGATCGCATGTGCCTCGAGCGTCGGTTATATCATGGCGCTGACGCAGATGCCGGCGAAAATGACTGCTTTCTTCCTGTCGATCTCTGGCAATAAATACGTCATCCTGTTCCTGATCAATATCCTGCTGCTGGTGCTTGGCACGCTCATCGACATGGCGCCCTCGATTTTGATCGCCACCCCGATCCTGCTGCCGGTCATGCAGAATTTCGGCGTCGATCCCGTTCACTTCGGGATGATCATGCTGCTCAACCTCGGCATCGGATTGTGTCACCCGCCGGTCGGATCGATCCTTTTCGTCGGTTGCGCCGTCGGGAAGGTCACCATCGAACAGGTGATGCGGAAAATATGGCCGTTCTATACGGTGATGTTCATGGTCCTGATGCTGGTCACCTACGTGCCGGAAATTTCACTCTGGCTGCCGCGGCTGGTGTTGCGGTAAGCGATCAGGCCAGCCTCGCTGGCACGGCGGTTGTCTTGCGGAAAAGCCGGAAAAACGCCAGCATGGCTGCCCGACAACCCATCGGCCTGTCGGTGCCTGGAAGGTCCTAATTGTGAAGATTGTCGATCTCAGCCGCGAACTCTACCACCGCACCCCCAGCTATCCGGGCCATCCTCCAACGATCCACGGCGTCTGGAAGAACCACGAGGATTCGTTCGCGGAGTCAGGCCACGTCCATGGTCTCTCCTCGATGTTCATCTCAATGGTCGATCACGCCGGCACCCATATCGATGCGCCCAGACATTTCGGCGAGAGCGGCATCCCGATCGATCAATACCCGCTTGAGAAGTGCATCGTGCCGGGCATCTGCATCGATTTGCGCCACATCGCGCCGCGCGCCGAGATCTCGGCTGCCGATCTTGAGGCCGCGGTAAAGAACGCCGGCGTGCCTGTACCGAAGGGCGGCACCGTGCTGCTGTGTACCGGCCATCACCAGCGCACCTTCCCGCGCACAGAGTATGCAACCGATAATTCCGGGGTCAATGTCGAGGCCACCGAATGGTTGGCCCGTCAGGGCGTCGTGCATTTCGGCATAGACTCGATGCGCCCGGGTCCGGATGGCAAAGTCAACCTGCTGGTCCACAAGGCGTGTCTTGACCTCGATATCACCCACATCGAAAGCCTGTGTAACCTCGAAGCACTGCTCGGCAAGGGGCAATTCACCTTCATCGGCCTGCCGATGAAATGGCGCGAAGGCACCGCTTCGCCGATCCGCGCGGTCGCCGTGTTTGGTCTATAGAGACTTCAAGCGCCCAAAGATGTAGAATCGAGAGTAACGGAGACGACGCCATGGCGCGAAAGCTGATCGATATTTCCGTACCGCTGCAGAACGACGTCCCCGCCGATCCACCAGGCATCCATCCCGTCATTCAATACAACGATCACCAGCAAAGCCTGCCACGAATGCTGGGCTTCTTCGAAGGATTGAAAGCCGAGGACCTGCCCGACGGCCAAGGATGGGCGATGGAGACAGTGCAGCTTTCGACTCACAATGGCACCCATCTCGATGCGCCCTACCACTATCACCCGACCATGAACCGCGGCGAGCGGTCATGGACCATCGACGAAGTGCCGCTGGAATGGTGCCTGCAGCCCGCGGTGAAACTGGATTTTCGTCACCTGCCCGACGGTTACGTGGCTACCGCCAAGGACGTCGAAGCCGAGTTAAAGCGTATTGGTCACACGCTCTCGCCGCTGGAGATCGTCGTGGTCAACACCAGCGCGGGCGCCAAATACGGCCGACAGGACTACGTCAATTCCGGCTGCGGCATGGGTTACGAAGCAACGATGTACCTGCTCGAGCGAGGCGTTCGTCTCACCGGGATTGACGGCTGGAGCTGGGACGCGCCATTTGTCTACACCTCGAAAAAATTCGCCGAAACCAAGGATGCCAGCCTGATCTGGGAAGGCCACAAGGCCGGCCGACACATCGGCTATTGCCATATCGAAAAGCTGCACAATCTGGAACAGCTGCCGTCGACAGGCTTTATGGTGTCGTGCTTCCCGGTGAAGATCGAGCGCGCATCGGCGGGCTGGACCCGCGCGGTGGCCATCATCGACGAGTGACCCACGACAGCTTGCCGCCGAAACGTGTGACCTAGGCTGAGCTTCGCGGGTCAGTTCCGCCTGACTGACCGCTACAGTCGATCAGGCGAAACAGCCGCACCGCATGTCAATCGGCTTTGACGGTTCGGATTTGCATCGCCGGCTGCGCCGGAACGATGTCGGGCGAACTCATTCCGACAAACTCTGCCTGCGCGGCTTCCGATATCCAGCTGGGCGCCGCGGGCTGAACGACCGCCAACGTGACCAGCGCAATCACGACAAGGATCGGCAGCGCAAAAAGAGCAACATTCCAATCCCGGTCAGCACGGTGACGGTTTTCCTGAAATCGATCGAACGAGCCATGCATGAAACATCTCCACGGTGAAAATCTCCACCCGTAGTCGATTAGCCCATGACGGCCCGAACAAATGTAACGTGCCTCACATTTGCTGCGATAAAAACGCGCGGCAAGATTGCCGGGCCGCAGATGGAGCGTCTCGGCGCGCTAAGCGCCTTCGCTGTCCGCGCCCGCTTCAGCCAATGCTTCAAGCGGCGCGATATCGAGCACGACGATCGCGCCATGCTCGAGGCGAACCCAGCTGCGCGCAGCCCAAACCCGCAACTGCTTGTTGATGCTTTCCCGGGTCATGCCCACCATTTCGCTGATTTCCTGCTGCGTAATGGAAATTGTCCGTCCACCAGACACCAGTTGGCCTTTCTCAGTCAGGCGAATCAGCGCGCCAGCGAGCCGGCCCGGCAGATTTTGCAAGATCACCTGTTCGACCTGGTCGCTGGTTCGCCGCAACCGCATGCACAACAGCTCGATGAATTTCATCGCAAGTTCAGGCTGATTTCGCATAAAGGGAAGGAATTCCCGGCGATCGATCGCGAAAATTTCGCAACTGCTGTTTGCCGTCGCGTCGGCCGATCTCGCCTGTCCATCGAGAATCGACATTTCACCGAATATCTCGCCGGCGCCGATCAAATTCAGGATCGCATTGCGGCCATCCACCGAAGAAATGCTGATCTTGATCGTGCCGCTGATCACCGCAAACAGACTGTTGCCGGGATCTCCCTTGGAAAAGAGCGTAGCCCCTCGTTTCAGCGTAGAGTGCTTGGCGTATCGGCAGAGCTGGTCGAGCGCCTCGGGTGCGAGATCGCAAAAAATCGGATGATTGCGCAGGACCGACAGCGTAGTGCGCGCAGCCGAGCCGGACGCGGAAGTCTTATCCTGTGGCACGCCGGTCACGACCATCTGGTGATTTGCGTTGTCCGACATCCGAGGGATCACGCTGAATGGCTGACGGATTGTCATTCGGCCGTCGGCGTTATACGCCGGCACGGTCCGCACGGCAAGAAATGGCTATCAAAGCTACTATTTCAAAAGCGCAGTCCGTAAAATTTTCGACCTTCGGTTGACTTCGGATTAAGCACTAAACTCTTGGGGGCGGCAATTGCCGTCAGCCGAAAACCCGCGGCCAGCCGCTACTGCTGTCCAATCCATTCACTCGAGTACAATGCCCATTTCCTTGATCACGCGCGCATATTTAGCAAGCTGCGCACGCGTCAGGGTGCCCAGTTCGTCGGGGGAACTGCCGCGGACGGCAAAACCCAATTCCTCGAGTTTTTGACGAACCTGGGGATCGGCCAGCGCCTTCAGGACCTCCGCATTCAGCCGCGCAACGATCTCCTTGGGCGTGCCTGCCGGCGTCAGGATCGCGAACCAGGAGTTGAAGAAGAACCCCGGCAGGCCGGATTCCGAGACGGTCGGAACATCCGGAAACGACGCTAACCTCTTCTCGGTGGTGACGCCAAGCAACCTGACCTGGCCGCCGCGCACCAACGCGGCGACGGTCCCCAGCCCCTGAAACGCGACCGGAATCTGGCCGCCGGCAACGTCTGTCGCCGCCTGCGTCGCGCCCTTGTAGGGCACGTGGGTCAGCGAAATCCCGGCCTCCGAGGCGAACATCGCCATCGCCAGGTGCTGCGGACTGCCTGGCCCTCCCGAGCCATAATTGATCTTGCCCGGTGCTGCTTTCGCCGCCGCAATCAGGTCCGCGGCGGTCTTGTAGCTGGTCCGGTTGTTGGCGATCAGCCCCCACTCCACGGTCGCGACGAGCGAAACCGGCTCAAAATCCTTCAGGATGTCCCAGCGCATGTTGGAATACAGGTTGGGGACCATGGTCATGACGCTGTCGTTGAATCCTCCGATCGTGTAACCGTCCGGCGCGGCCCTTGCGACCTGCTCGGCGCCGATCAGCCCGGAGGCGCCGGGCTGATTGATGATGAAGATCTGCTGGCCCATGTTATCGGCCATCTTCTGCGTCACGATCCTGGCGGCGACATCGACCGCACTGGCCGCCGCGAGCGGAACGATCATCCGGATAGGCCGATCGGGATAGGCCGACTGCGCCATTGCGCCGGAGCCGACAAACAGCGCGAGCGCTGCAACGAACCAATTCAGCAAACGCATACGACATGTCTCCCTGACGGCGATGGACTACCTTTACGGGTAACCCGCGGCAATACCTATCAAGTAGGATTGCTCTCCCGCTTGCGCCTTGGCAATCTCCTCAAGCAAGAATCTGGTAGCTGGCCGGCGTTTCGATCGACCAGCCGCAAGGGAGAGAACCAATGACCACCCGCAGAAGTTTTCTGAAGGGCGCGGCTGCGACCGGAATCGGCTTCTGCAGTTGCGGCATGTTGGACGCGGCCCGCGCCCAGCCGGGAGCCCCTCGCCTGCCCGTCAAGGTCGGCGGCAAGCACGTCAGGACGGTCGACGTTCACGCCCATTGCTACTTCCACGAAGCCATCGCGCTGATGGGCGATGACGCCGCCAAGGTGCTGCCGCCGGTCAAAGGCGTGCCCGAGCATTTCATCGCCATCGAGCAACGCCTCAAGGAGATGGACGCGATGGCGATCGATATGGAGGTGCTGTCGATCAATCCTTTCTGGTACGGCAAGGATCGCGACACGGCGGCCGCGATCGTCAAGGTACAGAACGAGAAGCTGGCGGAATTATGCGCCTCGCGACGGGACCGGTTCGGCGCCTTTGCCTCGCTCAGCCTTCAGTTTCCGGATCTCGCCGTGCAGCAGCTGGAAACCGCGATCAAGAAACAGGGACTGCGCGGCGCCGCCGTCGGCGGCAGCGTGCTGGGAACGGATTTTTCCGATGAGAAGTTTCACCCGGTGTGGGCCAAGGCCGAGGAGCTTGGCGCGGTTCTCTTCATCCACCCGCAAAGCACGCCGCAGCTGGCGCAGCGCTTCAAGGGCAATGGCTGGCTGTCGAACACGATCGGAAACCCGCTCGACACCACCATTGCGCTGCAACACCTGATCTTCGAGGGAACGCTCGATCGCTTCCCGGGCCTCAAAATCATCGCCGCCCATGGTGGCGGCTATCTTGGCTCCTACGCGGCTCGCGACGACCACGCCTGCTTCGTCTCACCGCAGAATTGCAATCCGGATATCAAACTGAAGAAGAAACCCTCGGAATATCTGAACCAGCTCTATTTCGACGCCATGGTGTTCACACCGGAAGGACTGCGGCATCTGGCAGCACAGGTCGGCGCCAGCCAGATCATGCTCGGCACCGATCATCCGATCCCCTGGGAGCAACATCCCGTTGATCATGTTTTCGCCACTACCACTCTCTCCGACAAGGAGAAGGCCGCCATTATCGGCGGCAACGCGGCGCGGTTGTTTGGATTGAAGGAAGTGTGAAGCGCAAGCGCTTACAGCAGCTTGCCATCCGGCCCGAAGAACGGGTGCGGACCGTCGAAGGTACCGATCGGAACTTGATGCGTGACCACGCTGCCGAACCCGTCGCCCGGAAACCAGCTGTGGAGATGAAACGCCGGAGGTTCGACCCTGAACGACGGCTCACGCAAATGTTCCAGGTCGAGGTCGACCGCGTGGTTGGGAGCCGGACAGATCGTCGCCGGCACGCCTGCGAACATCGTCAGCGTCGCGCGATGGACATGCCCGGCGGCGACGAGCTGCACCCGTAGATGACGCCGGATAATTGACGCGAGGTCGCCGGCGTTCAATAGGTCCTGGCGATCCATGTGCCAGATGCCGGTTTTGAATGGCGGATGATGCAGGAACAACAGCGCGGGACGGTCGGCGCAAGACGACAGCGTCGTATCGAGCCATTGAAGGGTTGAGCTATCAAGTTCGCCGTGCGGCTTTCCCGGCACGCTGGAATCGAGCAGCACCAGATCAAGTCCGTCAAGCTCGATCTTTTGATTCAGCGGTCCAGACGGCGAGGCGTCGCCGGCCAGCGGAAATGCGGCCCGCATCAATTCGCAGGAATCGTGGTTGCCGGGAATGCCGGCAAACGGCAGCTTGAGCGGCGTCAGCAAGCTCTTCAGATAATCGTACTCCGCCGCCAATGGCGTATCCGCAAGATCGCCTGAGATTGCCACGAAATCCGGCGCCGGCTTGAATTCGTTCAGGGTTGCGACGCAACGCTCGAGCGCTTTCGCGGTATCGACGCGGCCATAGGCCAGCGATCCCGGCGGCTTGATATGCAGGTCTGAAATTTGCGCGATGCGTACCGGCTTTGACGACATCGATCTTCTCTAGCTCCCGGGTGGCAGCAAACGAACCGCGTCCGGTGCGATCAAAAGCCCGACGCTTTGGCCAATCCGGGCATTGATCGTGTTTGGTGCATCGATGGTGAGAGGCCTGTCGGATGCCCCACCGACGATCATACGCTGGCGGTCGCCAATAAAGCTGATGCTGTCGATCACTCCCGAAAGCGGCGCGCGACCCGCCTCGACTATTCCAATTATTTCCGGACGAATCATCGCGACAGCACTGGTCAAGCCTGCAGCCGCCTCAATCGGCTGTCGTCCGCCCGCCAGCACCAGATGGGCATTTTCGATCGGCGCTTCGATGATATTGGCGGCTCCGATGAATTCCGCAACGAAGCGGCTGGTCGGCCGAAAATAAATCTCGCGCGGCGTGCCGACTTGAGCGATTTTTCCCTTTGCATGACGACGATCCGGTCGCCAAGCTCCATGGCCTCGGACTGGTCGTGGGTGACATAGATCGCGGTGATACCGAGGGCGCGGAGAAGCCTGTTCAGTTCGCCACGCAGGCGATCGCGCAGCGCCGCGTCAAGCGCGGTCAGCGGTTCATCGAGCAGCAGCACGCCGGGCCGGATCGCAACCGCGCGCGCCAACGCAACCCGCTGCCGTTGACCGCCGGAAAGCTGGCCGATCCGGCGATGCTCGAGCCCGGCGATGTTGGTCAGCGCCACCAACTCGGCGACACGGGCGGTCCGCTCTTGCCTGCCGACGCCGCGGATTTTCAGGCCATAGCCGATATTGTCAGCAACCGTCATGTTCGGAGCGTGCCGGAGTGAATCGTGGTCCAGTAGCCGTCCGGATCCTTCAGACCGGCCGGGACCTCGTTCCAGTGCGCGGGCTTGTAGGGCTCCAGCGCATCCTGGGCCTTTGCCTTCATGCCGAAGGTTACCCCGAAATAGTCGATATCGCCGACCGGGTTATTTTTCTCCGCCAGAATTTGCGCGAGCGCCTGGCCGGAATTCTTGTTGTCGTGAGGAATATCGTAATTGAGATCAGTCTTTATCGCCTTCAGCATCGAGGCCCAATCCGCCCACTCCGGCGGGCAATTGTAGCAAATCACGTCGGCCGCTTTGGCTGATTGCAACGGCGCAAACAGCGACAGCGCAAGCAACGCCAGGACGAGACGGACAGCCTTCGTGGAAATAGCTCCGGTTTCAAACAGGAAATTCCGCAAGATCGGATTTCAGCACCGACGACGGACCCAAGTGACGGACCCAAGCATAGGCTGCGTATGAAGGATTTGCGACGCCAGAATTTGCGTGCAGCAAAACTGGAAAGCCGCCTCGCAGCGATGGTCGCGAAATCCCCTCCAAATCGACGACGTCACGCCGGGACCGGAACGAGTCGTGCCCGCTCTCAGGAGCGATCAACCCGCCACCAATGCGGACGTCCAGCTGAAGTCGTAGTGCAAGCTCGCCGCCTTCATAATAACCGTGGTCGCCAGTACAAAAATGATCTGCAGCAGCGTCCGGGTCGTGAAGATTCGGTTCAACAGCGTCATGTGATCTCCAGTGCCGCCGTATAGTGCATTGGAACGCGAGATACAACGGCACGACATATTTGGAGCCTGAAAACGCAAAAGGCCCGGTGGCCGCGAGGCCACCGGGCGGAAATTCTCGGAGCATATTGGCGCCCCACGACAGCGCGTTTCCGATGTCTATGTCTGCAATCAGTTATTCACACGACAGATTTTCGCCAGTACAACGTGTTTGGCCACGCCCAGGGATGTTGCGGTCGGTACAAGCGGTAGCCGGCGCGAATAAAATTGTTTGCAGAGGCGACGTTATCGGTGGTGTCCGAAACCACCCAACTCCATCCATTGCGGCGGACCCGGGATTCCATAGCGCGCATCAGACGCAGTTGCAGGCCGTGCCCACAATGCTTTCGCAGCACGCCCACACGGGTAAAATACCCGGCGTTGTAGGCGTGCGTCGATGGAACCACGCCGGCAAAAGCAATCGGTAACGCTTCCCGGAAAGCAAGCCACCAATGGCCGCGATCGAATTCCGGAACCCGGGCGCTATCAAAGAACGTAAGCCGATGGAGTTCGGTCAGGGTCTCCACCACCTCGTCGTCCTGTCCGTCAACCTCACGGATCCTGTACGAACTCACCTGAGGCATCGTTTCGCCTGTTCGATCTCCTTGTCGGAAACGCCTTTGACCCGCGCCCAGGTTTCGACCGCCGCCACGCCATATTGAGCGACCGCTTTCCGTACCGCCCAGCAGGGAATGACACGCGGCGGGGGCAAGAGTTGCAACCCCGCAAGCACGATGATGACAGCTATCATTTTCCAAGCACGACCTTGACCCCGAGCCACACGGCCCCGACAAAACCGGTAACGATGATCGTTATCGCGGCCTTGAACGTGTAGCTTTGTGCCTGTTCGACACTCTTGCGCCAGCGCCTCAGATGCTGGAAATCCGCTCGCAATTCCCGGCGATCATCCTCTTCGATACCGAACGAAGTCAGGATCGTCGCCATGGCCTTGAGCACGACCGCGTCGATATCGCTGCGATCAATCCGCTGCTGCTCGGCGAGCGTCTCAGCGACCACCGCCCTGATATCCTCCCGACGCATTTCGTTCATCGCCTGGTTATCCTCAGGATCGCCGTTCGGTACAGCCGCTGTCATCTCTTGATGATCCGTGCGACGTTCTCGAAGCCGCGCTTGGCGAAATAGAATGACACCACGAGATTGGACGTAACCGAGGCAAACCCGGCTAGCGGATCGGTGGTTCCAAGCCCAAGGACCTTGTCCCATACCAGCAACTTTCCGAAATATAACGCGACGAAATATCCCATCAGCTTGTCGGGCTCATACCAGCGCCCGATTTCCGCGATGCGATATTGCGTGACCGCGTTCATCTCCGAGACCTGCGCTGCAATCTCGGTCGCGGCCAGATCTGCGGCGATCTTGGCCTCGACGTTGCCGGCCTTCAACTTGGCCTGGTACGCATCGATCAATCCCTTGATGACCGGTCCGCCAAGAAAGGAAAGGATCGCCATCCACATGTCAGTTTGCCTTACGAGCTGTTCGCAACCGCGCAATCAGGGTGACGACCGACACGCCGAGCAGGATCCGGCCGACCGTTTTGGCGTCGCCGACCGCCGCCGATATCTGATCTTTCAGGTTTGGATCGCCGAGCGCGTCGGCGAGCACATCGAGTCCCTGCATCATGGCGCCGACGATCGCGAGGCAATAGCTCCATGCGATCGTCAGCGAGTGCCGGCAGAGCGCCTTGAGTCTTGCCCACATGTTACAGCGCCGCCTTGAGCGCGGCCGCCCTCGCCTCGAGGCTTGCGATTTCAGTCTGGGCGCCGTTCGCCCAAAGCTTGATCCTGGGCCAGGTATAAATCGAGGCGACATAGCCGGCGGCAAGCACGACGGCATCAAAAATAGTCCACATGATCATTTCCTTTTCTCGTTGAAGATCGAGGTGATAAGCGAAGCAATGAAGGCGCCGATCGAACCCTTCGATGGATTGGCGATCGAAGGCTGACCGGAAGCGCGAGGAGACGGAGGAACTTGAGTTATCGCGGGAGGTGCCGCGATCGGCGGCATTTTTCCATCAAATCTGACGGTTCGATCCAGTCTCATGATGGCCAGCAGCAGGCCAGCGCATCCGGGCTGGCTATCGACGACCGAAGCATCGTAGACGCCATCACGGACATATTTGCCGGATTTGTATTGATCGGTACCGGCCCAAAGATAGGGCGATGGGACCCCGCGCGCGGCATAGCCAAGCCCGTTATATTCCTCGAGCCTCGTCAGTGTGCCGCCGATGCTCCAATCCTGGTTGCGCGCCAAGTAAGGCGCGCAATCCGTCAAAGCGTCTGTTGCAGCCTCCTCCCATGACCGAAAAGGACCGCGCCCCGCCGGGACGTGAACCGAAACCCTGTTCCAGGGATCGCCCTGGGCGAGGTTGGCAAACCAATTCTGGCCGGATTCCCGCTCGTGGATGACAGCGATCACAAACCAGGGCACGCCGGTTTTGGCTTCAACGGCCTGATAGCGCGGCTTGGCGGATACAAGGCCCTTTGCCGCAGCCGAGCAATCACGCGTGATTCTAGCCCTTCGCCAACGTTCGACGTTCGCGGCCTGGAGGGCTACGATATTATTCATAGGGATTGCTCGTTTAGGGGATGTGGATATAGTTTTCTGAGGAGGACCGACCGTTCAAAAAATACGGGCCAGCTTTAACGCCGCTCGACTAATCAGTTATTTTTCTGAGTGCTGCGCGCTACGTTCGGAGCCATGCTCGGAACCTTGATAGCGCGCCTGTTCCGCTGGCAACGGCGATGGCACCACGACGACGCGAAAATGCGCCGCCGATTGCCTGACGGAAGCTGGCAATATCGCGAGCCGACAAAAGTCGAAGCCGTCGAGTTTTTCGATGTGGCGGCTTGGTGACCTCAGATAATCCGCAAAATATAGTTGCAGATGATCGTGGGCTGCACGGTCGAGATTGAAGTGGGCGACGAATTGCCGGTGGTGGCGCCTGTCAAGGTATTGCTACCGGAAAAGCTGTTCATGTTGCCAACAGCGCCAGTGCCTTGCGGAAAATCACCACCTCCGGTTCCGGTCGTGCTTCCGATGTTGTTAATCCAAGTCCCCGTCGTCGTAGGCAACTCGAGGGGGCTACTCACAGTCACGGTACCGCTAACGCTGACGGAAACGCCGTTCGGAATATTGGCTGCTACAAGCGTATCGGATGGATTGCCGCCGGCCGCGCCCAAAACCGTTGAATTGCCGGTGAATGCCGAGGATGGCAGCCGCGTCGCCGTCGCTTCCTGCATAGCCGACACGCGACCGGTCTTGTCCGGCAAATTGAACGTCGTCGAGCCGTCGCCTGTGCCGTAGGTCGTCCCCATCGCCGCAAACAAGGTCGCATAGGTCGTGCGCGAAATTGCCTGCCCTGTCGGAAATACGAATGAACTGTTCGGCGCCGTTGGCAGCCAATAGTCCATCCCTGCGCCGAGAGGGACGTTATATGGGTTGCCGAAAAAGCCGCGCAAATAAAATACCCCATCGCCATTATTGTAGACCGCGACATAAGGCGTGCCTTGGATGATGGTGCCGGCCAGCAGGTCCGCGCCCGGAGACGTCCGCAAGGGCTTAGACCCGGTCCCGTCAACATTGAGATTGACGCCATTTGCTCCATTCGTCGCATGGGGCGTGAAGGCGACCATTTGGCCGTTCAAACGCGCCAGCGTATCGAAGTCCTGATATGAGGTGACCTGATAGGAGGTAGACGTGCCCGTGGTCACGATGGCGCCCGCGATGTCGTCCCGGTATTTCGCAGTTGCCGCCATCATGGCGCGGGCGGAATCGTTGACGCTCGACGGCGCCTGGCCCTCCGCCCAGTTGATGGTGGAGTCCGCGGTGGCGTCAGCCGAAGCCGTTTGCGACCATTTATAAAGTGTCATTCTGTTTCCTTTGAAAGGGAGACGGCAAACCCGATCGCCGTTTGCAGCGTTCGTTCGTCTGAAACGAATTGGTACGGGCTGGCCCCGGCCGTCGTGCCGTGCTAGCCGATGGGAATTAGCGGTTCACATTGGCGGGAATTGATGATCGAGGCGGTGATCTGGGATTTCGGCGGCGTGCTCACGACGTCGCCATTCGAGGCTTTTGCGCGATTTGAGACCGAGCGGGGCCTTCCGGCCGATATCATCCGGCGCACCAATGCGAACAATCACTGGGAGAACGCCTGGGCAAAATTCGAGCGTGCCGAGGTCGATCTGGAAGCGTTCGACCAATTGTTCGCGGCGGAATCGCTGGCGCTGGGCGCCGAAGTCCGGGGCAAGGACGTCCTGCCGCTGCTATCGGGCGATTTGCGGCCGGAGATGATAGAGGCGCTTCGGCGCGTGAAGACACATTTCAAAACCGGCTGCATTACCAACAACCTGCCGGCCAACAGCATCGGCAGCACGGCCGGCCGGTCGCTGTATGTCGCGGAGGTCATGACGCTGTTCGACTATGTCATCGAGTCGGCGAAGATCGGCCTTCGAAAACCCGATCCCCGCATTTACCGGATGATGACCGAGGCACTTGCCGTCGATCCCAAAAATTGCATCTATCTCGACGATCTCGGCGTTAACCTGAAGCCGGCGCGCGAGATGGGCATGGCGACGATCAAGGTGCTCAGTGCGCCTCAGGCGATTGCCGAGCTCGAGGCGGCGACGGGGCTATCGCTTCATTGAGTGCAGGCCGGCGCGAGAACTGGCACATGCCGAACTATGCCTGACCTTGCGGGCCGGTCTTGTCGCGAACCAACTCCAGATATTGCGCGCACCGGCAAACCCCGGCGCGCGCCGTGAGCAGATTGCGGATCACGCCGAGCGGAACGCCTGGACTTTGCCTGGCGACGGCTTCGGCCCGAGCATCGACGATCGCGTCGATCTCGGACCGGATCTGCGTGACACGATCTTCAAGCGTCGGCACGGCGGTTGGGTTCATCGGTATTCGCTTTCTTTGTCTTGATCTGTCACGGCCCCTGCTTTCTACTCGGCCGCCAGCAATTTCTGCCTGGTGTTTGCGCCTTCGTTCTGCGCCCGCCGGATCGCTTTCTCGCGCCGCGCCTCATGGGCGGCGACAAAGAGTTGCAGATCGTACGGCAGCGCCTTGAACCGCAGCTTGCGATCATCCGGCCAGGAACGCGGCGGCGCAACGCGCGCGACCTCGTCAATGGCGTCGGCCACCACACCGCCGAGCGTTGGATCGGCCAATCCGAGGCCGACATGCATTTTCGAAATTTCCTGCACCGCGGGCCACAGCCGCTCGATGCCCAGCGCCGCGCAATCGGCAACGAACCTCGCGACCACGGCGGGCGCTGCCGGACAGGCCGAAAGCCCGTTGAGCTCGCACCATTTGGCGAACATCGGCGCGGCACGCATCCGCGCTTGCGCCAATGCCGCCAGCAGCGGATTCGTGGAGATTAACGATGCGGAAATGACGCTCTTCCTTCGTTCAGCGCCGGCTTGCCTTGCGCGCGTGGTAGAGCGTCACAGCGTCCTTGATATCACCGGAGTTCGACAATTTAGCGCTCAATGTGCGTAGATCGGCATGTTCGCGCTCAGCGGCAGAGCGGGCCGAGCCGGGCCGCTGTACCGGCGGCACCGGCCTCGCTGCGATGGTGTCCCTTGCCTTCATCATCAGGCGATATTTTCCGGCGTCATACATCATACGCTGAAATACGGCGTTGCGCATGAGAGGCTCGCTGTTGAACAGCCGCAAAAGTTCGGCTTCCTCGACACCGCTGGCCTTGGCGGACGCCATGATCTCCGCCGATACCGCGCGCTGAACCTCGGGCGGCTCGCCCTTCAGCATGCTCTCGAGCCGCGCATCCTCCGATTTTGCATAGTGCTGAAAATTCTGCTGCGCGGCTTCGCTCTGGCGTCGGCTCTCATGCTGCTGTTGCGCGAACAGGCGTTCGGTCGTCGCGACCAGGGCCTGAACGCGCGCGAATTTCGCCGGGTCCTGCCGCGACATCTGCTCGAGCGCAGCCGGGAGATGCTGTGGCGCAATACCCGCCAGATCGGGAAACTGGCTGACAAAGCTGACCTGCGCCATGTGGGTCGCCGCGGTAAGCCCGTCGACATAGCCTTGCCGGCTCTTCTCGACCTCGCCGAGTTTCTCCTCGATCGCCAGGCGGACTTGCGGGTGTTCGAGCGCTTTGGCGAGCTCGGGATCGAGCCTTGCGGAGTTGGCGTCGGGGCTTTCGCCGCGAGACCTGGTCGTCCCTTTTTGCTCCGCCTCTTCGACCGTCGTCGCGTTGGCCTTGTCGTCGGATGGCTCGCGATCATGGGATCCATCGCCATCGCTGTCGTTTGCCACGGCTTCTGCATGCGGCGCGTCAACATGCGCGGATTTCGCGACCGAAACCTCGCTTTCCAGCGCCTTGTCGGCGGCGACGGCGCGCGCATAGTCGCGACTGGCGCGCTCGAGCGTGACGGCCTCGTTCGTCGCAGCCCGTTTGCCACGGGCATCGGTATACTCCCGCACGATGACTTCACCGCGCGGCGCCGGGCGTTGGTCCGCGGCTTGCCGCAGTGAAGCATTATCGCTCCCGATCTCCTCCCGGTCGGGCGTTTTCTCGGGATCTGGCATCGGCGCATAGCCCGCAGCTGCCAGATCGAATGCGGCACCGGTCAGCACCGCGCGTAAGTCATCGGCCATCGTTTGCCGCTCCAAATGAAATGAGATTGTGGGAAAGAAGATTGGCAGAGCGAGTCCGCAATCAGTCGAATTCACATCGCAAGCATTGACGCAGACTGAACCGCCGCGCCGAGACGAGCTATTCCTCGAACCAGTGGCCGGCCTCGATCACCTGCACAAGGTGTCCGAACGAAATGCCCTTCCGCTTGTCGCGTATGCCGAACAACTTGCCGATGTGGTAACAAAACGCATCCACGTCGTCAGGGACGTAAGTGTGAAAGTCGAACCCGGGAAACATGGCGCCGAATTTCGCATTAATTTCATCAAGCAGTTCGCCAGCATCGTCGCCGGCAATCCCGAGGTCGTGATAGATCAGGGTTTCATCGTTGATCGGGTCATTGATCTTGAAGTAATCCCGTATGATGTTTAGGACGCCATCACGAACTGACTCTGGCTCGGGCATTCGAACCTCTTGCTGTATTACCTAAACCACCAAGGGCTTCCGCGCTAATCCTGGTTATCGGGACAAGAAAGGTGGCTTGAGTTCCGGAAACGCTCTATGGATCGGTTCAAGAATCTCGATATCTAGCTCGGTAACACATTTAGCCAGCGCGGTTACAATACTCTTCAGCTGGTACTGTTCACAATTTTCAATTGCGTAATTGCTGCACACCTGCATCTGACCGAGGATATCCTCGATCATGCCGCAAATTTCTTCCGCAACTTGCTTTTTCATGAAGCCGATCCTGCAGCGTACACAACTTCCTAAAAATCGAAACATCCAGCTCGTTGCATGCATTCGCG